>Ga0209977_10000502_pt1 | contig 15381 bp, 11 predicted proteins | sample SumtaG_2_FD_183113 | JGI IMG/M metagenome (GOLD analysis project Ga0209977, IMG submission 183113) | Deep subsurface microbial communities from Indian Ocean to uncover new lineages of life (NeLLi) - Sumatra_00607 metaG (SPAdes) (version 2) | ecosystem: Environmental > Aquatic > Marine > Oceanic... | reverse complement strand
AAGAGAAAGGCGGAGGAAATCTCGATTTAGGAGTCCGAACTGATTATCATAACATGGATATTGGCGGCGGAGATGCAGGGATAGCCCATACTTTCACCGAAGTCAAAGGGATGAATCCCGATGCTTTCGCTATCGTTGATGTTTCCGACTTAGCCGAAAATCAAGGACTCTCAATGAATGAAATCATGGAAGGCGATTCTCAAAGGAAAATCAATAACCAAGCAAATGAGGAATGGGAAACAGAACCTATTGATGTAAGCGAGTTTATTGAAGATGAGCCAATGGTTGATTATGAAACGGCGGATATTCCCGAAGCATTGGAAGAATATGACCCTCTCCACATACAAGATTTCGATGTTCCAACCTTCGATATGGAAGAAATTGAGGATTTGGAACGCCTTCAAGCCGAAGAAAATGAAGCACGGAATGATGAACAGGGGGAATAATCTTGCCGAACCTCGTTTGGAGGCGGTATGTAGCCGATATGGTAGCCACTTGGTTGAAATGGTGTCGGAATGTCCACCTCCCTTCCCACATTGATGTAATGAGTCGTTTCATCGCTTTGAATCCCGGCTACATTCCGAAAGGCGATACTACTAATTCCGACATAGCACTCATTAAAGATATGCTATGGGATGAGGATTTCCTTCTTTCCCTCTCCGATAGAGGACTTCAAGTATGGGCGAATGGCACGGTTGGGGAATTAGTGGATGAAATGCGCCCTTACGCAAAGAAGTTTAGGGAAATTGGAGTCATTTGCGATTTCATGGATTCTCATTTAACATGGTTTGAACGAGTTTATGCTTTCGGTAGGGCAGACATAATCAAGTTTTTAAGGGCGGAAGGCCGAAATATCTGATAAAAGGGTCGTTATCACTCCATTTGTGGAGGGAGGGCTTAGATAGTCGGTTAATCCATATCGTGTTATGGCTAAGGGCAAAAGCGTCTTCGCTGATTTACAAGGACTCCCAACGGCGATGGGTGCGGGTGAGATTTACAAACAATTGAAGCCTATCTCAAAAGGCGTGGATTTGCCCGCAAGTCAAAGTGATAGAGAAATCAAAAAGAAGTTCGATACTGAACCTATGAGTATCACTACTGACGGATTCACCATTTTCGCTTCACTGAAAGGTGCTTCCGAAGCAGAAAAGAAAGGAGTCAATGGAGGTGTCCCCGCAGAAAGGACACCCAAAACCTACTTCAAGTTCACAGTCGGAGAAACGCCAACCTATTCATTCTATTTTGGCCCCGATGCACCTTCTTACAACTTTTTATCAGACACAATGGTAGTAACGGCTATTTACATCAACCAAAAGGATAATCAAGTCAATATCAATTTCAATGATGAGAATGCCCAAGTAGTCATCAAGAATGGGAAAATGTCTATGCCCAATTTTGCGAATGAGCAAGGGACAAACGGTTTCGTGGCACAAAAGGCGATGAACACCGCAGTAGGTAATTTCCCACCCCTGCTTATGTCCGTAGCACCCTACAATGCAGGGAATGTCCTGTTTTACAGTAAGGCGTTAGCAGACCCAAGCAAAATGGCTACGGCGGTCAAGGAGTTAAACGATACAGGGGCGGGATTATACTTTTGGGATGCCACTACTGCCGAAGTGTATATGTCCCCGCAATCATTTACTTTCGATGAGGCATTGGACAAGGCCATTCTATTACCACCGTCTTTTGATTTCGATTCTGCCGATACTTTGGACACCACTACCTCTTACATACGCTTCAATTGTGTTATTGAAAACGCTTCTTTGCGAACCAACAATTACACAGGATATGATAAGCAAGACCCTTCCATTCTGATGACCACACTTCAATTTCCGGGTGATGAAGCCCTTCTCGCCCCGATGGGAACAAGTGATGAGGGAACAGAAGCCGCTTGTGGTTTAGAAGCCCCCGAAGGTCGAGTTCTGAAATCCATTAAACCTGTTATCGCAGGGGCAACCGTTCAACAAGTGAAGTTAGAGTTCCATGATGGCTCATTCTGTATCTTCCCCGATGCTGAAACAGGACTGTTCACCGCTACTGATAAGGAAACAGGTCAAGAATTACAAGGTCGTGTCGAAAATCTAATTGTTGCCGATGGAAAGTGGAAGGAAGCCCACGCCGAAGAAGTCGCTAATCGCATCGAAAGGAATATCAATTCTTCCTTGACTGTGATGGATGATGGAAAGGCTATGACTTCTGCTATCGCATGGCGCACTAATAACCCATCCCAACTGAAAGTTATCGTTCCTACTGATGAGGGAACGAAATTGATTACAATTCCATTAAAGGAGGCATAAATATGAGTGACTTTGATAATTTGGACGAGATGACGGGTTCTATGAGCGATTGGGTGTCTAAGAAGCAACAAGCCACCACTATGACTCCTATTACCCCTGCTAAGAATGATAAACTGTTTGAAGTAAGAACCAAGATTTCTGCTGACCCTTCGCATCCCGATGTGGCTAAAATCATAGAAGCCCTTGATTCCAAACAACCACATGGTCTAAAAGACGCTATGAGTGTAGCCGATGCTTCCGATGCCCCCGAATTCTTGAATGAGTTCGCCCAAGCCTACGCACAAAATGATGGTCAAGCAGAAGGAAAGTGGCTATTCGTGCGACAAATCCAACAAGGAAAGAAAGGCAAAAATGCAAAGGTAAAGGTGGAATTATCTTACGACCAAGACGGCGACCTCAATGTTGTGGATGTCCCCAAATCCATGATTTATGCCGTTGATGGCCGAAAATGGAAGAAAACAGGTATTAACAACCTTCTTCCACAACAACCTGTGGAGTCCACCCCCGATTCAGATGTCGAACCCCCAACACCTGCCACTTCTCAAGAATCAGTGGTAAGCGTGGATAACCCGACTCCCGACATGGCTGACGAAAACCCTGTTATGGATTCATCCTCCACCCCTGCCTCTCCGCAAGACCATGCCCCCGATATGCCATCCCCTACTGATGACGACCCCTTGATTGCCCTTATCGGTGGTAAAACCGTTGAAGCCTTAAATCAATTGAACCTTCGTAGTGGTGTAAAAATTGCTGACCTTGATATGAAAGAGTTTAAGGTAGTCAATGGAACAAGTGGCCCTGTAAAAATCATTGGCGATAATGGCGATGAAATGGAAATCTCTAACATCCTTTCGGGTTCTAATTTTGGCCCTATCGGTGCAGAAGGCAATTTTGTTTCCTTTACCGCACAAAATATGGGCGATGTTCTGTATAGGCGATTTACTGACCTCGTTCAAGAGATGAGTAGCAAAGACAATCGTGAAGTCACGGTGGAACAATTGCGAGCCATCCGAAAGCACATGGATGCTCTTTCAAGAGTATTCGGTTTCGATGACCCTAACCAATTAGAAGCCTTCTTCGCCGCTTGGTTAATGAAAGATTCAACCTGTCGTCTAACAGGTATTCCCGGAACAGGAAAAACAACTGTAATCAATTCTGCGGCAACCCTCTTAGCCAACTCCTATGGATTCAATGTAGGCCGCCGATATTTGGCTCAAAAGCCTGTTATGCAAGGGCAAGAACACGAATACCTACTCTTCCCTGCGGGACAATCCTATGATGTAAATTATGGTGATAAGAACGCTCAAGCAACTTATCGTGCATGGGAACAATGGCGATTCAATGAGTGGAAGCAAATCTCTAACAATTCGGGTGCATATCTTTACGATTTCCGATTCCTCCAAGAAACTTCGGATTCGGGTTATGCCAAGATTCCGATGTCGCCTCGCCAATTTGCTGAATTATTGTTGGCAACTCCGATTTTAGATGAAAACGGATTAAACACAAACAAAATTAAGGCATCTCCGATTTCCACTTCTGCTCTCCGAGAAGTATTTGGTTCTAAGGGACTTCCTAATGGAATTACAGACCGTGACGGCTTCGCAGTATATCTTACGACTCCACTATACAACGATTCGGGCGCAAACGAAGGATTCGCTCTCCGTGAGTTCCTTTTGGAACACTTTTTCGATGACCGATTGTTGGATAAAGCAAATGGAATGAAGCAGATTTGCGATGAAATGCTCAACGAATGTGGTATTGCGAAGATTGACTATGATAAGCGAGCCGAAGAAATCCTCTATGGTATCGAAATCCGTCAAATCACCGATAAGCAGATTGTCGGTGGTGAAGAAAAGGAAGTCGCCGCTTACCAATTCGACCCAACTCCAAGACCTATCGTAACTCAACCTGTAAAGTTTTTCAACGAAGCCAACCGTAGCGGTTCGGGTGTTGAAGACGCTATTCTTGGATTGATTGCAGAACAAACGGTGGAATATCGAGGTCAAACCTTCTCATCCCCTTCTTTCGTAGCATGGATGGACACCAACCCTCACCAAAAAGGAAACGATTTGGCTTTCGTGGACAGAATAGACATGGAATTGTATTTCGGGACTTTGACTCTCGGTGGTCGTTTCAATACTCTTGTGGAAAGATACGGCGGTGCGGCTTCCAAAGGTTCTCGCCCCGAATTCCAACTTATTGACCGTATGCTACTTAATAAGGGTGCATCTCGATTCCTCAAGCCTATGCGTTTCCAAGATTTGAATAATGTTTGGGGGACAATTATTGACCTTCCATTCAACGCATCGGGTGTAGCCGAAGATGTGCAAGGCGCACTTCTCGACATTTCTATGATTGCTACCCTCTTTACTCAAAGATTCATGGTGCAAGAAAAGCAAGATGAAATCTATGGTATGCCCCATGTTTTCAAAAAGGATGACGATGTTTTCGCATCACCACTTGTGGATATTTCCACGACCACTAACTCCGCTTACGAAGGCCAACACCAAGAAGCCATAGACAAATATGGTAGTGGAAAGAACGGTGTGCCTTACCAAGCCCCTGTTCTCATCACCCGTATGCTCGGTTTCCGATTTGCTAATTCATTGGTTAAGATGACGAGAGCATTGGCATTCCTTCGTGGAAAAGACCATGTAACCCGTCAAGAAGTCATTGACGCACTCCCTTACTGTGTCGGTCACAGGCTTGGCCCTGCGAGAGAAGGAGAAGACCCGAAAGGCCGTGATATTGGAATTGTCCGAGATGCTATGCGATTAACCAACGAGCAAGAGTTTATCCGTGATATTATTCTGAACGGCTATGTTCTCCGTAATACTCCATCGGGAATGGGTAACAATGCAGGGAAGCCTTCACTATTCGATTTATGGGATTCCTTCTTGAAGAATTGTATGACTCACATGGATTCCACCGATGCCTATTGGAAGTATGAAAAGGGCGTTCTGCTCGACATTAAAAACAAGGTGCGAAATGGTGGAACAGGAATTACACCTGTCCATTGGTCAATCGCTACCATGATTGTTGAAAATGAAAGGAGAGCCAATCAGTATAAATCCCGTTATAGCAGTTACCTTGAAAGGATTCAACGCCCACAATCACGATTTGGTGGTGCAGGGGAAAAGAAAACCCCCGAAGATTTACAAAAGGCTCAACTTCTTGCCAATACTTCGGCGGCACAATACTTCAAGGTTCGTGGAGATATTGCGGCAGACCCATTCCTATTCTCGGATGACCGAGGAAAACTACTTGCACTTGTTGATTCCAAGATAAATGCCATGTGTGGTAAGACCCTAAAGGCGACTTTGACTCCAAATGCGGCGAATTTCATGGCTATTGCCCCCACAGAAGGTGCAGAATACGAAATGGGCGCAGGTCAAACCTTTGCTTCTTTCGATGGCTCAATTGGTGGCCCAAGTTCCACTTCATTCAAGTGGCGTTGTTATGGTGACGCTATGGGTGCATGGGGTAACATGGTCACAAATGGTGCAAACCTTCAAGCACAAATCGCTAAATTGGGTGCAACAGGTTCAACTGATAACTTCCTCGATGTTGGCGGTGCTGACTTTGAATCCAATCAAGACCTCTCTATCACGGCTCAATTCATTATCCCCGCACAAGGAGATGCGGTGGAAAATCCGAAGTTTAACTCCCGAATGCAAAGCCTATTCGACACTTTCGCTCAATATACTTCCGAAGGTGTGCAAATCGGTGATGTAGCCGTAGGTGTAAGTGGTATCTTAGAAAATTACAATGACTTGGATGAATACGCATCTCAAGCAGAATACTTGTTGAATGAGTGGCTTTCCAAGACCGCAAGTGACCAAGCCAAAACCGACCAAGTAATGAAACAAGGATTCAATGCTTGCTTCCGTTTGGGTCACATTGATACAGGCGTGGAGGATTCCATGAAGGTCAAAATGGCTAATGGTCGAGAAACCACTATTAAGGGCGAAGATGATTTGCGATTATGGTTGAGTTTGCGATGTATTCAAGGAGATAACAAGACAGATGGTGGAGAAGCCATCGTGTCCGTTTTCGCCGCTATTACTTCGGCTTGTATGCGCCCTATTCGTGGTGCAGATGGCTCAATGGTTGTGGATTCAGACGGCAACCCTACGGAATGGGAAGTCCTACCATTCACCGATGACCAAACTTACAATCGAAGTCGCTATTCGGGAACAGAAGCCGAATGGTCTGAAATGCAGTATCAAGATATTGGAAACTTAACGACAAGAGATTACCGCCTATACACGCAGTTAGCCCTTCGTGCCATCGGTGACGAAACTCTTTGATACAAAGCCTCAAATAGTAGGTTGAACCATTTACGGTTATGGCTGATGAGTTAAAAGAAGCCCACGCCCCCAAGAACATGAGGGATGCTTACCGACAACTCCAACAGTTATACGGGGAGGAAAACATTCCCCTCATTCTCGGAACAGAAATGCACGGTGGTAAAACCGACATGGTTCGTATTGAAGTCGGAAAAGACCAAATGATGCTATGTTTGTTGGAAAATTACCATGAAGTCCCCGAACAATATCGAGATTCTGCCCCGTTTTTCGTTTTAGGACACGAATTTGGTCACATTATCGCCCATCCCGGAAAAGATGCCGTTTATTGGATAGAAGGTATGCGAGAATTACCTGTGGAAGCCTATCAGAAAGGTCGGTGGCTAAACTGTGTTTCGGATATTCTCGTCAATTGGACAGTTATTACGGCCACAGGAGTCCTTCAAGAAGGGCAAAAAGAAACCATACGCCGTCAAATGTTGGATGGGTGGAAAGCAGGTCAATTTGTTCGCAGGTGTAACACCAAAGAAGGATTCTTAGCCCACAAAAAACTCTTAGAAGAAGGTAAAGTGAAAGATAATCGCTATCAACCACAGGGCGGATTGCCGGGACAGTATGATAATGCCAATCCTAACGACAAATATGAGCCTACGGGAAAGACCCCTTTCTATCAAAAACACATGGGGCATGGGAGGGGTGAACAGTATTACCCACCCATCAATTATTGTGTAAAGAAGAATATGGGTGATAATTGGAAGAAAGTAACCATGTTGAAAGATGTGGGCGGGTTGAAAAAGGGTCGCAAATATACAGTGGAAGAAACCATGACTTATGATGGTCGAACCGATAGTGGAGAGTTTGAACCCATTTCTAAATACAAGATAAATGGTGATTGGGTTTCTGCTCGGTATTGTGAAGCCGCTTGTCCCCAATGTGGAAACACCTGTAAATCCATTTGGGATAATTGGTGGGATTACATTCCGAGAGAACAAATGCAAGCCACTATCGAATCCGAAGGAACATGGGTGTATCTTCTGATTCAAATGTTCGCTTTTGAATGGGCTATGGCTTATTCTTCGGTAGTAAAATACGGTAGCAAACCGTTGAACCGTTCCACAGGTGAGCAATTTTTGGAAGATATTTCGGATGATATGGATTCCGTAATGAGGGGGAAGTAAAATGGCTTATTCCGACAATCCATTCAATTCACCACAAGGTCAAGAATTGATGAAAAATATCTTCAACTTGATGTTTATTGAACCCGAAGGAAAACCCTCTCAAATTGAACAAAGGGACAAAGGCCGACAAATCAACCATTATCGAGGCAATATCGTCAATATCGTCAATAAAATGAGGAAGTTCGTCAAAGGTTATCAACAAGTCATTATTTCTGAAACTGCATCTTCGGGAATCCATGTTTGCCCTCATTGTGCAAGGCGTGACCCGATTTGGATGTGGGAAACGGTGGATGCGGGACATTACGCTTCGATGGAACAATGGCTTTCCTCCGTTGCTTTGACTCGGTGGAACTTCGGCACAGATGACCAAAAAGGCCGTTATCAATTCGTGGTGCGGTATCGTTGTAACAATGTAACCACCTGTAACAAGAAATCATGCGGTATCTCTATTGCAGGTCACTACGACACTTGCCAAAAATGCGGTTCTTCCGATGTTTCCAAAGTCGGATGCGGGGAAGAATCCTACGCTACTCATTTCATTAGGGAATATACCGCCGATGATAACCACCCCCAAACACAAGGAGAACAGACAGGGGCGATAGACCGTAACCGTGAAATCCGTGTGCGAAGGGATTTTTACACAGGGCAAGTATCGGGCTACGAATACAAGCATACTCAAGTCCCCGAAGGAGTCATTGTGGAGGATTGGGAAGACATTAAGAAATACCTCCCGTATGTCGTTTTCACTTACACCCACCAACTTACGGGAAATACCAAACAGGTCAAATACCCTGTTTCCGAGTTAAATTATGCCGTGTCTAAACAGCCTTTGGTTCAATGTGTAATGGGGAAAACGAATGAATGGGGGAGTAATGCTCACCCCGGAAGAATTATCGCCTTAGAGGACTATGGAGAGCCTACGGAGGCGTGTCCGAGATGTGGGGCAGATGACTTCCCACCCCTCCAAGAAGTCCCCAATTTGTATTATCGCCCTCGTCCGATGAAAATTATGAATCCGCAACCGTTGGAAGCGGCTACGGCAGTAGGTGGCACTTACAAGCGAAGACCCGTCTATACACTTTATTTGGAATCCCCTGTGGCTGATTCTTACAAACTGATTTTGCCATTACCTCAAGCCATGACTCTCAATCCAATTCTCAATGAACCTCAAATATCCTCTATCGGAAAGTCAAGAAATACTTGTCCTAATGATGTTGGGGCTTCGGCTCTTGAAGACGATGTAGTGGCCGCCGCTAACGAAGAATTACAAAAGAGGCAAGAAGAAATGAGGCAACAAGCCATGACTTCGACTCCCGATGTGACGAATGCAGATGCTCAAACCAATACAGGATTCACTTTCGATGTGTGCGAAGGGCGTTCCCGCAAGGCTTACTATGACTTCGGAAACTCGGTGTGGATTGATAATTCACCACCTTGTAAATCCTACCGCAAAGATGGCGCAACTCTTACCCAAAGCCGAGAATATCCTCGTTGGTCGGAAATTCCTTCATATTCTCCCTTCGCTGAACCCGATACTTACTTCAATGAATATCTTGGCCCGAATCCTCAAACTCATTTCATTTGTGATTGGAATAAGGCGAATCAAGCCCTTTCAACTTTCACTGAATCCACTCCGACCTATCATGTAGTGGATAAAATTGCCGAAAGGATTGACGAAGATATGGGGTTAATTTACGAAGTATTTGAATGCAGAACTTGTAAGGAAATAGTGGAAATGGGCGGTTGCATCCCATATCGTCAAAATTATGGACAATGTGATGCTAACGGAACGGCCATCAACAATTTCCCTCAAAAAGTTATTGATGCAGAAGTGGCATATCAAAACAAATATCCATTGGTCAATGAAAAGGGTGAACCTGTGCCGACAGCATGGGGTATTCAAGCCACAAGTGACCACGATGGAAAGAAAATGTTGTTGAAGCCCGACTTGAACATTAGGATTGGTTGATAATATGGGAACATTCGGTAGTGGAGAACGGTATGACGATAACCCCTTCGTCTTTTTCGCTTCGGATGAGTATATCATTGACCCTCAACAACGACAGGAAATGCCGAATCCTTTACGAGCCATGTATGAAGACCTTGCCCCGTTGCTTCTCCGAAGTCCCCCTTCTAAGCGATACCCTCAACAACCCACAGGGATGAAAGAATGGGATATTCTCACTGACCCAATTTCTGAATTGGTTTTCACATCAGCCGTTCCCGACCCCGTAATCGGACAGACACTTCAAAGAGTCATGCGACCTACGGTGGAAGGGAAAGAGGGATTAGCGACTCATCTGAACATTCTTGTGGATTGTTCGGGTTCGATGGGTGATGGTTACATTTATGGAGTTACCAAAAGCGGATTCCCCCTTGCGGGTTATCATGTCGCTCAAATCTGCACGGCCATGATGATTGCTCAAGCGGCCATCTCTAAAGACAGTTTTGCCGTATGGGGTTTCAATTCGGGAGGATTTGGGATTTGGCCCGGTGGAAACAACCAACCTTCCCAAAATCACAAAGAAGCCATTGATTATTTCCTTGCCCAAGTCCCTAACAGTGAGTCACCATTCCCTGCTCGCAATTCCACGCACTTAGACAAGGGATTGAACCAAGTCGGAGTGGATTTGGAAGGGTATGATTTCGACCAATCCGTAACAGTCGCTATCATGGATGGGTCATGGGGTAGTGTTGCCGATGTTAATTCCGATATTTTCTCTAATCGAAGGTATAACGATGAGCATTTGCGAAAACAAGGCCCACTTTTCTATGTGATTATCGGCTCTCCCTATGCACAAGAACAATTAGATACCACCGTGAGGGTATTTCGGGAAGCCTTGACCGAGCATTATGGGCAAGACATGAGTGGATGCGTTCTTGACTTTGCGCTCGTCATTGGTGAAGATGGAAACATGGAGGATGTCGGCGGTGCGTTAGTCCAAATGGCGCAAATAAATGCAGGTATCGCTACCGACCTAAAACCATGTCCCTCAATATGAGGATTTAGATAGCGGGAAGGATAAATCTTTCTCATGGACTCTTGGGACTCCGAATCCTCATCCTCCCCAAAGGCTGATGAAATCGTCTTGGCGGCAACAAGTTTAGGCCAACCCGCCGATTTGAAATTCCCCCTCGACTTCGTGCGAGAGAAGATTTTCCTAACAGGAATTACAGGAAGTGGTAAGTCATGGACAGGTGGCTTAATCATGGAGGAAATTAACCGTGTTGGACTTCAATTCGTTTGTTTTGACGCTCTTGGCGCACACGGCGGATTATCTCAATTGCCCAATGTCGAAGAATTGAATCCTAAAGGTGGCGAAACCCTCAATGTAAAGGGACTCATTGATAGGCTCAAAACCGAACCAACATCTTTCGTCATAGACATATCTGACTTGTCCCTCGATAAGCAACAACAAGTTGTGGCCGAATACTGTGATGATTTACTGCAAGCCAAACTTGGAAAGGGAATTATGACTATCTTTGAAGAATGCCAAGATTTCGTTCCCCAACAAGGAAAGCCCGTATCTTTCGATGGTATCGTGCGCCTGTGTAAATTAGGAAGACAGAATGGTTATGGTGTTTGTTTAATTTCACAACGCCCTGCTTCCGTATCAAAAGAAGCACTTTCACAATGTTCCGTCTATATGATTCACAATTTGATTAACCACCGTGACTTGAAAGCGGTGGAAGACCAAATGGGATTCGGAACGGACAAAAGTGAAGTCAAAAAGGTTCTCGGAGGCATTTCTGCGGCACAACAAGGGGAAGTAGTGTGCTACTCTCCCTCCTATTTCCGTGACGAAGGATTCTTCCGTGCCTCCAAAATCCGTGATGATAGAAAGGTAACACATACGGGAAGCAACATCGAGATGAAACCTGCTACCTATTCAGCCGATACCACTTCTTCCCCCGAACCGTCAAGAACCCTCGCACCTATTGGTGAGTGGTCGAAGCAGAATGCAGAAACAAGCATCGGAGGGGAGTCGTTTGGTGCTATGCCGAGTTTTGGGCCACCTCAAGATTCGTTGCGAGGACTTGCTTCCGTTGATGTCCAAAATGATTTCCCCGAATTAGAATACATTTCACCTGCTGACCGACACACTATCGAAATCACAGAAGATAAGGTGAAGACCGAAGAGTTGGAAGCAGAAAGCCCGAAAACATCCCCGTTAGTCGGAATTTTGGCAATAACTTGTATAACAGGCATCGTATTTCTTGGGGCATCCACCCTAAGCAGTTAGATAGTCCTTCGGACAATCTCATTATGATGGAGTTAGGAACGATTGTTTTCTATCAGCATCGAGATGTGTTCGATGAAATCCTACTTCACATGAAAGCCAAAGAGCAAGCCCTCTCCCTCGATGATAAAACATTTGAGGAACATTACACTTACAGTCGGCAAGCCTTGTTTCATATTTTGTATCAAAGTAATGGTCTTTGGGGTTTTGTCTGCCATGAAATCAAGCGTAGGGATGGTTCTATTGGTTACAAAATCCTCAACAAAGATAACTCCATAACTGAAATCAATAAATGCGATATTTACTTTGCCCTCAAGATGGATGATTTCACTTACACGCATTGGACAGAAATGAAAGACAAAAGGAATATCAAAACTTCCTCGCAGGGAACGCCTATCACTAAGAAACCAAGCGATTCTTCCATTAAAAAGGCTAAAATGGTAACGAAGGCATATCTCGGAAAACAACGGATGCTCTATCAGATTGTATCTTTAGAAGAAGGCAACCCCTACTACTCTAATTCACATCCATTCAATTCTCAATGGAACGATTATGACCCTTACAGACCTTCTGAAAATCCCTTTTCTCAATATATGAAGTCCACTTGGCATTATCCAACCCCGAACTCTCCCCAACCTTACCAACGACCTTCTTCACCAAGCCCCAAGAATCACCCTCAACAATGGAATTGGAAACCCAACAACACTACTTTCCATGCCGTCCCATTTCTCCGTGATAACATCAAGCCCACCACATTTAGTGTCGTGCATGAAATGGATAGTGCCGCCAACGACTTACGAATGTTTGTTAATTTCCCTCAAGGATTACCCCTCTCCTTCGCATGAGAGGTTTTAGATAACGAGAAAGAGAAGTGAAAGATATGCTTCCCGATGATAGCCCTATTGGTCGTGATGTGAAAACTGAATCCGCCGACCCCTTCGGCAACATCACATCGAATCCAAGCATGGCTAACTTGATGGCAGACCCACTTGGGACAGAACTTGTAGCGGGACTTACAGGCCCAATCAGCGCACAAAGCCTTCCAACAGACGAAGAAGATGTAATGGGACAACCACCACAGGTCAATTTTGACGGTGGCGGTGGCGGTGCTACTCCAAATCATACCCCATCCGATGATGACTCCGCAGAAGTCAAGAACGAAATCAAGGATGCCGAAGGAGATAATTCAATCTTTGAGCGAGCAAAGGCTCTTGTTTCCCGTAATTGGACTTGGCTTCTCGCAGGGGCAGGTGTTACAGTTGTTGTCGGCGGCGTTTATTTGAAAAGACGAGGCGCATGAAAAGTGAGGCTTTAGATAACAGAAGGGAGAATGATTCATTATGGCTCGCACAATTAGTGGAAATACCGTATTACCTGACTTGCCTCCCGCACCACGCATGACGCAGTTCCCAAGTATCAATCTTGCGGCAGATACATTACCTGCATTCAACGCTATGGGTCAAGGTCTTGCACCAAACGCACCACGACCTGCCGCACCATCAATGCCAAAGGCACAAAAGTTTTCAATCCCTGCAAGCCAACCCATCCCACTTGCTGATGCAGTAATGGGTAAGGGTCACGGACAAGGTGTTGTTCAAAACACTCACCGCCCCGCTATGCCCGAAGTTAAGTTTGCGGAGTTTAGTTTGGATTTAGGCGCAGATGCTTCAACCAATCTTGGAAATTACAATTTGCGAAGCACAGGTCTAAGTCCCGAAGGTCAATATATGCGCCCATCTCACACGATGGAAGTTTATGGTAGCGGCCCATCTATGAATGTGTCCCACCTAAACCGTGTAAGACCTGAAAAGCACATTCCTAACACACTAATTCACGGTGTTACAGAAACTTTCGGAAACAACCCTGCTCACGAAGTCAATCGTGCTTCCATGAGCCGCCCACCAAACCCACGAAAGTTATTCGCCGCACCTGCCGTTAGCGTTCAGCCAACCACAAGGCGTGTTTCCCTTCGTGAAGCACCTGTTCTCCCAAGAGCAAATATGCCTAAGCAAATGAACCTCACTAACATGATTCCTCCAAGCACAGGAATTAAACTTGCATCCGAGTATATCGCACCTCCTGTCCGTGCATCCGACTTCGGTGGATTGACCCCAAGCCGTCACCGCCAAGTAGGAATCAACGCAGGGCGCACATTCGGTGCAGAAGGTCATCTTCTTTGAGAGCCTTTAGATAACGAGAGGGACAACCTCTAATTATGTCCATCCGTTCCACTTGTGAGAAAGGTTTTCGGGTCTATCTTGCTGAACAACATAAAAACAGTATGGATAAGGCACTTGGTAAAGGTGTCGTTGTTGGTGGAATCGGTGCAGGGGTCGCTTACGGAATAGACCGTGTAATGGATTGGAATACCCCTTGGTATTATCTTGCGGGTATCTTTGTTCTCCTAACTGCCGCATCTTTGGGCAACGGTGTGATGACCGCAAATGCCGAGGATTTAGACCACAAAGAGGCTTTTGACGCTATTTGTGCTAAATATGAAGAAAAAGATGGTGAGTGATTATGGTTTCCAAAGACGATGTTTGCTTTGTTTGTTCAAATCCCGATACTGAATATGAGGTGACTTATTGTGAATCCGATGCTGATTGTGGCAAGGCTATTTGTGATGATTGCCGATATGAAGAAATGTTTGAGAAAGGGCAAGGCGGGAAATGGGTCAAATTAGACGAAGACCCCGAAGATGATGATTCCCCTATGGCCGATGTTTGTCGTGAATGTGCTGATAACAACGAATCTGTCCTCTTTGAAGCAAGAGAAAAGAAAATTGGTAGTATCACTATCAAAAAGAATCCTAATTTCCCAAGCGGAACACACCTTCAAGGCTACATCAAAACCAATCGTGCCGAATTGCGAAAGGTATTTGGTAATCCTAACATGGGCGAAAGTGGCGATGGTAAATCCAAAGGCAAAGAATGGAATCTTATCGTAGGTGGAAAGCGAGTCACTATTTACGACTACCGAGAGAAGGATAAGAAAGGCACGAAGTATTTCAATATCGGCGGAGATGATAAGTATGGTGCATTGTTAGTCGCCCAAGCACTTTCACTTCATAGAAATGAAAAGGTTCATGCTATTGAGATTTCACCTGCATGGAGTAAAGAAAAGTTTGGCTATGCAAGAGGTATGAAGTTCCCCGATTCCCACGACATATTAACTTACGAAAGGGCAAAAGAATATGAGGATAATAGAAGGGGTTATCGTGCTGAAACTTTTGATGTGGAGTTTAACGATTGGGCAAATCAAGAAATGATGACTCATGGTAAAGATATTTCCTTCAAGGATTGGGCAGAAGACGAGGGCATGAAACATGGTAATGTCCCGATTACAGAATGGGCGCAAC
>Ga0209977_10000501_pt1 | contig 15397 bp, 11 predicted proteins | sample SumtaG_2_FD_183113 | JGI IMG/M metagenome (GOLD analysis project Ga0209977, IMG submission 183113) | Deep subsurface microbial communities from Indian Ocean to uncover new lineages of life (NeLLi) - Sumatra_00607 metaG (SPAdes) (version 2) | ecosystem: Environmental > Aquatic > Marine > Oceanic... | reverse complement strand
GGGGAGTGTCAACAGTTTTTCAGACTACATTTTCCTTAGATCAAAAGCCTTATCGGCAATTATGGAGACCGCCGGGCCATGTTTTTGCACCCCGCCTTCTATCAAAAGAAAATCGGCCTCAAAAATGTCCTTAGCGTAAAGCTGTTGAGCTGAGGGAAACACAGTAACATCAATCAGGCCCTCCTCATCCTCCAGGGTAAGGAAAATCATCCTCTGGCCACTTCTGGTGGGAGGAGTGTGCAGAATAACCTTGATGCCGGCCACCTTTACTATCTCGCCTTCAGCCATGGTTGAAAGATGGCCGCTTTTTATTCTCTCTATTTTTTTGAGGGCTTCCCTAAAAATAAGGAGGGAATGAGAGCTAAAAGTTAAATCCAGAAGGTCCATTTCCAGGAAAACTTTTTTCTCCAGACTAAAGGGGGAAGATTTTAGTATTTCCCCTCCTGATTCACCGCCATTTTTCTTAAGTAATTGGGAGAAAATCTGGGAAACCTTGAGTAAATGATCGGCATTTTCTCCATTAAGAGAGTTAAAGCAGCCCGAGAGGATAAGGTTTTCTAAAAGAGGCCTTTCGATCTTAACCCGAAGACAAAAGTCCTCTAGACTGTCAAACTTTCTTTTTCTTCTCTTGCTCAAGATCTCTTCCCACGAGGAGGGTCCCATTTCTCTTATCGAGGAAAGACCAACCCTCAGGGCATTATCTTCTAAAGAGAATTTTCCCTGGCTCTCATTTATATCGGGAGGAAGAACCTTAACACCAAATCTTTTTGCTTCATTTAAGATTATCATCGGGGGATAAAGGCCGGGCTCATTATTAAGAAGCCCTAAGAAAAACTCTCTCGGATAATAAGCCTTAAGGTAGGCAGACTGATAAGCAATTTTGGCAAAGCTCACCGCATGAGCCTTACAAAATCCGAAAGCCCCAAAAGAGGCAAGCTTTCCAAATACCTTTTCCGCTACTTCTTTTTCCACCCCTTTTCTTTCGCAGCCTAAGAGAAAGTCAGCTCTTAACCTTTCCTTTTCTTCCTGGCTGATCTTTTCAGTCATGGACCTGCGGAGAAGATCTGCCTGGCCTAAAGAAAAACCAGCCAGGTCTTGAGCTATCCTTAGGACCTGCTCATGAAAAATAATGACTCCATAGGTTTCTTTTAAGATTGGCTCCAAAATTGGATGAAGGTAGCTTACTTTTTCTCTACCATGTCTTCTCTCTAGAAAAGGAGTAATCATGTCAGCCTGCATGGGTCCAGGGCGAAATAAAGAGATGTTAGCCACGATATCACTAAACTTCGTCGGTTGAAGCTTTCCCAAAAGCTGTCTCATTCCGGGGCTCTCCAGCTGAAAACATCCCACGGTCTTGGTGGATCGGAGAAGCTGGTAGACCTTCTCATCATCAAGGGCAATCGTTTCCAGGTTCAGATCGATGCGGCGAGCTTTCAGATGTTCTACTGCCTCACTAATGGCCCCCAGCATTCTCAAGGAAAGAAGATCGGTCTTAATGAGACCCAGTTTTTCCAGATCGTCCTTATCGTACTGGGCTAGGGGGAACCCCTTGGCTGATTTTTGAACAGGTACTAAATCTTGAAGAGGACCCTGGGAGATAACCACTCCTCCCAGGTGGCTAGATAGATACCGAGGAAATCCTCCCACTTTCTCCGAGACATCTAGAAGAAGCTCATAATGTTTTTCCCTGAGTTCATTTTCTTTAAGCTCGGGAAAAATCTTAAGGACAGAGCGGATCTTATCAACAGAAAGATAGGGAAGGGCGTTGGTTAGACTCTCTATTTTTTTATAACTCAGTCCGAAGGCTCTAGCTACCTCCCTTATAGCCCCTCGTGCTCTAAAAGTAGGAACGGTGGCCACCAGTGCTGCCTTGGGGGAATATTTTTTCAGCACATACTCGGTTACCTCATCTCTTCTTCTAGAGTCAAAGTCAAGGTCAATATCGGGTAAATCAAGCCTTTCCGGATTGAGGAATCTTTCAAAAAGAAGACCGTGTTTAAGAGGATCAACACCCGAAATACCTAAAAGATAGGCTACTAGACTTCCGGAGGCCGAACCTCGAGCCGAGCATCTTATTCCTTCTCTTTTAGCAAAGGAGACAATATCCGCTACCAAAAGAAAATAAGAAGAAAAGCCCTTTCTTCTTATTATTTCAAGCTCTCTGGTCAGAGTTAAGGTTACCTTTTTATTGGGAGGATGGAATCTCTTGGGTAAATTCTTAAAACACTGTTTTAATAGGTATTCATGGGCCTTTTCGCCTTTGGGAAGAGTAAAACAAGGAGAGATGATTCTTCCCAGATCTAGTTTTAGATTGCATTCCTCCGCTACCAGAGAAGCATTGACTATGGCTGCGGGGAACCTTCCAAATAGGCGAGCCATCTGCAAGGTAGTTTTTAGATAATATTCCTCATTGGGGGTGGGCCTGATAGTTCGGTGATGCACAATCTGGCTAGTCTTTACCAAAACCTGGTGAAGCTGGTAATCTTCCCTGTTCAGGTAATGAGCATCATTGGTGGCCACCACTAAAAGACCCAACTGACAGGCGAGGTTAAATAGAGCCTCATTTAAGATTCTCTCCTGGGCAAGAAGATGATTTTGAAGTTCGATTAAAAAATGATCTTTTCCAAATATCTCTAAATAACGGCGCACCTTTTTTTTAGCCAAATCAGGCCTACCTCGAAGGATAGAGGCTGCTAGCTCTCCTTTAGGTCCAGAGAGGGCAAAAAGATCCTGAGAATATTTTCCCAAGAGGTCGATTTTTAACCTGGGCTCATCCTCTGAAGATAGATGCATCTCACTAAGGAAATGGCAAAGGTTAGAGTAGCCCCTTTTGCTTTTGGCTAGAAGGAGAAGAGAGTAACCAGACTCTAGCCTTACTTCGGTTCCGATGATAGGTTTGATGCCGACTTTCTTTGCTTTCTCATAGAATCTCACCGCTCCGTAGAGGCCCTCTTTATCGGTGAGAGCAAGCTCTTTCATTCCCATTTTTTTAGCCTTTAAAATCAGATCATCAACCCTAGAGGTTCCCTCGCCAAAGGTAAAATTAGAATGTACATGGAGATGACAAAAGCTCATCTTTAAATTAGCCTCGCTTCATTTTTCAGATTCTCGAAAACGAAGATTTTCCCCGGATAACTCTTAGCACCACCGCTACCTTGCCCAGGATTTTAAACTCATCATTTTCATCCAAAACAAGACTCTCAAAATCAGGATTGGCTGATCTTAGCACCACCCTACTTTTTTCTGGAAAAAAGTATTTTACCGTAGCCTCATCACCAATTAAAGCGGCCACAATCTCTCCCTTTTCCGCGGTAGGCTGAGGTCTTACCAACACATAATCACCGTCCAGGATTCCGGCCTGGTTCATACTCTCCCCTTCGACTTTTAGAAAAAAAGCTCCTTCCCCGGCAGCCAGATCCTCATCCAAAGTTAAGGTTTTCTCAATGTTTTCTTCTGCTAGAATTGGCCTTCCCCCAGCTATGCTACCTACTACTGGAATAGATCGCCCTCGAGAAAACCCCAGGATCTCAATACTCCTTGCGCCCGGAAATCTTTTGATATATCCTTTCTTCTCCAGAGCCTGAAGGTGTTTTTCTACTCCCTTAGTCCATTTTATTCCGAGCTCTCGAGCAATTTCCCTCACGGTGGGAGGATATCCCCTCTCGGATATATACTCCTTCAAAAACTCGAGAACCTGTCTTTGCCGTGGGGTAAGAAAACTCTTCATTTTTACCTCCTTAGTAGACATTTGTCTACCATATTATATAAAATACTTATGAAGTGTCAACCCCCAAAAAAATCTGGATAGATTCCCCAAAATTTCACATATGGTATGGTAAAAATAGCCAATAACAAAATTAAAATTTTGTCGTCTTCGGTATAAAAGTACGTCATCCACCCTATTAATTAAAAACCCTTGAAATTTAAGCTGGTAAGCTGGCTTAAGATAGTGTCAAAAGGTGAGATTCTTAAACGGAGACCTCTGTAATGTAGGCTTATAGAGAATTATAGGGAATTTCTTGAAACCCACTCATATAGTCTTTAAATTTTCCTTTCACGCGAGCTTTCTGATTTTTCTGGGAGCTGCAATCCACAAAAGGACAAAAGCTACACAGGTTACCAGGATGGCTACTATGAAGGCTGTAGAGTAATTCTTGGTAGTGTCAAATACAAATCCTCCGAACCAGGGTCCTATGATACCTCCTAACCCGAAGCCTAAGACAAGAAAACCGTTAATAGAACCGAAATGTCTTCCCTGGAATATGTCAGCCGTGGCTGCCCCCAGAGCAGGTCCGGTCATTCCCAGACCCAGACCAAAGGAAACTGCGTACAAATAAAGTATCCAGCTATCATGACTTTGTTCGAGAAGCAAGAGCATGAACAGACCCAGAATTGAGGCAAGGCACCCTATGGTGAATGTTTTTTCCCTGCCGATTTTATCCGAGAGGAAACCACCCAAGTTGCCCAAAGCGATCATTATTCCCCAGAGGAGAAGTATTGAGGTGACAAAAGTCGTGCTGAATCCAACATCTCTCATCAAAGCAACCTGATGTACCACCACTAGGGTTTCTACAAACCCAAAAATGCAAAAAGTTGCCAAGAATAGAAACCAAAATTGATAAGTCCGCATAGCTTTTCTTAGGCTCCAATTGATACTTGCCCATTCTTCATCTAGGACCATCGGTCCTTTTGCACAATCAGAGGATCTCTTTGCCTTTTCTAAAGGACGAGTCCCATCCGGAAAAAGACCTATATCTTGGGGCCTATGGTGTGAGAAAAGAGCGATCAGGGGCAATAGAATAACTGCTACAAGGATGCCGAGCAAGATGAAGGACATACGCCAGCCAAATTTGGTGATAAAATATTGGACTAGAGAAACGGTAAGAAAGGACAACCCAAATCCTGAGGTAAATATTCCAAAGGCCATGCCTCTTCTCCTGACAAACCAGTGAGGTAAAACAGCGGCATTAGCGGGATATCCTGTCAAACCGGTACCAATAGCACTTACTAGACCAAACAAGAGATAAAAATGCGCTATTGTGTTGACCATGCTGCACAGTGCTGTGGCCAAGGCCAGAATAATCGCACCCGTTAATAGAACCTTTTTGGGTCCAAATCTATCTACCAGGGCGCCAGCAAAAGGAGCGGTTATCCCGTATACAAATACGTTGAGGGAAAAAATCCCTGCAGTACTGGCTCTACTCCATCCGAATTCATCCAAAATTACCACATAGAAGACTGAAAAGGAATTACGGGCCCCATAGGCTATAGCCATGGCAGCAAAAGATATAGCTAGAATAATCCATCCATAAAAGAATAGAGGTTTTTTGCTCATATCCTCATATATTAACAGAAAAAATCAGTAGAGGCAACCAGATTTACAAATTGAAGACATTTTATGGTCTTTTTTATTTAACCCTGACAAACTTTGTAAAAGGCTAACAAAAGGGGCTAAATTAAAAAAGGGGGTCGAGGATAAACATGATTTTATGGGAATACCGTCTCTTTCACCAAAGGGGGTCAAGGGGTCATCTTGACACTATATCAGAAGACTACTATAATGTTATCAAGAATCAAAGTTGACACTATCCAGAAGGGAGGTGAAATTTTAGTCAGAAGAAGATAATTTTGTAAGGAGGTTATGATGTCTACTCGAGGAAGAATAATTAGTACGATGCTCGTGAGCGCAGTTTTAATGATGGGGTTTTCTCTGGGGGCTGTAGCTCAGAAAAAAGTGGTGATTTGGCATTTTGGAGGCCTTCCCGCTGAGCACAAGTGGGTGGATGAGTGCATAAAAGATTTTAATGCTGCGCATCCTGAGATGAAGGTGGAGAGAATAGAGAAAAGCTGGATGACCAAAAGTGAAGAACTCATCTCTGCCTGGCAGATGAAGGCGATGCCTGACATTATCAGCCGGGATTCGGTCTCCATTCCCGATATGGTGGAGATGGGAATGCTTGCTCCCTTGAGTGAGCTTTTTGCTGAGGATATTGCAGCAATGAAAGGCCGCTGGCTGGAGCCTGCCTGGAACCTATGTAACTACGAGGGGGCGCAGTATGGGGTTCCCACTTATGTTGATATTGCCCCAATGTTGGCCTACAACCGCAACATGTTCGCTGAAGCAGGAATACTCGTTCCCACGAACTGGAGTCAGGTTGTGGAAGCTGCCAAAAAACTCTATACCCCCGAGCACTACGGGATCATCTTGCCTGCTACCTTAGGGTTGAACGATCTTCAGGTCTTCATCGGGATTGCCTACGGAAATGGGGGACGATTCTTGAGCCCGGAAGGTGATAAGGTGGTTTTCAATGGAAAAGGTTTTGTAGATGCGCTGCAGCTTTACGTTGATCTGTTCAGGAAGCACAAGGTGACTCCTCCGGGAACCCTGGAAATTGACTACATGAAAACAATTGAACTTTTCTTGAGGGAAAGAACCGCCATGGCTGTGGGAATGTCCTGGTTTCCGATAGTAGTCCAGAATTTAGGAGTTCCCGAAGGCTTTGATTACCGGATGGCCTCCTTCCCCGTGAAAGAAAAGATCACGGGAAAGTATCCTTCCGCTTCGGCCATCATGGATGCAACCACCACTTACATGATGATCTCTACCAGCAAGGTCAAAGAAGAGGCCTGGGAGTTCATGAAATGGATGACCCGCCCAGAAACTATGCGAATGTGGGCAGGAGTAAGAATCGAAGGAAGGGTACCTACTACCCATGAGGGCTTCAAGACTCCGGAGATAGCTAAAACGTATCCAGATCTAGTAAGAGAATATGAGAAGGGTACAGTTTTTAAGGGTGCTATCTCGATGCCCTCCTTCCCCGGATTTACCGAGATGACTAAAGTATTTGGCCTTTCGCTTCAGGGCGCTCTTCTAGGAGAACCGGTTCAAGAGGCCCTGGATGAGAGGGCTGAGGAGTGTCAGGATATCCTGGAAGAAATGTAGTTGATTTTGAGAGTCCAAGCAGGATTTCATGACCTGCTTGGACTCCTTCAAGGATTTTAATGATGAAAGATTCATCTACCGGCACCACTAGAACCCTGTCTCAATATCTTTACGTACTTCCCCCAGTTATAGTTATCGTGGTGTTTATTATTATTCCCATATTTTACGCCATCGATCTTAGCTTTTACAATGTTCACCTTATCAAACCCCGGGTCAAGCTTGTGTGGTTGGATAACTATTTTCGCATCTTCCGGAATAAGACTTTCTGGGAGATTTTTTATAATTCTGTACGCTGGATGGGATTTGGTGCGTTGGCAACTCTCCTCATTGGACTGGGGCTGGGTATGTTTCTAAACCTGGAGTTTCGCTTTAACTCTGTGGTACGGAGTCTTATTTTTATACCCTGGATTATGCCCGAGGTATGTGCGGCCTTTGCCTGGCGATGGATGCTCAACTCCGAGATGGGGGTGATAAATGAAGTTCTCGGGCGACTTAATTTAATTTCCCGCTATGTGGCCTGGCTGGCTGAACCTAACATGGTTCTTTATGTATGTTTATGGGTGGCTATCTGGAGAATTTATCCCTTCATTAGCCTCATGATTTTAGCAACTCTTCATGGAATCCCCAGGGAGTTTTATGAGGCAGGAGCAATAGATGGAGCCAATTTTTGGCAGAGATTTTGTTATCTTACCTTTCCTCAACTAAGATATGCCCTCACCATTGGGGCTCTCTTAACCGTTATCTGGCTCATGAATAGCTTTACCACAGTTTTTATCATGACTGAAGGAGGACCTCTGCATTACAGTGAGATTCTTCCGGTACTTATCTACAAGATGGCCTTTCAATCATACCGGTTAAGCAGGGCAGCGGCACTTTCTCTGATAAACTTTGGTATTTTACTGACCTTCAGCTTGCTTTATCTTTGGGTATTTAGAAGACAGTGGAGGCAAGTGTAAATGAGCTTCTCGACCGTTCATAGTCGGCAGACTGCCATTAAAATTACCATAAAGGTCGCTATCGCCGTGGTAGCGATATTTGTTCTGACTATTACTTTATTACCTTATCTTTGGCTGGTTATCACTTCGTTTAAAAACTATGGAGAGGTATTTGATGTTCCTCCAACCCTAATTCCTAAAGCTCCCACTTTGGACGTGTACAAAGGGGTATTCACCGGAGAACAACTGGGCCGCCACGATCCCTGGCCTCTTTTCTTTGCCAATAGTTTAGCCGTTGCCGGAGGAGCCGCCCTGCTCTGTACTCTGATAGCCAGCTTTGCCGGCTATGGATTTGCCCGATTTACCAACCTCAAAGGAGGCACTTTTCTCTTAATTCTGATTCTTGTGTCTCAGATGTTTCCTGGGCCGTCACTTCTGATCCCGATATATGCGATGCTGAGAAGACTGACCCTGGACAATTCTCGTTTGGGCTTACTTCTTCTTTATACAGCCTTTGTTCTTCCCTTTACCACCTGGATGTCTGTTGGTACTTTCCGCAACATCCCGCGGGATCTTGAGGATGCGGCCAGAATTGATGGATGTTCACGGCTGCAGGCTTTTTTGCGTATTGTTCTACCAATATCAAAGCTAGGGATGGCAACTACAGCTCTATTTGCTTTCCTTTTGAGCTGGAGTGAGTACCCCTTTGGTCTGGTTTTATTAAAAACTCAATCAAAGCACACAGTAGCAGTTGGTCTGGGGGCTTTTTTGCGGGAATTTGATGTTTTTTGGAATGAAATGGCTGCGGCTACAGTCATGATGAGCCTGCCCCTCATTATTATCTTCCTTTTTGTGCAAAAATTCTTCGTTAGAGGTTTAACTGAAGGGGCCCTTTCTGGATAAGCCTGTCAAAGTTCAGCTTTCCTGGATAGATGGGGAGAAAACAAAAGATGAGCCCAAGGGAAAGATTTTTAATCACCCTTAATCATAAAGAACCCGATAGAGTGCCTACACTTACCAACCTTACTCCCCAGATAGCAGAAAAATTGGGTAAAAAGATGAACCTACCCTGGGAAGCCGAGGATTCCTGGCTCTCTACCCGTATATCCCATACAGAGATCCTCCTTGAATTAGGAAATGATGCGGTGGGAGTAGGGCCTCTAAGGGCTAAATACGCTCCTACTCGCTGGGAAGATGGTAAATTAATCGATGAGTTTGGTTTTGTATATAAAAGAGTGGGTTTGTATGATGAAATAATAAAAAGACCCTTGGCTGACGTTGAGACTGAAGAAGAAGTTAATAAATTTAAAATGCCCGATCCATTGGCTCCTGGGAGATGGGATCTCGCTGAAAAACAGATAAGGCGCTACAAAGAAAATTTTGCCATAGTGGGAGGTCTGGAAACTACCATTTTTGAATTATCCTGGAATTTAGTGGGAATGGAAAAGTTCCTTATGGATTTGGTTATGGAAAAACCTTATGTTTTTGCTCTCATGGATAAGGTGTTAGAGTACCAGCTCGCCTGTGGTAAGAAAATGGTAGAATTAGGGGTGGATATGATTTGCACCGGAGATGATTTTGGTACCCAGAAGGGGATGATGATTTCTCCGGAGCAATGGGGCAGAGTATTTAAGCCACGCATGAAGTATGTTTTCGAAGAACTGAGGAGAATAAACCCAACCATAAAAATAGCCTATCACTCCTGTGGTTCCATCCTTCCTATAATCCCCGATCTTATAGAGATAGGTCTAGATGTTTTCAATCCTATCCAACCTCGGGCTAAAAATATGGATCTTGGAAAACTTAAGAAAAAGTTTGGAGATAGATTGATCTTTTTCGGAGGGGTGGATGAACAAAGGGCTTTGCCATTTGGAAATACCGCAGAGGTTAAGGAAGAAGTAAAATTAAGGATAGCACAGGCGGGAAAGAAAGGAGGATTTATTATCGCTCCTTCTCATAATATCCAACCTGATACTCCCCTGGAAAATATCTATGCCTATTTTAAGGCTATTGAAAAATACGGAACCTATCCCCTTACTCTTTAACGGCGCCGCTTCTTTTTTCTAGTCCAAATGTAAATAGAACTCTTTTGGCGTGAGTTCTTTAAATTCTTTCTTTGAGACCAGATGCTTTCTGAGGTCCAAGCAAAGATGACATTTTGAGAGATAACCTTCGGGTGATTCCTGGTAGCCAAAATCTTTGGCAAATTGGAAAAGCCCTTCTAAATCCCCGGAAACCAAGAAACTCAAAACCGGACGTTTCTCTAAATATATCCCTTCGTTTAAGGTCTTGTCCAAATTTAGACAATCGCCCAAAGAAATTCCACCACAATAGCCCGGTAGGTAATTTCCGTAGTTATCCCAGTGATTATGCCAACTTCTTAAGAATGCTGGTCGGCAGGGGAGGTTAAAAAAAGAATCTGCCGGATATTTAGAATAAAATCCTCTTAATTTATAGGCTGCCCTTCCCATGAAAAATATTTCCACATTCTCTACCAAATCTTCTTTTTTTGCTAACTTCAGGTAATCTTCAAGTAAAATCTTTCCTTTGATTCCCAATTTTTTGAATCGGCGATAATATTCTAGCTGATAAACCATTACATTTTCACCAAATACTTCTTGGCTGATTCTAATCCCTCTCTCGGTTTTCTCGAAAGGTACATACTCCAAATAAAAGGGGTTAACCGAAATTAAGACTCCTTTCAGACCTTTTTCTTTTAAAAGCTCAAGCTTTTCCCTGGTCACCTCATCACTAGCGCACCAGTAGCAGTTTGTTTCCACAAAACTCGAGGGGATCTTAAGTTCATGAGCAATTTCTACTGCTCTTAACAAAAGTTCAAAATTCAAAAAGGGTTCTCCCCCAGTAAAATGAAGTCCATAGTTCAAACTTACTGTTTGAGGTCCCCAGGGACTAGGTTTTATTTTGTGAGCCAATCCGCTCAAAATATTTATTAAATTAGCTTGGGAAATCCAATCCTCCCTCCACTTTGGCGAACAACCATACATACAGTGCCGACACTCAGCAGTGCATTTGTAAGAAAGAAGCAATCCTCCAGAAATTGGCTCTGGCAACTTTATTTTTTTCATTGGAGATCCTTCTAAATCTTCTATGGCTTTTTTTGGAAAAACTCCTTACAAATTAGAATAGTTCTCAGAAAAAATCAAGTTTCCCCTTAAGTCAAATGTAACCAAGGATGATAGTTTGATTTTTAAAGCCGTTATGGTATTATAGGCACTCCGCTAGAAATCTTCACCAACTAGAGCCGGTTCAAGACAAGGAGGGTGTGATGGAAGAAAATCTATATCAGAGAATAAGGACCGAGATAGAGAAAATTCCTCTGGTGGATACCCACGAGCACTTTATGCTGGAGAAGGAACGGTTGAATACCCGAATCGATTTTTTTTATCTTTTTCCTCATTATGCCTCTTCAGACCTGGTCTCATCAGGAATGAGCCCTGAGGCTCTGGATGAGATTTGGAGCTCTGAGGTGAGCCTGGAGGACAAATGGGACAAGTTCGAGCCTTATTGGAAGAATATAAAAAACACCTCTTATGCCAGGGCCCTTTTAATTGCCGCTCGAGATCTGTTTGAAATCGAGGACATAAATAAGAGTACCTGGCGAAAACTTTCAGAGAAAATCGCCTCTTCCAATAGAAAAGGCTGGTATCGGTATGTTTTAAAAGAAAAGGCTAATATCGATGTCTCTATTGTGGATTACCTGGATACTGGCTCACGAAAAAAAGAGGCACCTCGGATAGAAAGATCGCTCGAGAGGCTCCCCCGGATAGATAGAGAACTGCCCCCTATGGATCCTGACTTTTTCCTTCCAGTAGTAAGATTTGATGAGTTTGTTATAGTGCGTACTCTTGACGAAATAAGGCAAATGGAAAAGGTGTACAATCTGGCCATTCACTCTCTTGATGATCTTCTTAAAACTCTAGACCGAGCCTTTGAAAGAAGGATAAAGGAGGGAATAATAGGGGTGAAAACCGGCCTGGCTTACCTTAGGATATTGAAATATGATAAAGTCACCAGACACGAGGCGGAACTGCTTTTTAATCGTATATTCCATCATATGGGGGAGGGGCTTTCCTGGAAAGAGGCTAAGCCTTTGCAGGATTTCATGATGCACCAGATCATACAAAGAGCCATAGAATACAACCTACCCATCCAGATTCACACTGGACTTCAGGAAGGAAATGGTAATATCATCACCAACTCCAATCCCACCCATTTGATAAATTTATTCATTGAATACAACCGGGCCAAATTTGATCTCTTTCATACCGGCTACCCTTATACTGGAGAGTTAGCTACCCTGGCTAAGAATTTTCCCAATGTCTATGCTGACATGTGCTGGGTTCACATAATCTCGCCTTCCATGGCCAGGAGAACTCTGGAAGAATGGATAGAGATGATTCCAGCCAACAAAATCTTTGCTTTTGGAGGAGATTATATCATTGTGGAAGGAGCTTATGCTCACTCTCGTCTGGCCAGAGATAATGTGGCCAGAGTTCTAACGGAGAAGGTAAAGGAAGGCTGCTTCACGGAGAACGAAGCTCTTGAGCTAGCCCAAAAAATCTTAAGGGAAAATCCAGCCGCCTTATTTAAAACTAAAGAAAAACACCATTTCGTGGAAGCCTAATTCTCTCCATTTGAGGATTGGTTTTTTTTCATCCAGGATTTGTTGGAAGCTAAACCTATTCCACGGCTGCCTTGTGCCGGGTGAGGAAGATATAGTCCAGGGGAAGGAGGAAAAATTGAGTGAGAAAAATAGTGATAACAAAGATTCTAAGCAGGAAGTGATAGCCAAAGCGTACCAGCTTGGATTTGAGTATGAGAAAGAAAAACACTATTGTTCGCAATGTGTCCTGGCAGCTCTTCAGGAAGTTTTCCAGATAAGGGATGATAAGGTGTTCCAAGCGGCCTGTGGTCTTGCTGGAGGGGCGGGGGATAGCACCAATGGCTCTTGTGGTGCTCTCTCTGGAGCAATTATGGCAATTAGCTATTTGTATGGGCGATCCCGAAAAGAATTCGAAGAAAATATTTCAAACGAAAAGGCTACTGAACTTGCCAAGAAAGTTTACCATCGATTTGTAGAGGAATATGGAGGCTGTTTGTGTAAGGAGATCCAAACCAAAATTTTTGGACGAAGTTTCAATTTCTGGAACGAAGAAGAAGTCAAAGCTTTTGAGGAGGCTGGCGGTCATATAGATAAATGCCCCAGTGTTGTTGCTAAAGCAGCCGCCTGGACCGCGGAAATTCTCTGGCATGAAATACACGCAAAAAAATAACCGAGAATCAAAAGCGACTAAAAATTTTTCACGGCTTCGAACATGGCGATGATATTTTCCGTAGGAGTCTTCGGCTGGATATTGTGTATGGCATTAAAAACAAAACCCCCCTTCCTTTCAAATATTCGGCAGCGCTCGGAAACTTCCCTTCGCACCTGCTCAGGACTTCCAAAGGGAAGAGTCCTCTGAGTATCTACTCCACCACCCCAGAAAACTAATCTTTCCCCGTATTTCTCTTTCAACAGGGTTGGGTTCATCCCCACGGCTGAACATTGGACTGGATTCAGGATATCTACCCCCGTCTCTACTAGATCATCTAAAAGAGAGACAATAGAACCACAGGTATGGTAGAAAGTCTTCCAGGGGGTGTTCTTATGAATCCATTCATTCACGATTTTGTGAAACGGCTTATATATATCTCGATACATATCGGGAGAAATCGAAGGTGCATTTTGAGTCCCAAAATCGGTCCCACTGACAGCAATGACATCGATCTTATTCCCTACGGCCTCACGATAAAGCTTGAGGTTCTGGACCACTATCTCACATTGAAGGTTAAAGATCCCCTTGATATATTCAGGATGGAGCGCATGGGCCATGATCCATTCCTGGGGATCGCGGATACCCTTCGGGTGTTTAACGTTTAACCCTGGCACCAGAGCAATATCCCCAAATCCTCCTTGCCAAAAAGATCCCACCAGAGAAAGATCGGTATTTCGGTAAAGATTCTCGGCTCCTTCTTCTAGATATCTTAAATCCTCGTCGGTATAGACAGAATACTGATCCTTCACCCATTCCTGAGGGTCCAGACGACTTTCATCAATGGCTTCCTGGCGAACAAGGCCATCAAAATAGTATCCTCCTTTGGGCATCTTGGCACTGGGAGGAGCAGAGGCATCTCCCCTGGGATAAAGCAGGAGATTCCCATTCTTATCCTCCTTAGTGATGAAAAGCCCTGGTACGAGCACCTCGGTGCCATCAAATAACCTCCAGGGCTTCCAATTTTCATTCTTAAATCCGAACAAAGTAGTCGGAAGCTGAAGGCCGATGGTGTCTACCCCAAGCTTGTCTATTACTTCCAGTTCAACTTCGGCCAGTACCTGAAAGGGTTCGATCACTTTAACCGGGGATCTGGCCAATCCTAAAGCCTGTCTTAATTTAGCATAGGTACTTGCGGTAATGCCAGTCACCGGAGTACTTCCCAGGTCAATGGGAATACGGTCCGGCTTTTCATGGTTTATGGCTCTTCTTATCCTTTCTCGTGAAGTCATGATCCTCTCCCCGCTAAATTTCCTTGGGAAACTTTCAGAGAAGTTTTAACCACGTCTCAACTTCCTTCTCTCCAGATACAGGCTCGACAGGACCGAGGAAATTATAACCAGGCCAAAAACTATGTAGGTCCAGAAATAAGGAATTCTTGACACGACCAGTCCGTTTTCTATAACAGAGATAGTAATTGATCCCAGGAAAATTCCCACCATACTTCCTATACCTCCCATGAGGGAGGTTCCCCCCACCACGGAAGCAGCAATTGCCTTCAGCTCCCAACCATCTGCTGCTCGGGAAGAAAATGTGCTAACTCGAACAATTTGCATCACTGCCACAAAAGCACATAAGATCCCTACAATCATAAAGCAGATCGTCTTTACCCTGTCGGTGTTTATACCCATGGCCCTGGCCGCTTCCTTGTTGTCCCCGGTAGCGTAGACCCAATTACCAAATTTATGGAAATGAAGCACCACCCCCAGGATCAGTCCAAACACCCCGAACCAAACCACCTGTACGGGGAGAATCCCGCCGATTTTACCGGTTAAGACACTGGAAAAAAGTGGCACGACCTCAGGATTAAAAGGCCTGGTGAACCCCTGGGACAAGATAAGTGTCATCCCTCTCCAGAGCATCATCGTCCCCAGAGTAGTTATGAAAGAAGGAATATGCGCCTTGGTGGTGATGAGACCATTTAAGAAACCCAGGAGAGCTCCTGCACCAAGGGTGATACCTCCGGCTAAGAATAAATTCATCTTTATTTCAAACAATCTTATAAAAATGAAGGAACAGAATACCAGAATTGAACCAACCGAAAGATCGAACTCTCCAGAGATCATCAACATACCAACGCCCAAAGCAACGATACTGAATTCGGGTCCCAGGGCTAGGAGAACTCTGAGGTTGGCATGACGGGTAAAACGACGCTGAGAAAAGAAAGTAAAGAATAAGATTAAGCC
>Ga0209977_10000500_pt1 | contig 15437 bp, 15 predicted proteins | sample SumtaG_2_FD_183113 | JGI IMG/M metagenome (GOLD analysis project Ga0209977, IMG submission 183113) | Deep subsurface microbial communities from Indian Ocean to uncover new lineages of life (NeLLi) - Sumatra_00607 metaG (SPAdes) (version 2) | ecosystem: Environmental > Aquatic > Marine > Oceanic... | reverse complement strand
CGAATCTTAATATTCCTGTTCGCCCTTCCTTTACGCTAACTACCACATTCTTAGTGTTGGGCTTTGTACCGGGTTCAAAGCTTATGTCGGTAGGCGAACCAGATTCGCTATCGAAGTACCCGGTATTTGTCAATCTTTCTTTACTAATACGTATTTTTTCAGTATCGAGTCTTTCTCCAGGGAAAAAAAGTAATGATCTCCGGATAACATTATCCTTAGTTTTGTCATTACCGGAAATTATAACCTTTTCTATAAATATTCTTTCCCCTTCTTGAATATCGTAAGTTAAATCTATTTTAGGTTCGACTGGTTTATATGTATGAGATGCCTTTACATTTGTATTAATATGGCCTTGTCTTCCGTAAGCGAATCGTATGCTTTGAGAATCTTTTTGAAGAATTTCAGGCAGAAAAGCGTCTTCTTTTTTTAATTCAAGAAGACTTCTTATCTCGGCATCAGTAAAAAGCTTATTTCCCTTAATGGTTATAGTATCAACATAATACCGCTCTCCCTCATCTACAACCACATCGATAAGCATCGCAGATTTATCTGTACCATGCTTTGTCTTCCACTTTACATCAGCATCCAACCATCCTCCACTTACGTAAAAAGCCTTCACCTTTTCTATATCTTCACTGAATTTATCCTTATCCAGTCTGCCAGGAAATACAAAACTAGGAAACTTCCTTCTTTTCGTAGCAAAGACTTTTAAAAGTCTTTTATCTGTAAAAGTCTTATTACCTACAATATCTATTTTCTCTATATATGCCTTTAGACCTTCATTGATATTATAAATAACATTTGCATATCCATTTGTCCTTTTTTCTTCACTCTTGACATCTACAAGATGAAATCCTTTTTTTTGGTAGAGATCCCGTATTTTATCTTCTCCTAATTTCTGTAAATAATGCTTTAAATAATCCCCCCTTCTTAATTCTACAGCTTCCTCAAGCTTATTTGTTTTAATCTCCACGTTACCTATAAATATTATATCTTTTATGACCGGACGTTCGGTTACAAGAAAAACCAGTTTAATTCCGTCCTCATATGGTTCTACTTCCACCTCTATATTGTCAAAGAACCCCAACAGCCAGATAGCATCAACATCCTGACTCATTGCTTGAGGGTCATACATATCCCCCTCTTTAATCTTTACGGCTGATTTTACAGTAGCGCTACTTATTCTTTGATTTCCTTTAACCTCAACTTTCTTTATAACAGGTCTGGTTTCTTCAGTTTCCTGCGCATTAAGCGGTATATAACTTCCTAATAGAAAAAGAATAATAAACGCAGGGGCTATAAAAATATATTTGCATGACATAATTTAGTATATATCTAGGAAGTATTGTTTTGGAAGTTTTCGAACCTTAGAATTTCTCGTCGAAAAATAAGAGTTACCTTGCCTGTAGGCCCGTTTCTTTGTTTTGCTAAGTTAAGTTCGACTTTATTTTTTTCTTTATGATTTTCGTCATAATAATCTTCTCTGTGCATCAATATTATTACGTCGGCATCTTGCTCTATGGATCCAGATTCTCTCAAGTCAGACATCCTCGGCCTATGGCCTTCACGAGTCTCTACTGAACGATTCAATTGCGAAACGGCGATTACGGGTACTTTTAATTCTCTTGCCAGTGATTTCAACCCTCTGGAAATAACAGAAATTTCCTGCTGCCTATTTTCTCTCTCCTTTGCCTCCATTAGTTGTAGATAATCAACAATTATCAATTGAATGTCATGTTGTAATTTAAGGCGCCTGGCCTTGGCACGTAGCTCGAGAATACTAAGTCCTGGAGTATCATCGATGAATATTTCTGATTCTGATAAATCGCCCATAGCCAAGGGAAGCTTTGAATATTGGTGTTCGTCAAGCTTACCTATACGCATCAAATGTGCATCAACCTTTGCATTAGAACATAACATGTTTTGAGCCACCTGTTGGGCCGACATTTCCATTGAAAAAATCACTACTGGTTTCTTATCTTTTCCATTACCTACATTCTCAGCAATATTTAGTACCAAACTTGATTTTCCTATGCTTGGTCTTGCGGCTATAACTATTAACTCAGATTTTTGGAGCCCGGATGTTTTGTTGTCCAAGTCAATAAAGTCAGTTGATAATCCCGTTAATCTACCTTCTCTTTCATGTGCATTTCCGATATGATCCCAAGCATCATGAAGTATGTCATACAGTTTTACAGTTGGGGAGGAGAATTTATGTTGTACTATATCAAATATTGTTTTTTCTGCTTTGTCTAAAAGTTCTTCGGATTCTAAGGAGTCATTGCATGCCTCCTGCTGGATTCCTATTGCACCTGCAATCAAGTCTCTTTTTATTGCCTTCTCTCGGACAATCTTCGCATAATATTCTACGTTGGAGGCTATTGGAACAGATTCTTCCAATTCCATTAAATATTCAACATCAACTACCCTTCCCAGCAAGGAGCGTTTTTTTAGCTCATCTTTCAAGATGACAAGATCAACAACTCTTTGCCTATCGTATAAATCCATAATAGTTTCAAATACATTTTGGTGGGCGGTTTTGTAGAAGCTATCTTTATTTAAAATCTGGGCGACAAGATCGATTGAGTCATTGTCTATCATCATGGAACCCAAAACACTTATTTCTGCTTCTAAACTGAAGGGTTGTGTTTTTTCTTGAAGTAATTCTGTTGACATTATTTTTATTTAATCCGTTTGCAATTTTAAGATATGGGCCAAACCGGGAAATTCTTTGTGGTTATTTCTGGGTATTCGAAGACTTTTCTGATTCACTAACAACCCATACTCTACATTGTGATTTAATCTCAGGATGCAGAGCTACGGTTACATTATAGAGGTCACATTTTTTGATCGCTGCATCAAGAACTATCATGCTCTCATCCACATGATAGCCCTTTTCGGAGATTGCATTAGCAATATGCTGAGCAGTTACCGAACCAAAAAGTTTTCCCTCTTCATTTGTTTTAACCGTGATGGTACATGACACATTTGAAATTTCATTTGCTAGTGCTTGAAGCTTTTCCATTTCCCCTCTATGTTTTTCTTCTTGTTTTTTTCTTTGAAGCTTTATCTGTTTGACATTTCCAGGTGTTACAGTTGTCGCAAACTTTTTAGGCAAAAGATAGTTCCTTGCATAGCCATTAGCCACAACCACGACATCACCGTTATTACCCAACTTCTCAATATCTTTTTTTAGTAGTACTTTCATTAGGAATTTATTTATTAAAGTAGATAATTTATAAAAAAACTAAAATTCGTTTTATATAGTGTAAGGTAACAACGCCATGTGCCTGGCCCTTTTTAGGGCAATTTTTGCCGAGCGTTGATGCGAAGCACAATTCCCTGAGCGTCTTTTTGAAAATAATTTCCCCTGGCTTCCCATAAGCTTCTGCAAATATTGCACATCTTTATAATCAAGCTCATCTACCCTCATTCGACAAAAACGACACTTTGTTATAAGGTCTGCATACTTCTTTTTCTTTTGTGATAAATTATCTGGCTTCTTCTTTTTTTTAAACTTCTTCATGCGTTTCATTGAAAGTAATTCTCCTCAAAAACTGCTTAATGATTCTAACTTTTTAAAATGGTATCTCTTCGTCGCTAACGTCAGATGATTCCATAAACTGCTTATTGCTTGTATTCGTTTCTCCAGGTATTTCTGCCTCCGTACCTCTTTTTGCCGGACTACCCATAAATTGAAAATTTTCTGCCACAACACGCAAAGTATTGCGCTTTTGGCCATCCTTTGTCTCCCATTGGTTAAACTGCAATCGCCCTTCAACAAAAATAGGATTACCTTTGCTAAAATACTCATTTATAACTTCAGCACGCCTACCAAACATATTTATATCCACAAAGCAGACTTCTTCCTTCTTTTCACCACTTTGCCCTGTCCATGTTCTGTTGACAGCAATTCCAAAACTGGCAACTGCTGTACCACTGGGCGTATACCGCAACTCAGGATCTCTAGTAAGATTTCCTATCAAGAACACTTTATTAAGGCTTGCCATATTTTACCTCTTTTAATTTTTTATTCTGCCGCAACGGGAGCAACAGGTTCTTTTTCAGGACTCTTGGCTTCTTTAGTTACCGGTTCTTTTTCGGAACTTTCAGCTTCAGTTACCGGTTCTTTAATTTTGTCTATCTTTACTATCAAGTTTCTCAAAACATTGTCTGAGAGTTGTAAATCCCTTTTTATAGGCGTAATTGAATCTGGTGGAGCTTTAAAATATATAAGCAAATAAGTCCCTCGCTTGTGCCCTTTCAGCTTGTAAGCAAGCCTTCTTTCTTCCCATTTTTCACTTTTAACCACCTCTGCTCCTCTATTTTCCAGGATATCACTAACCTGTTTGACCGCTGCATCCCAATCTGCATTAGCAACAGTATTGTCGATTATGAACATTCCCTCGTATAGCTTCAATTTTACATCTCCTCCTAATTAAACATACTCATGCAATCGTTTATTCCTGTTGCAATCCAAATATCTATGGCCTTACTTGCTTTTTCTAAAGCATCCTCAATGGTATTACTTTCTTCTTTTGCGAAACGTGATAGAACAAAATCTTTTTTGTCTTCCGAAGAGCAATTTCCAACACCGATCCTTAACCTGGAAAAACACGTAGTCTTTAAATGACCCGAAACTGATTTTAATCCATTATGCCCGCCACTGCTTCCTTTTTCTCTTATTCTAATCTTCCCTAAAGGAAGATTAATATCATCTAAAATTACAAGTATATCATCCAGTTTACAATCGTATCTTCTTACAACTTCTTTAACAGGCCTTCCGCTTACATTCATAAATGTCTGTGGCTTTACAAAGAGTGTTTTTTCCCCTTCAATAATACATTCACTAATTAACGCATCATACCACTTTTTGGCAGGGCCTGCATTATGTTTTTTAGTAAATTTATCTATAACCATAAATCCCACATTATGCCTGGTCTTTGCATATTTTCTACCTGGATTTCCAAGACCAATGACAATTTTCATCAATCCTTATTTTCTGCCCCTGCCTCCGCTCCTGCTTCTTCTTCAGGTTTACGGGCAGTTATTATCTCTGGTTCAGAAACTAATTCCTCTTCTGATACTTCTTTTTCTTCCGCAGCAAAATGGACTGATACGACAATAGCATCTTGATTCTCCAAAACCTTAACATTGGGAGAAAGTTCTACGTCTTTTATATGTAAAGAATCTTTAATTTTGAGTCCTGAAACATCAATCCGTATTTCTTTCGGAATTTCAGTTGGAAGACACTCTACCTCAACCTCTTTCATAGCATGATCTAAAATCCCTCCCTCCTTTACCCCTTGGGAAGTTCCGTATAACACAATAGGTACTGGAGTAGTAACTTTTTCCGTTAAAGCAATTCTAACAAAATCTATGTGCAATATCTCCCTGCCAAAGGCATCAAATTGTATATCCTTAACAAGCGCCATTTCCTTTGAACCGTCCCACTTTAGATTAACCGTTTTTATCCCGGAATCAAGCACCTTAATAAATTCTTTTTTACCTAGTACAAACATCAGGCTTTCCTGTTTATGCCCATACAAAATGGCAGGAATTAATCCGGATTTCCTATGCTTACGTGCTATCCGAGAACCATTATCTTTCTTTAGTTGTACTTGTATTGTTTTTGTTTCCATTGTTGTACTTTCAATATATTAATATTATAGAAAATTTATATTCAAATGTCCTTACCGAAAAAGCTTATAGTTCAGCTTTCAGCAAACATTGAACTAATAGACTTGTTAGTATGAATCCTCTTTATCGCCTCACCTAAAAGACTGGCAATAGACAAAACTTTAATTTTCGTGCCAAGGCTTCTGGCCTGTTCATTCAGAGGGATCGTGTCTGTTACTGCTATCTCTTTAATTGGTGCATCTGCCATTTTTTCAGCAGCAGATCCGCATAACACCGGATGCGTCGCACCCACATAAATATCTCTGGCTCCCTTTTCCTTCAATACCCTTGCTGCTTGACATATGGAACCCCCTGTAGCTATTAAATCATCAATTATAATTGCGTTTTTATCTTTCACATCGCCTATTACAAACCCAACCTCTGTTTCCTCAGGCCCAATCCTTCTTTTGTCGACAACGGCCAATCTAATATGCATATTGCTTGAATATAATCTTGCTATCTTTATGCCTCCCACATCCGGTGAAACTACTACAAAGTCTTCTAACCCCTTCTTCTTGTAATAATCCGAAAGCACAGGAAACGCAAGAAGATGATCCACTGGTATATCGAAAAAGCCTTGTATCTGGGCAGCATGTAAATCTATGGTTAACAGTCTATCCGCACCAGCCTCAGTTACAAGATTTGCAACCAGCTTTGCCGTAATGGGAACCCGGCCTTCATCTTTTCTATCTTTCCTGGCATATCCATAATATGGCAAAACTGCGGTTATTCTTGCAGAAGATGCCCTTTTAAAGCAATCTATTAAGATTAATAACTCCGCAAGATTTTCGTTTACCGGCGGACATGTAGGTTGAATAATAAATATATCTGATCCACGAACATCTTCATCAACCTTGACGTCTATCTCACCATCTGGAAATCTGCCTACAATAGCATTCCCAAGAGGAACTGAAAGATACTCGCATACCTTCGTTGCAAGATCTGGATTTGCATTCCCAGCAAAGATTTTTATATTGTTTAGCGTATCTATACGACTTTTCCCGTCCATATTCTATTTAAAAACGGAAATTATATCGTTCCGCCCAAGACAGGTCTTCCGCAAATATATGGTAAAATCTTTGATAGGATTTTATGTGAGTATTTTTATCCACAGCCAGAATTACAGCTATAGCTTCTTTTGCCATCATTCCCTTAATTTTGCAGACAGATAAATATATGTAAGTGCTTACCCTAAAACCAGTTAAGCACAATCCTCTCCAGTTTATAATGCAGTAAAATGGTAGCAAAAAAACGTATTTAATGCAAGAAAAAATAATTATCCCAAAAAATGCAGGAAATATCCTAAAAAAGCAAATGATTTGGACTTACAATTGGAACATTAGTAGGCATATCCTACAGGCTTGTTCTTTTAAAGAGTGTATATAAGACTGAAAGTGTCAAATTACTTTGAAACGGTTCATCTTCTCTGTATAATTACTACTGAAAATATTTCTGTCTAATCTAAGAAGATGGAGGAGGGTTAAAAATGTCTGATTTTGGTGATATTTTAATGTTTGACATTGGCACTGTGTTTGGGAAACTATTTATCGCAGCGGTCTTGGGTGGGCTTATTGGGTGGGAAAGAGAAAGAAGAGGAAGGCCTGCAGGGTTAAGGACGCATCTATTGGTGTGTGTGGGTGTAACCCTAATCATGTTGGTATCAGAACATATCTTTGTTCAGTATCAGGGTTATAAGCAAGATTCAATCCTTCGAATAGACCCTGCAAGAATTGCATCTCAGGTCGTAACAGGGATAGGTTTTCTGGGCGCAGGTACCATTATGAGGCATAAGGCTACTGTAAGGGGATTAACCACAGCAGCGTCTCTCTGGGTTGTAGCCGGTATCGGCCTAGCAATAGGTAGCGGATTTATTATACCCGCTGTCTTCACAGCCTTTATTGCAATTATGACCTTAATTTTACTTCCAAAAATTGAAGGTGAAATTAAGAAAGATAAATATATAACAATGAAAATGTTAATTGCTGGCCAGGAACATTTTCTGGACAATATAAGAAGTATTCTGGAAAAATATTCTTTAAAATTACAAACTTATAAATTTGAAAAGGACATCACAAAAAATGAGATTATGTATGACTTAAACGTCAGGTATAAGGACGAAGATACGTTAATACTTGCTTCTAACGATATGACGAAAGCAATCAGGGATATAAAAAAATTAGGATGGGAATAATTCTTACTAAAACTAAAAATGAGGAGGTGTTAAGTTACTATGAAAAAAATTCTTATATTTTTTATTTTTTGTCTTATCCCTTCATTTTTCTCACTGGGTGCTTCAGGTTCAGAACAAGTTCTTAAAAAACTTGATTCTCTAGAAAAGACTATCTCTAATCTATCATTCAGAATTCTTGCTTTAGAAAAAAGGATTATTTCTCTTGAAGAAAAATTTTTACTGGAGGAATTCAAGACAGAAACACAACTTAAAAGGATTCCTGAAGGTTTTGAACGGTCGGATGACGATTTTTCAATAGTGAACGTTACTTACGAAACCCATTATGATGATACAGTTTTCAAAGGCAATATTACAAACAAGTCAAATAATGACTATAAGTATGCACTCTTTAAAATAAGTGTTTATGACAAAAAAGGTGCTGTTCTGGCAAGTAATGATTTCTATATATTGAACATGGACAGGGGAACAAGAAGGTCGTTTGAAGCAACAATACATAGTGTTAAGGCAGATGAGTTTGATAAATATACAATCAAATTCAACAAGGGCTCTTAAATAAATTTTTGGTTTGATTCCCTTGTTGATTGAAGTTAATATCTACGACTTTATTATTTCATCCGTTTAGTTTAGAGGAGAAGATATGAAATTTAAACATTTGTTTGAACCCATAAACATAAAAGGGTTTCTATTGAAAAACCGTATTACAATGTCAGCAATGCCTACAGGCTTTAGTTGCACAAATGGTTTTGTTTCTAAAAAGATGGTTTCATATTATGCAAAAAGGGCCCAGGGCGGTGCATCATTAGTAGTGGTGGAGGGCGCCGCTGTTGATGATAGAGGTAAAATTTACTTATCACAGCTCATGGCTAGTAATGAGACATACCTGTCAGGTTTAAATGAGCTAGCAGAGGGTATTAAGAAAAACGGCTCTCTGGCAGTATTACAACTTCAACACGGTGGAAGGTTCGCTATGGGTTCAAATCCAGTCTCTGCTTCAGATGTATCTTTTACGTGTCTATGTACAAGAAGAGAGATTACTTCTTCATCCATGACAGAGAATGACATAAATGCAACGATATCTTCGTTTACAAATGCGGCTGTTTTGGCAAAAAAGGCGGGCTTCGACATGATTGAAATTAATGGAGGATATGGACATCTCTTGAGTCAGTTTCTATCTCCAAGGACAAATAAACGAAGGGATAAATACGGTGGCAGTCTTGATGGAAGAATGAAATTATCTTTGGACATAATAGAATCAATAAAGGGAGCGTTAGGAGATAGTTTGCCAATAGGATATCAGTTAATGGCAGACGAACTGCTTGCTGATGGATTTTTATTAGACGAAGCAAAGGCATTTGCAAAGAAACTCGAAGAAAGTGGTGTTGCTTATTTGTCAGTAACTTGTGGAACCCCGGAATCATTCTTTAATGGTGATGGCCTCTTTGCAATGAGGTCTCCAGAGGGTGGCACCTCTCAATTAAGCAAGGATATTAAGGATGAAGTCTCCATTCCGGTATTTGCCACCGGAAAGATAACGAGCGCCCAAATGCTTGAGGATATACTTGCTTCAGGGAATGCTGATGCCCTGGCGATTGATAGAGCGTTGTTTTGTGATCCAGATCTTCCAGTAAAAGCTCGTTCAGAAAAAATCAGTGACATTATCGAGTGTGTTTCATGTGCAAATTGTAATGACCGGGTCATGAAAGGGCTTGGTGCTGATTGTACGGTCAACCCCAGAGTTGGGAGAGAGAGTGAAGGTGTCAGTCCAGAAATATCAGCCAAAAAGAAAGTACTTATTGCCGGTAGTGGGCCTGGCGGGATAATGGCGGCCCTTACGGCTTCTGAAAGAGGTCATGATGTTACTTTATTGGAGAAGGGGCCAAAGCTGGGAGGCCATTTAAAAGCCGCCCCAAAGGCACCGGGAAAAACGCCATGGATAAAATTACTGGATTACCTTTCAAATCAACTTAAAGAATCCAGGGTAGATGTTAAGATGGAAACTGCGATAGATGAGGAAGTCTTAAAAAGCAACTCTCCCGATGTTCTTATCATAGCAACTGGAATTAAGCTTAAGAAAATAACTGTACCTGTTGGTGAAGGAAGAGAGGTGGATGGGCCTGGCGTTGTGTTATTCGGAAAGAAGGAACCTGGTGACAATAACGTAATCATTGGCGCAGGGTTTATAGGATCAGAAATAGCGGAATGTATAGCAGAAAAAGGTAAAAAGGCAACTCTGGTTGAAAGGCTCCCTTCAGTTGCACAGGATATGGACCTGATTAACAGGACAATCCTGTTAAGAAAGCTTGAAGAATATGGCGTTCAATTTTGCCTAAGCAGCAAACTCATAGAAATAACTAAGGATGAAGTAATAATTGAGGATAGCACCGGAAAGAGGGTGAAACTTAAGGCTGATTTAGTAATTAATGCAAGTGGTTTTAATCCTGCGAATGATTTTTATCCCAAGGCAAAAGACATGGTAAATGACGTGTACTTAATCGGTGATGCAAAGATACCAAGGAATATTCATGACGCAGTGCATGAAGGATATCAGATAGGCTTGAATATTTAATGTAATCTTCGATATCTTGTAGAAAACAAGTATCACTAAAAAGAACAACTCCCCTTTACTAAAGGGGAGTTACTAATAAGCATAAATCCCTACATCTTATCAAGACAACTCCTTTGGTCTAAAAACCTGCTATATTATCCAGTTGTACATTGCTCACAGCAATTTCCGGAGCAATTACTGTTTCCTCAGAACCCCATACCAGCGTAGACCTCTTTTCTTTTGTGATTCCAATTATGTTATTGAGTATTTTTCTGATATTGGTATTTATTCTAATAGTATTAGGTCTCAGAGGATCACATATCTTTCCACTTCTTATCGTAAAAGAATCAGCTATTACCGTACTCGTAAAATCGCCCATCGCCAATCCATTTATTGGATAGGTATACCATATCCTTCCTATATAAACACCATTACTTACCCGGTTAAGTAGTTCCTCTTTGGATGTCTCATTGTTTCCTTCTATTACCACGTTTGTCGGAGATATGCCTGTCTTATTTTTATAATCCCTACCTCCCGTTGAGAATCTGAAGCCATTCCTTGGCACAGGGTTATATAAGTTATTGGCAAATTTCTTTGCATAATAATTGTTTGCAAGAAACCCGACAAGTATACCACTTGAAACCAGGTCAGTCCTCCCTGTTGGTAACCCTTCACATGTTATTTTCTTACTGCCTATTTCCCCTTTTATGGATCCATCATCGTATATATTCAAGTTACCCGAAGCTATGTTCTGCCCCAACTTTCCCAGGTATGGTGTATTGGAAGCGTTGACTGACGCCAGATTTAATGATGGTATTAGTACATGTGAGGCAATATCCATAACAGGTTGACTCCCAAAGATGACGTTGTGTTTTCCAGATTCAATTTTCTTTCCCCCAATCGTCCTGATTGCGCTTAAGGCCGCCTCTTTCCCAGCCTTTTCAGGTTTAAAGGATGCCAGATGCGTGCTTATGTTCCATCCGGTACCTTTAACATTCTCTTCCTCAATCATGGAGGTTATATTTGCAGTAAGGATAGTCGATTCATCAAAACCACTTATCCCTTTTGTACTCTTTATCGCCATCCGTTCCTTCAGAATAGTAATATCACCACCAACTATAATTGATTTTACATATCCTCCATCAGCAAAAGTACTAAGAGAACCTCCAAGCGCTTCCCATCCCAGGTTAACCGTATCCTCTGCGCTGATTTCCATAACGCAATTATCATGATAATCTTCCAAAGTAGGTTTACCTGCTGGTTCTGGCAGTGTCTTGAAATCAGGGTCATACACCCTGTTTCTTTTTGCCTTCATCAAGGCCTCAAGGATTCCTTCTTGTGTCAAATCACCTGTAACGGATCCAAACCCTATTTCAATTCTACTTCCTGTCTTGAACACAGCGAATACTCCCAGACCATAAGAGTGTATAGATTTTGGTTCCTGTACTCCATTGCAAGGAATATCAGAAGTGTAGTTTATTCTTACTGTTATCTGTTCATTCCATGATGCAAATACTTCAGCATCTATTACGTCCTTATTCTTTTTTATGTATTTCAGTGCATCGTTTACCGATGTACATAAATCTTCTATTTTTATCATTTTTTTGTATTGTTGAATAAAACGTAGCGGAGGGATTTCAACAACCTGCAAGCCGTGCCTTGCCTCGAAGTGTCGGGCCGCCATTTCCAACCCTCATAACTTGCATTGGTTGACCCTTCCCACAGTTTGGCACAGGATACAATTCAAAATCATTGCCCACTGCATCAATACTCATAAGGAAGTCTTTTGAATTCGCCATTATACCTCCACCCCTATATAACTTGGTAAGTTTGCCGTTTTCAATTTTATAAACTTTCTGTGCAGAAATTCTGAAGTTTTCCCTGGATTCACTTATAGACGGTATGCGATGATTGACTATGTAATAGCCATTTTTTACTTCCTTGATTATCTCTTTCGGAGTTTTTTTGCCTGGACCAAAGACGGTATTTGTCATTCTGACTATTGGCATCATTGCTGATGTAGTTGCCCTCATGGAGCCATTTGGTTCATGCCCAAGGATTGCAGCGGTTTCCCTTCCGTTCAAGAAACCTTTTAATATCCCATTCTCAATCAAGTTTACCCGTCTGGCAGGTGTTCCTTCCGAGTCATACTTATAGTGCCCGTATCCCATCATAGTGGGATCTGAAAATGCGTTCACGAGGGATGAAGCTATCTGTTTTCCTATCTGGTTTTCATTAAGATTATAAAAAAGCCATGTTCTGCCCGCATAAGCAGTTTCCATCTTTAATACCCTGTCTTCTTCCGTAGGATGCCCAACAATTTCGTGTACAAGCAATGTATTAAAGTGAGGATCTGTTACGACAACCTCTTCTTTTTCACTGGTCTTTAAAAACTCTGCAGCTGATAGTTCGATTGTATCTCTGGTTCTCTTAAGTGCAAAATCAAGAAGACTTAAATTGTAAGGATTCTTTCCCTCAATCACCTCCCAGCCTCTCAAGTCTCCAACATAATCATAGTATACCTCAGGGCTTGATTCTCCTTTCTGCGCCGATACATAAATAACACCCTGTGTCAGCGGAAACGATTGGTCTATCCTTGCTCCTTCAGAACTGCAGAAAAATTCTCTGGTTATACCAGTTGTTATCTCAACAGCTGTAAATTTTACTGATGCATCAATGGCCTTCATTTGCCTGGAAACATTCGTGCTCATCCTTAATATCTCCTGCAAAGTAATCTTTCGGGGATCTATCTCAAACTCTGCAGGAACAGTTTCCTGGCAAATCTCAACTTCTGCAAGTCTAACTCCTGTTAACGAATCAGCTATTCTCTTAAATTCTGACTTTTTTTTTGCGTTACCCACGGCCCTTTCATAGGCAGTATTCACGCCTGACTTAATCAGTTTTGCAATTTCGCTGTTCTTTAAATCATTTTTCCCCAGGGATTGGCCATAAAATCCCCAAGATGGCATTTCTCCTGCAATAACCCTTACACCGAAGGAAAGATCACAATCATCCTCTACGTCCTTCGCATTCCCATTTTCAGAACTTGCTGATTTGAACTCGCCAATTCCCAACCTCAAGTCCAAATACTTACAGTCCTTCAGAGATCTATAATACCCTGACAATGTTGCAGTGATTTGTTCTTTTAATTTATCAAGGATTTCTACGTGAATTTTCATCATAAAAAACTTATTGCTTATCTTTATCTATCTTCTTAATCGAAATATTCATCGCAATAGCGATAAACGTCACTAGGAAGATTGTTCCTATTGTCGTTATAATGGTCATATGAATTAAATGCCCTTTGATCTCAGATTCAGCCCTGTCCACAGGAACAATCACCGAGATAGCGCCCCTCAAATCTCCAAATACATAGTCTGTAGCTTTATCCTCAGGATAATCTTCTTGTATAAACTCAGGTATAGTTTCCTTTGCAGAATGGCATTTTAGACATGCTTCTTCGATGTAAAGTGGAGTAAGATATCTCAACACCTTTTGGCCATTTATCTTGTCCACATCTTTGTACTCAGAAAGATTTTTATCCTTCTGAAATTCAACAAGAGCTTTCTCTTCAAATTTATCTGGTTTGTTATCTGGATTTCTATATTTTGAACTGATCTGTCTTAATTGATAGCCTGTTGCATTATAAAATTTCTTCCCAATTTCATTTCCTGCCATTGCAGGCATGAGTCTTCTGGCCTCTTCGTGATGCTGTAAATTAGCAAGCGCTATCGTCTCTGCCAGATATTCTCTTGTGTGCTTAAGCTCAAGGGCAATCATTTCACATTTATCGAAAATCTCTTCCCGTAGCATGGCAGATTGTTTTTGATAATTCGTAGAGCTTATGGAAAGTATCACCACAGCACCTACAATCACTATGACTGTAAATAATTTGAAATTTTTTTTCATCTTAAGGGACATGCCTAACCCTCCTTTATATATTCAAAATTATTGATTCTAGCTTTTTTGCCTGTCATATAGTACGACTTGCATCTCAGGATACCGCAGAGTCTAGCACAAAAACAACAATTTTTCTAAGGAAATTACAGGCACTTCGCAGACATAATCCCCTATTGTCTAGGGAGATAGGTTATTGTGCCAAAACCATAGAAATCTAAAGAATAATCTTTGTTATAGCAGGAATGTGAGTTGTAAAAGACTAAATACGCATTGTTGATACGTAAATGAAATATATAATCGTCATAATTGGATGTTTTTGTTTGTCGTGCCGAATAGTATTGAGACACTAGCAACCGTTTAAAAAGGATTAGGTTTAATATCTTCTTAAACTGTTTTTGAAAACAATAACCAAGAATTGAGAATGAATATCTTACGCCTGGATGGTGATATAATCAGAAGAGCAGAAAAACGCAGAATACAACTTTGAATATGTAATTATTAAACAACTATACTCTGATAACATATAACGTGTCGTTGTCTAGTACCTAATCTATAAAAAAGGATTATGGTGATCTTATATCCTTTCTATTTTCCCCTCACACTTAATAACTATTTCCTCTTGCCCGGGTGTCTCTATAGAACCGGGTCTTTTTCTCCTAACTTCCCCGATTGCCTTTGCCGCATCGTATCCTTTGCTTACAAGATAACATGCCAGCATCGTCCCTGTCCTACCAGCACCAGCATCGCAGTGTACTACTAATTTCTTACCGTCGGCTCTTATTTCCTTAGCAAACTTTAAGAAATCTTCAACCTGCTCCATTCTCGGAGTTCCAAAGTCTCTAACTGGAATATGTTTAACTTCAAAACCGAACTCTTCCACTAAATTTTCGTCAAGAGGAAGTTCAGAGAGGGACACAATTGCATCAATATTATTGTCTTTAAGAAATTCAAAATCGCTCACTGTAGAGGCCGGCTTAGCCATACCAGCTATTTCGCCTTCTATCAACCAGCTAAAATTCCTAATCATTTTTAAGTATGTCTTTTGAAACTTATTTCTTCTTTTTCGACACAGATACTTTAGGCTTTACTTCTTTTTCCTCTTCTTCTTCTTTAACTTCTTCT
>Ga0209977_10000499_pt1 | contig 15439 bp, 15 predicted proteins | sample SumtaG_2_FD_183113 | JGI IMG/M metagenome (GOLD analysis project Ga0209977, IMG submission 183113) | Deep subsurface microbial communities from Indian Ocean to uncover new lineages of life (NeLLi) - Sumatra_00607 metaG (SPAdes) (version 2) | ecosystem: Environmental > Aquatic > Marine > Oceanic... | reverse complement strand
CATGAGCGTCATAAGGTCCATAATAATCACCAACTCCAGCATGATCTCGACCGATGATAATATGATCACATCCAAAATTTTTTCTTGTTATAGCATGGAAAATGGCTTCTTTAGGTCCAGCATATCTCATTTCTGTTTCAAATGTACTTAACACAACTCTGTTTTTAGGATAATACTCTTTTATAAGTGCTTTATATGCCTCAATAATTACATTATCTAAAAAATCGCCTTTTTTTTTCTTTCCAATAACAGGATTGATAAATAAACCATCTACATAAGTTAATCCTGCTTTTTGAACATATTCATGACCTAAATGAGGAGGATTTCTTGTTTGAAATGCTACAACTCTATCCCAACCCTTTTCCTTAAATAAAACTCTTGTTTCAACAGCTTTTAAATCTAAATCTGGAAAAGTTGGTTTAGGCTCGTTAATTAAGAAGATTTCTCCTCCTATGAGTTTTTCTTTATAATTAAAAACTCTCATTACTCCTGGATGATTTTTATCTAATGTACCATATGTTTTTTCAGCATATTCATTCTTATCGTAATTATATATTGTTTCTACATTCATCAACGCAATTGGAGAATTAGTGCCATTTGTGAGAATTATTTTATCCTCAGCTTTTATATTTTTGATTTCATCTTTTGAGGCATCAAGAGTAATTGGAAAGGGCCAAGCAATATTACTCTCTAGGTACATAGTATCTAATACATAATGATAGTTATTTTCATTCATGAATCCCTCTAAGGGGCTAAAAACTCCAAAGGCAATGTTTTTTATTACTTTAAGCGTCTCTGGTTTGACAATAATCTTCTCATATTCATTGATTTCTCCCATAATCCTTTCTTTTTCAATTCTAGGCAGTTCCTTATTAATCAGTGTTCCACCATGTGGTTTTATCATTTAATCTCATAACCTCTTCTAAATTTTAATAAACTTTTTCGAAATTTTCCCTTTTCTAATCAATATATCCTAAATCCCTTAAGCGTTGCTTTACTTTTTCTTCTTCTTCTTTAGTAAATGCTTGTTTTGATCTCTTCTCTTCTTCTATAGAAGAAATGACTTGCCTTAGTACGTATGTAACGTAACTTGACACAGATGCAAAACCTGTCCCCTTCATTCTTTCTTTAATTTTTTCAGCTAAAGGTTTAGGAATTGAGACTGTCGTATACTCTACCTTATACTCATCTTCAGACATAAAAAATTACCATATTATGATATTAAGCTGTAGTAGTGTTTCATTATATTTAATGTTACGTAATGATGGATAATTAAAATAAATTACTTAAGTGTAGAATTATAAAATAAATTTCTGAAATTCTAAGAAGATCTAAAATTTTACCTTTTATACCAAAATTTTTTAGATTACACTTCTTAATCTACATGAATTTATAATTTAAAGCGTAAATACTTCTCTTAATATGAAAATTTGTTTACTCGCATCTGAATTTTATCCTGTATATGGAGGAATCGGTAGATTTTTCACAGATATGTGTAAAACATTTAGGGATAAGGAAGAAAAGCTCTTTATCTTTAATAGAACTTATAGAGGAAAAAACATATTCGATATTTTAGAGTATACTAAGATTTTTAATTTGAGAGATTTACTGGCATTATTTAAAAAGCGAAAACACATTTTATATTTTTTAAATTCAATATGGAAAATCCTTACTGCTAAAAAGTTAAAAGTCTATTACAAGTTAAGTATGATATTGTATCTTTTCATTAAACCAAAGTTTTTGATAAGTCTATTGAAAAATTTATCAACAATTTATCCTTTGGTGAAAAAAATAAGTCCTGATTTGATTTATGGAAGTGTTTGTGATACTGTGGTGATGCCATTAGGATTCATTTTATCGAAATTCTTAGGGATAAAATTCATTTGCAGTGCTCACGGCACTGATTTCTTAGTCCGCACTCGGTTATCTCTAAAAACTTATTACTTAAGAGTTATTGATAAGATAATTGTAAGTAGTAATAGGAATAAAGAATTGATAAGGAAGATAAACCATTTAGATGAAGACCAATTAATTGTAATTCCATATGGTCTCTCCCTTCAAGATCATGAAATTAATCAAAATGTTTCGCAAATAAAAAATGAATTACACATAAACCCTAAAGACTTTATTTTAATTAGTGTTGGTCGACACGCTCCCAGAAAAAATTTTCAATTAGTTATAGAAGCGATGAAAATCTTGAAAAAAACATACCCAGATGCACAAATTAAATATTTTTTAATAGGAAGTGGGTCAGATACTGAAAAATTAAAAAATTTGACAAAGAATCTAGGATTAAAAAATGAAGTTATATTTCTTGGTGCCATTAACGATACTATGAAAAAAAAATATTTAAAAGCTTCAGATGTTTTTATAATGCCCTCTATCGCAACAAAAAAGTCTATTGAAGGGTTTGGTATTGTTTACCTAGAAGCTAATTATTTTAAACTACCGGTAATTGGTACGATTTCAGGTGGTATTATCGAGGCTATTGAACATCATAAATCCGGATTATTAATCAAACCAAATGATTTAAATGGTTTAATAAACGCAATTGTTTATTTATATGAAAATGAAGAAGAAAGAAAAAGAATGGGAGAATATGGACATAATAGAGTAATTAATAAATATAATTGGAAATTATTGGTAAATGAGTATATCAGAGTTTTTGAGAATGTAATAAAAGAATAATCTGTTTTAAAAAATATAAATCATGTCAGGAATTTTTTTTAGATATAAGAATTATATGACTTCTAAAATCAGGCAAAGAGAAGTTAAACTTCTTCTTAAAGAACCATTTTTAAGAATTTTGAAAATTTTAAAAATGATCAAATTAACAATAATAATTAAAATTGTTCCTGAAAATTGTAATATAGAAAAACTTGTTGATTTCGCTTCTTCGCCTCGTAATAATGTAATACAACTACATCAAATTAAATCTGAAATAATAAAATTATTAGAAATAATTAGAGCTAGTCAACCAAAAACCATGCTTGAATTAGGTACCTTTAATGGGGGTACCTTATTTTTATTCTCAAGAATCGCTAATAAGGATACCTTACTAATAAGTATAGATCTACCTAAAGTAAAATTCGGTAATTTTCAATTTGATTGGAGGGTTCCTTTAATTAAGAGATTCTCCTTACCAAATCAAAAATTAAAATTGATAAGAGCTAATTCTCATAAAACTTCTACTTTATATCAGGTTAAAAAAATTCTAGATGGTAAAAAATTAGATTTCATGTTTATTGATGCAGACCATTCGTATGATGGAGTTAAAAAAGATTTTGAAATGTATAGTCCATTAGTGAAAAATGGTGGAGTGATTGCATTCCATGATATTGTGCCTTCTCCATGTGGATCGATCGATACTGTTCATAAATTTTGGAAACAAATCAAAAATCAATTCCACGCTAAAGAAATTATTGAAAACGTTAATCAAGCGGCTGGAGGAATAGGTGTCATAAAAAAATAGTCTAAATTTCAATGTATTTACTAAAATCATTTTTTAAGCTCTCTATTTGCTTCAAAAGACTTATCCTTTACATTTTTTTTAATTTCATCAATAATTTTAATAAGATTTTTCCAACTTCTCATTTTTAGTTTTAATAAATTGTTATTTATAATAAACTCAAACAACTATTTTTAAAAATAAATCTTCAATAGACAATTCTATTTCTTGTATTTTTGTAATTTTATATTTTCCGAAAATAGGAAACAATTGGTTATAGTAGGTTCTCTCTAATAAATCGATTTTAAGACCAGTTTCTTCAATACTTATATGTGTTATAAAATCTTGCTGTTCTAATTCTTGCTTTAGTTTAATTTTATTATCATCAATTCCAACAAATATTTTTATTCCTTTTTGCCATAACTTTCGAAGTTCATCTTTACTTCCATATTTGATGATTTTACCATTATTAATAAATGCAATTTTGGAGCATAATTTATCAACTACATCCATGTTATGACTGGTTAGAAATATAGTTTTATTCGAGTGTTTTAATTTGTCAATGATGAATTTTGTCGTTTTAACATCGAGACCTAGTGTAGGTTCATCTAAAAATAAGATCTTAGGATCTGAAAGTAGAATTCTACACAAAGATAGTTTACACTTCATTCCTGAAGAATATCGCTCAACATACTCATTAAGCCAATTTTCCATCTCAAATTCCTTTGATACTTGTAATATTTTTTTCTTGTAATCTTTCACCCCATTTATTTTACAAAAAAACTTTAGATTTGCATATCCCGTAATTCTATAATATATCATATCAGTTCCAAGCATGAGTGCAATTTTACTTTTGATGCTATTAGGTTTCTTGAGAAGATGAACCCCATCAATTATTGCATAACCATGTGAAGGTTGTATTAGAGTTGACAAAATAGAAATCATTGTGGTTTTACCTGCTCCATTTGGACCCAATAAACCGAACTTTTCTCCTTCTTCTATGTTAATATTCACATCATCTAACGCATGAATAAGGTTTCCCTTTTTAAGATGATATACTTTGGACAAATTGAAAGTTTCTATAATATAATTACTCAAATCAATACCCTGAAATGCCTAATTTTTTATATATTACATTAAACATATACACACATATAATGGGAAAAATTACTAGACATATAACAAATATGGAAATATGCATTGGATGTGAATTTGCACTGAAAATAATATTATTTTCAATCCAAGTAAGACGAATAATATCTATTAAATAATAAATTGGATTTAAATTAATAAAATTCTGGACTAATGTGGGGAAAATTTGAAAGGGATATGTTACACAACTAAGCCAAAAAATGAATTTTACACAAAAATCAAATATATATAAATAATTTTCATTTGAAATTGCAAATGCGCCTAAAAATAATCCCACTCCTGAAAATACTATTCCAATACCGAAAAACATTAAAATTACTATTATTAATGTTGGTATTGAGAGTGGGAAAATAATTAACATAGCTATGAAAACTACTAAAAAAGGTAAAAGAATTCCTAAGAATTCAGAAAGAATGTAACCAGCTAACAAATAAAATCTGTTAAATGGAGCCGTTATAAGAGCAGGAAGTGTTTTCCAGTATTTTTCTTGTAATAAATATCTTGGAATGACAACTATCATATTTCTCATTAGCATAATATTATACCCGATAAATACAAATATCATATAGTTCTGTGGCGTCCATGGACCAAAGCTTGCGTTAAAATCAAAAAAACTATCGAAAATAATAATAGGCATTAATATTGTAATAATAGGATTAAGATACCTGAGAATCATAACATACTTAAATCTATACTGTATTCGAACGTTTTTTTCTGCTATTGCGAATGTTTTTGAGAAAATTCTGCGAATTTTTTTACCGCTTCTCATGTATGTTCTTTCTCTATTTTGTTTAAAAATTATACACATAATATAACTCTTCTGCTTTCATTATATCTAAAGAAAACTAGAAAATAATTATTTTTCAAATATAGTATAGATGCGAAAAATTATGAAAAGTATTCATAATTCTTTCTTAGTAGAAAAATTCATAAGGGGTCACATCTTTCTTATTATTCCTATTCCTAAGGATCTTGGATCCCCTTCTTTAAGTATTTCTCTAAAATTAAAATCTTGCTTAATTTCATTCCCAAAATTTATCAATTTTTCTGCATTTATACAATTTCGTCAATATATCCATCTGAATGTTGATTTATAAACCTTGTTTGTATATTGTTATTTTAAATAGATTTTGTAGATTAATATTCATATTGGGAGTTTATTTGTAAAAAAATAAAATTTTATATGACTTTTAATCTTTTAAAATATTAATCCTTTCGAATTCTCTTTAATGATTTTTGTCAATATGGGATTTTAATTAATGTCAAATAATACTTACGCTGAAGCTACTTTCAATAGGCTTAAGATTGATATAAAAGAAATCTATAAGAAATTTCCTATTAATAAAAAATTTAATCCAAAGCCAAATCAAGTTAATTTAATAAGAACTTTTTTTCATAAAATTTACAGAAATTCATTTCTACCACTTAAGCTTAGAATTTATTTTTGGTATCTTTTTAGAAGAACTAATATTGACCTATCCTGGTTTAAAGAATTTTCCAATTATGGAAACCGTGTACTTTATAGAAGTAGAAGATTTTTACATCCATCAGATTTATTTTATCTTAAAAATTATTTTAGCTTTTTATTTGAAAATCTTATACTACCAGATACTAATAACCCTAATATTCATCTTGAAGCATGGCAGAAACCAGAATTAGTAGCTCAATTATTCTATTTAGTTAGTAAAGAGTATTATACACTTGATTATAACGTATTAAGGGCATTGAAAAAAAAGAAAATTAAATTTAGATCATTTCTCGAATTTGGTTGTGCTACAGCCCCAATTACTACTGCCTTATTTGAATTTTTCAAATTATCTAAAGAAACAAAGATTTTTATATCAGACATTCAAACGATCGCTTTTCATTATGGAGCATATAAATTTCGAAATTGTTCTAATGTCATTCCATTATTATTAACTCCTGAAAACGATTTTCTATTAAAGCTAAATAAAAAAATTGACCTAATATTTTGTTTACGTACTTTCGAACATTTAAACAAACCCTTAGAGATTGTAAAAATATTTAATAAAATTCTTAATGATAAAGGTTATTTAATTTTCGATTTCATAATACCAGGAGGGGGATATGACACTCAACATGCATTGAGAGAGAGGAATACTGTTTTAGATTATATTGATGAAAATTTTGAAGTTATAAGTGGAAAAATGAGTAAAGAGAGAAATACATATTTCACTATCGTCAGAAAAAAATGATAGATCAGTTAAGTTTTTAATATTATAATTCTACTTGTGGATTGTTTTCTTAAGTATTATGAATTTATTAAAACCCTAAGAACATTTGATGCCTAACAATTTTTTTAAGAAATATTAAAAAAAATTCAGGACTTGAAGAGTCTGGGAAAAATTTGACAATTTATATTATGTAAAATCATAAGGATCATTTCCATGATAAAATTAGTTTTCATGCATAAATAAAACATTAAATACATGTATATTTTCATATTTCGTAATATCAATTCTTGATTTTCCGTCTAATGTGTAAGCGTAATAGAAGTAGTTTTTCATATAATTATCTAAAGCCTTTAAGTTTAAACCTTGTAAGCTATACGCTGATGGTATAATTTCAACTATAATAAGAGGATATTTTTGTAATTTTTTTTCTAGGAATCTACTTAAACCTTTCAATACAGCAAATTCGTATCCTTCAACGTCTATTTTTATTAAGGAAATATTTTTGATTTCATTTTCAAAAATATATTCATCTAATCTTTTAATCTCAACTAATTCAGTTTTTTTAATTTGCTCTTTATTGATAAGTCCTTCAATTAAAGTATTTCCGCCTAAATTATTTTTTCCCACTTGTCGGGTTATAATATATACAAAATTATTAAAAAATACTTCATTCATACTGTTAAAAAAAAAATATTTTTAATTTCATATCAACAATTATTTTTAAAAAAATGATAATTACTGCTTTTGTACCTTACGCTCTTAATCCGTTAATGAAGTATTTAGAAAAAAAGGGACATTCAATATTGTACAACGAATTTAACTCTGAAGTTGATATTATAATCTGTGGGGGTATTTCGCAAATCTATAAAGTCTTAAAAATATGGAAGTTTATTAAAAAAAATAAGGTTAAATTAGTAAATATAATTCTTGATATACCTTTATGGAAATTGGATAATAACTATAAGTATAATAAGTTTTGGTGGTATGCAAAACAAGATCTGTATCACTTTATATATATTCAAATTCACAAGTTTCAGTATCTTAAACGAATTCTAAATAAATTTAAATCAATTATTAATCGAAATAATTCTAATAAAAAAATAAATAATATTAGGACCAATTCAGTAGACTTTTATGGTAAACCCTTTGGATATTCAAATCCTATTTCAATACTTTATTTCAAGATAAATAAAGATCCTTATAACAAGATTTCATATTATAAACATTATAGAGACCTTTTAAAAAAATCAGACTTAAACTTATCTATTTCAAAATTTACTCAAAAATGTCTAAAGAAATATTTAAACATTAATAGTAATGTATGGTATCCATGTGTCGATTCTGATTTGCTTACAACTATACCTAAAAATCTAGATATTAAATTTGATGCAATTAATGTAAGCAGAATTCTACCTCATAAACATCAGAAAATTTTTGAAGCCGCTGCAAAAAAATTAGGATTAAAAATAGTTATTATAGGAATTCATCAAGATGTAAGTATTAAACTAGAATATCCACATTATTGTCTACCCTTTCACAATGATTTATTTAAAGCAATCGTACAATCAAGAATGTATGTCGATCCATCCAGTTTTGAAGGATTTGGGATGACCCCAGTAGAAGCTACATTCCTAAATAAACCTGTTATCGCATCAGATATTTATGTACATAAAGAAGTATTAAAAGATTATCCATTATATTTTAAAACTGGGGACGTTAATGATCTGGCAGATAAGATGCAATTGATAAAAGATGGTAACTACTCAATAAATACAAAAACTGCAAACTATATTAAACATAAATATTCTGTAGACAATTCTGGAAAACATTTCTTAAATTTTCTTGAAACTATAAAATAAAAAAAATGATGATGGGGTTTACTTCATCATTCATTCTTATCTATGATTTTTTTAATTTCTTCTATTAGAGAATACTATCTATTGAATCAAATAAAACTATTGAAGGATTTGGTATAGCCTTTTGGAAGTAAAAAATCAACTAGATAGGTTCTCAAAAATCCATCTGCATATGTGATAGAACTTTTTTTATCATTTTCTGTCATTTTTCTATATTTTTAAAGTCTATAAAATGATGTTTAATAAATAAAATTAATAAACCATTTGCAGAATGAAAGGGATTATCATATTTTATATTTTGTATATCTTTCCATTTCACTTCTCTCCAGTGATTTTTTTGGGATATTCGTTTTAAGCATATTCTCTTGTAAAATGTTATCTTATTTTCTTTTAACAATTTATCTAAATGTGGATTCCAGCCTATTGGTAAAGTAATTATTATTTTTCCATTTCTATCTAGAATTTTCATTAAATTATCAAGAACAGTTAAAACTTTCGCAGGATCTTCTGGAATTTCATTCCAGCCAACATGTTCTAAAGTAGATATACTAATTACCAATTCATATTTCTTATTAGTTTGATAATCTATAATATCTTTATTTATTACACTATCTGAAACCTCATATTTATCAACAATATCGTGATTAACATTATAATAATGAGATAAAACATTCCCTACTTCAAGAATTTCTTTATCTTTATAACGATTTACAATTTCCCATATTATTGGTACTTCGACTGCTCTCTCATTATTCCAAGTGCGTCTATAGTTATGATAAAAGTAGTTATATTTATTATTTTGAATTCTAAATTTTGGAGATAATTCTCTATATAATAGAAATAGAAGTCCTTTCGACGTATTTATCTTAGATAGAAATTTAAACAATTTAAAATCATCTTTAAAAAAACTCTGAATAAGGTTCCTATTAAATCTTTTTTTAAAAAATCTTAAAAAGGACCGGTTCTCTTTATAAAATTTCTTCATGTTACTCCAAAATTTTAACTTTAATTATCAAATAATGATTTTTTACTATATAAAAATGTTAAAGAAGGAAAATGAAATATACTGTTAATGAAAATAACATTTATAGGTTATTTTGAAAAAATTCAAAGATTAATTCCGATTTATAATCACACTTTTTACACCATACTCATTTTTTGTAATATTACTTCCATTTCAATTGATGAAATAAATCTAGATATATATCTTTCATAAAAATGGGGATGTAAATTAGCTAATGAAATAACCATCTTATTAAATGTTGTATTTTCTGGATTGAATTTTATACTAATGATCTTGAAATTTATTTTTTTTTTTGTATTATAATAATATGATAATTTATGGTTTTCAGATAAGTACTTGAATGTCTTCATTGCGAAAAATCTAACATGAGTTGGGTCAGCAAATGCATTAATACTAGAAAAATGTGGTACTCTTACCCTTAAGATCCCATTAGGTTTTAATATTCTGTAAATTTCTCCCATCATAGCAAAGAAATTTTGTATATGTTCTAATACGTGATTTACTATGATTATATGGAAATAATTGTCATCAAATGGATACGGAGTCTCATTTAAATCATGAATAATATTAACACCAGGTACCTCTACTATATCTAAGCCAATAACTTCATTTTTACCATTAGATTTATATTTATTATTTCCACATCCTAAATCTAAAATCTTTAAAACTTTCAATTTTCTAATTTCTATTTTAAGAATTTAAATTTTATATATATACACAAATAAACAATTTTTAAAAAGGGATCTTCAACAGATAAATTTATTTCTTGTATTTTTGTAATTTTATATTTTCCGAAAATTGGTAGCAATTTATTATAAAAGTCTCTCTTTACCAACTCGATTTTGAGCCCACCTACCTCATGATTTACATTTTTTGTAAAATCTTGCTGTTCCAATTCTTGTTTTAGTTTAATTTTGTTAACATCAATTCCAATGAAAATTTTTATTCCTTTTTGCCATAACTTACGGATCTCTCCCTTACTCCCGAATTTGATAATTTTACCATTGTTTATAAAAGCAATTTTTGTACATAATTTATCTACTTTTTTTCTGCTATTGAAAATGTCTTTGATAAAATCCTGCGAATTTTGTTATTGCTTCTCATTTATGTTCTTTCTCTTGTTTGCTAAAGAATTATATACTTGATATAACTCTTTTGCGTGTTTGTCCCAGCTAAATGTTTTAACAATAAAATTTCTATTTATTTCTCCACCAATTTCAATTTCTTTTGGATTATTATAATAATGCAATATCGCTTCAAATAACTGTTGAGGGTTATTGATATCCACTAAAATACTTCCAATGTTTTGAGCCAGCTCTAAATTGCCATCTACTCTTGTCATTATTACAACTAATTTCATACTCATTGCTTCCAATACCGCATTTGGCAGCCCTTCTGTTATAGATGGAAAAACTAACAAATCAGCTTTTTCCATATAATTTGGAAGGTTTTTATGATCAACCACTCCCAGTAAATCTACATAATCTTCTAAATCATACTTATTAATTAAGTCGTCCAGTGTTTGTCGATGGATACCCCCCCCTATTAATGTTAAATGAAATTTAATATTATGTTCTTTTATTTTTCTACATGCTTTAATGATTAAATGTTGCCCTTTTCTGGGATTAAATGATCCTACATGCAATAATTCCAATGGGCGTTGATTTGAAAAAAAGGTCTTAGTTTTAGGGCTGAATTTTATAAAGTCTATTCCGTTATAAATTACTTTGATTTTATTTTTTGTTATTTTAAATCTTAAACAATCATTTTTCATAGATTTGCATACTGTTAAAATCATGTTATTTAACTTTCCGGTCATTAATAATAAAATTTTGCTTTTAACACTATGGTATGGCCAATAATTCACATCTTGTCCCCTGCCATGTAAAATAGTTGGTACTCTGAAAATCTTTGCAAAAATATTAACAAAAATTGAAGGAGCAACATAATGAGAATGGATGACTTGCGGTTTAAATTTGGTAAAAATCTTTATCATATCTTTTATAAAAATAAGACTCTTATAAGATATCCTGTTTACTAGCAAGATTCTATCCCTATATTTAATCACTTCATTTTGTTTTGGACGGGTTGTGGAATATATTAAATACTCAATATTTTTGTAGTTCCTTACTACAGCATTAACTTCATTTGTCATATAATTTTCTATTCTAATATCAGAATATGTGAAAATAGGCGTGAAATATAAGACTCTTAATTTTCCTTTAGTTTTTGTTTGTCTATTATCAAAATGATTCATATGTATGCTTCCTTTTTTTCAATAAATAAACTTTTATGACTTATTTCTACCCAAAGATGATATTGATTGTCTATTTTTATTCTGGTTAAATTTTCAGTTATTTTTCATTATTGATAATTTCTAATATACCATTTTTTATTAGATTATCTATTGCTAATCATTTCTTTCAAAATAAAATGATGATGAATAGAAAATAATTAATTTTATAGTTTGAGATTATCAAAGATAATTAAATCTCTAAACATTATTAAAAGAGTTAAAATAAAGTAATAAGTGATGTTTTTATAATGTAAGCATAGATTTTAAAAAATAAATATGTATAAATTATTTTTTCTATATTTGAGACAATATGAAAATCGCGCTTTTTTATTACAGTAACCCCCCCGAACAAGGAGGAATCGGTCACGTTTTAGATAGTTTACTGAAATTATTTAATGAAAGAAATCAAAGAATTTTTTTTTTTAATCCATATTATAAAACTAAATATACTATTAATATCTTTAAGAAAAAAAAATATACTGTACGAGATTTACTTTCTAAATTAAAAAATAAGAAATTTCTTGATTTTTTTGCATTAACAATCTGGAAAATATTAAAAGATAAAAGAACAAGACTTTCAGATCGATTAAAAATAATTCTCTATCTTCTTGTTCAACCTAATAATTTATTGAATACAATTGATAATTTGATTAAGATTTATCCAAAAATCAAAAAGTTAGGTATTGATATAGTTCTTGCTGGCACTGGAACAGGAATTACGTTATCCTTAGCATTTATATTGTCAAGAATGATTAACAAGAAAGTTGCTTCATTAGCTTATGGAAATGAATTCCTTGTTCATTCTCGCTTTTCATTAAGAACTTATCTCTTTAATAATATGGATCTCTTAATTTTAGGAACTAATACTCTTAAGGAATTAATAAAGAAAATTCATCATTTAGATGAAAATAAATTAGCAGTTATTTATTATGGCATAATTCCAGAAGATTATAAGATTAGAAAATCAAAGGAAGAATTAAGGAAAGAATTTAATATTCCAGAAGACCAATTTGTCTTATTAAGTGTTGGACGGCATGTCTTAAGAAAAAGATTTGATATAGTCATTGAAGCTATAAAAATTATAAAAGAAAAAGTACCTTCGATAAAAATAAAATATTATTTAATAGGAAAAGGGGAAGAAACACCGAGATTAAAGAAAATGACAGAAGAGCAAGATTTAGAAAAAGAGATCGAATTTCTTGGTTTTACTGATATTAAAACGAGAAATAAATTCTTTAAACTTTCAGATGTATTCATAATGCCTTCAGTAGTCAAAAAAGAATCAATTGAAGGCTTTGGAATTGTATTTATTGAAGCAAATTTTTTTTGTATTCCTGTTATAGGAACCTTTTCTGGTGGAATAGTTGAGGCTGTTTTAAATGGAGAAACTGGCTTATTAGTAAAGGAGAATGATATAAATGATTTGGTTGAAAAGATATTATTTTTTTATTTTAATGAAGATAAAAGGAGATTTATGGGGAAAAAAGGCCATGAAAGAGTTATCAAAAATTTTAACTGGAATTTAATTGTAAATGACTATTTTAAACTTTTTGAAGATTTAATATCAAGAAAAAAATAATTCAAAATATCCCTATTCTATTATAGCTTTATTCTTTGAATAAATCTTGGTATATCTGATATAGATCTCTAGAATTAAAATTTTATTCAGTTTTTATAATTTTTCTTTCATTCTTCATTATTATATATTATTAAATAGACTAATGAATTTGTTCGTAAGCCTATTGAAAGTAGTATTAGCATAAATATTATTAGACATTAATTAAAATCACACATCAACGAAAATTATTAAATTTTAGCTATTTTATTAATTAATTTTTTAAATCCTTCTAATTCAACTTCGCTTGAATAATTTTTGAAAACATAATTCTTTGCTAATTTTTGTAAATTATAGATTCTTTCTGGGTCTTTTATCCATAAATTATATACTTCCAATATTTTCTCTTTAAGTGATGCTTTATCTAATTGGTTCAAGAAAAATGCATATTGCTGACCTTTTAACAATTCAACAGAACCAATTGTTTTACTACATATTACTAATAATCCTGCGCCTAGAGCTTCCATTATAGCTCTAGGAAATGGTTCGACTCGAGATGTAAACAAATAGACATCACCTTTTTTGTAATATTCTGGTACCAAATCATTTCTTACATATCCATGGAATTTAATAAAATTGGGGAATTTTCTTTCTAAAGCTTTAATCTCAGCTTCTAAGGGACCCATACCACAGAATTCAAAAAAGATATTCAAATTGTTATATTCTCGTAAGAAATCATCTAAAGCATCTGCTAAAACATTAATTCCCTTATGGACATCATCAAGATACCCAATATAAATAAATTTCAATTTATCTTTTGATTTATCATGAAAAAAATCCTCTTTATACTGGTTTAGATCAATTCCATGAGTAATATGAATCACATTATTAGGGTTATAAAATTTATCTAAGAAGCTCTTAGCATTTTTAGATAAGGCATGATGATAAAATCTCTTTTTAAATAAAGAAAAGAATAAGATTGATAATCTATATTTAATATTGTATAAAGAAAATAATTTGTCACTATGCAGGGGCTTTCTATATCCTATAATAAATCTTCCACGCCTATGTAATAGACTAAAAATCATAAACATGAAATTTTGCTTAAAAGTAGAACAAGAAGTATAAATAAGATCATTTTTTTTGACCTTTTTATAGAATTGTATCAAATCCCTTGGATAAGGAAATGTAAATACAAAATTTGATATATTTAATGTAGCAAATTTCATTCGAGTTGTTATCTCAACTCCTTTTAATTTAGCTTCAATCGCCTTTTTAGATAACAATTTTTTACCAATAAATATATTTGTATGAACAAAAGTTGTCTTGTAATATTTATTTAATCCTGCTGCTAATTCCATAGATGAAATCTCTCCACCTCTACCATTTTCGACAGCAAGAGGAGAATAAAGAAGAATTTTTACCATTTTCATAAAATATTTTTAGTAAAATAATATATTTGATTTTTAAAAATTGTTATCAAATTTAGTTTCATTTCTAATATTAAAAATTGGTGTATTTTTTTTATAAATAAAAGAGGTATTTAGAATTTAAAAATAATCAAAATGGTTTTTCTGAAGTTCACAAATTAATAAGACTATCATTACAAATTTATAAATAACTTAAAAATTGAAAAAATATTTTTAGTACTATGAATAATCTGATACCAATAGAAAAAGCAATTGAAGAAAACCCACGTGTTAAAGAACTTGAAAATCAAGGGTTTATTATCAATCCTGATAAAATTAATGAATACTTAGACGATTTTAAAAATCGAATATCTACTGAACCAGATAGAGATTTTTGGAAAGACAAGAGAGTTTTAATCACGGGTATAGGTGGTTTTGCTGGAAGTCATCTGGCTGAGCAGTTATTAGATTTAAGATGTGAAGTACATGGAACGATTCGTAGGC
>Ga0209977_10000498_pt1 | contig 15446 bp, 16 predicted proteins | sample SumtaG_2_FD_183113 | JGI IMG/M metagenome (GOLD analysis project Ga0209977, IMG submission 183113) | Deep subsurface microbial communities from Indian Ocean to uncover new lineages of life (NeLLi) - Sumatra_00607 metaG (SPAdes) (version 2) | ecosystem: Environmental > Aquatic > Marine > Oceanic... | reverse complement strand
CCACCAGACGGCCGGCAAAAGGGGCGAGAACCATAGAAGCGAAGATGATGATGGAAGAAATTCCCCCGGCAGTACTGAACATATGAAAAAGATTATTAAAAACTTTACTCAGGAATCCACCGCTCGCCTCAACGTAACGGGCGATGCCCCATTTGTCCGCGAAGAAATCAGTCGAGAGGTTGGTAAAAGGGAAAATTGCAGAATAAAAAGTTACGCAGAGAAGAGTCACGAACCAGAATGTCGGTTTGAATTCCTTGATGTCTTTAAAAACGATTTTTTCCTCTGAACCATCCTTAAGTTCAAGAGCGCGTTCACCTCTGCGGTCCATGATGATGTAAACGATGTTGGCGAGGAGGGAGATGATGCAGCAGATGACTGCGGCGAACAGGGCATACTGGAAGCCACCAAAATGACCGGTGATCAATTCGCCTGTATTGAACGCGAACAGAGACCCCAGTCGGCTGACAGTGAGTGCGATACCGAATGAGAGAGCAAGCTCTTTATTTTTGAACCAGCGGGCCAGTATAGTGCTTTGAGCGACGATTAGAGGCTCTGAGCCTGCACCGAAAATAATCCGTCCCAAGAAGAAGACCGGGATGCTTTTGGCCTGCCAGACTATGATTACTCCGACAAGGATGAGGAGGGAAAACGATATGCTGGCCTTGCGGGTTCCCAGTCTGTCGATGAGAACACCCCCGAAAAGAACAGCAATAATAGCACCGATGCTGTACATGGTGAAAAACGTGCCGACGATTCCCCGGCTTGCACCAAGCTCTTCGACTAACGAGGGAGCGATTGCCGAGACGATGTCATAGGCAAAATAGCTCCCAAAGGTCAGGAAAGAGACGAAGATCAGAATAGTGAAGCGGTAAAGTGTTCTGGAGGGATGGAAAGTTCCTGCGGGCGTATCGGATGCTGCCGTCATGCGGTTTTATCCTTTCGGTATGAGTTTTGAATGAATAGAGTCAGGACTGATATAAGTGAAGAGAGGACTTGGATTAATCGGCTTGAACCGGAAAAAACCGACTGAATTCATTCCTCGCTTATATCATAGAGAAAAATCGATGTCAATTTGGGGAGTTGAGTCGTAAGCATCTCTGTTTCCGTGATAATTTCAAAAACAGTCAGGTGAGCTGAGGAGGAAGCCATCCGGAGGCGAGCGGGCATGGTTCCTCGAAGAGGAGAGCGAGCCGAGGAATAAGCGGATTTTGATTGATTTGTGCAGCAAATCAATCGGGGGTTCCAAGGGGGTATGCCCCTTTGGTCGCAGGACGCTTTAAGGAGTCCGAGAAGGGGAGGCAGAGAGCCGTAGTGAAATGAGGCGAGCGTTGGAAGGGGGAAAGCGGAGCTGTTCCCCCTCCAAAGTGTCGCTGGGGAAAATCCGCGGGCTGATGAATCAGCTTGCCTGACTGTTACTTCATCACGGTTTTAGAGATGTTTCCAGTTGAGTCGAGGCTCTTTTTCTGCTATAAATTATGTCGCTGGAGATAACTTATAACCTGAATAATTCAAGGGACGTGGATTATTCAGAGAGAACGAGGTTAAGCCGATGATTTGCTGCGTGATATCCGACCTGGGCCGGGTGATCATTCACTTCGACAATTTCATTTACTATGAAAAGATGGCAGATTTCTCTCCTTTTTCCACAGAAAAAATCGCCGAACTGGCATCCGCTCATTCCTCTCCCCGCAGGGCTTTCGACAAAGGAGAGATCACACCCGAAGAATTTCATGACCAGGTGACAGCACAACTGGAAGCCAAGATCGATTACGATGATTTTTATTCTATCTATAACGATGTGTTTTCTCTCAATCCTCCGGTCCTGGATATACTGAAGAGGCTGAAGAAGAATAACAGGCTTATCCTGCTGTCGAACACCGATGTCATGCGCTTTGGTTTTATCAAGAAGAGATTTCCCGAAATCATGATTTTTAACGCGTATGTTCTCTCTTACGAGGTCGGAGAGATGAAGCCCCATCCGCGGATCTACGAAGAAGCCCTGAAGAGTGCAGGAGTGGAAGCCAGAGAGTGTGTTTTTATCGATGATATGCAAGAGAATATCGAGGCCGCCCAGAAATTCGGGATACAAAGTATCCTGATGACGCCTCAAACCAACCTCGAGGATTCCCTCCGAGAGAAAGGCCTGTCCCTCTAATCCTTTCCAGGGATTTCAAGCCAAGAATTCCTTCCCGGTTTTGTCTAATTAATTGGAGGTCAAAATGGAAAAGGGAAAGGTTTCAGTATTGTGGATGGTTTTGGCTGTCTTTTTGACGGCAGGCCTTTTATGGGGGCTTCCGGAGCTTTCCAGAGAGAAATTGGGAAAAACCGAAGAGCTGCGGAGAGAGATCAGAGTGCTCAACCTCATGAATGGATTGGACTTCACGCAGGAACAGATGGAGATCATCTTGATGAGCGCGAAAGAGTACCAGGAATTGATGGCTCGGTTTGAACACGTCCTCCTGAATAGTCAGGATGAGATGGAAGTGGTCCTCGAGGAGATCAGGAGTTATCTCAGGGAGAACGAGGAAATTCCCTCTCAGACGGTGCAGAAGTATCATCGCCTGGACAGGGAGAACCGGGAAGAGCGGTTGAAAATCCAGGAAAAGATGAAAGGATTAGCCAGAAAGGTTGAAGAGTGCCTCGAGCCTCACCAGCTTTACCAGCTTCGCGAGTTCGTTCCCTGCATCATTCCTCCCAAAGGAGAGAAGCGGATCGGACAGGCCAAAGATTACGAGGGTTTGACAAGGAGCCTGGAGAGAGTCAGGCGCGTCCCCTCTCATGTGTACCAGCAGAGGAAGGAGGAGATCGTATCGAGGACTTTAGAGAGGCTCAAGCTTCATGCTCCGCCTTTTTCTGATATGGATGATGAAAAGATGAAATGGCATATTGAGACCATCTATGATGATGTGAGGAGCCTGGAAGATGCGGAGTTTGAGATTCAGAAGGAACGTCTGGCAGAGGAGCTTATCTTTCCTTTCAAGCCTGAAATCCCGTCGGGCAATGTCATGCGGAAGATCGCAGGATTTCTCCTTTCTGAAGAAGTGATAACGATTTTGGAAGTAAAGTCGAACCAGGGAGATTCAACAGGGGAACGGATTTCTTAACACCGCCTCGTTTTCCTGCTGGATTCCCTTTAGAATGAGAAAACTTTTATATAAGCCTTTCGGTTTCTCGGACCATCAAATTCACAGAAGAAAATTCCCTGCCAGGTACCGAGTGACGGCTGTCCGTTCTCGATGAGGATGCTGACAGAGGAACCGACTAGGCTCGCTTTCACGTGAGCCGGGGAGTTGCCTTCAGAATGCCTGTAAGGGAGGGAATCCGGGACCATTTTTCCTAAAGTCATCAGGATGTCTTCTTTGACGGATGGGTCAGCGTTTTCGTTGATGGTCACTCCAGCCGTCGTGTGGGGGACATAGACAGAGCATATCCCACTCTGGATTCCCGAAGAAGAGATTTCCTCTCTGATTCTTCCTGTTATATCCACGAGGGCTTCTTTGGTCTGAGTCCTGACTTCGATTACACTCATTTTAACCTCGAGCCTAAGGTTAGCACATTCGGAGCGGGTCTTGCCACACTTCCTCCATCCCCTCAGATTGGTTTCCTTTAATTCATTGTCCAAATGCTCATTTCACGATGTACAAAAAAAATAAAAAAAACTCTTGACAAACCACGCAAGAAATTATAATTTTAGCACCGCAGATACAATATTTTGTATCTTAATCCATAAATATATACCATATATGGCTATTTTTCGTTCATATCGTTTTTCAGTGTTTCGGAACGAACAACTCTTGTCCGAGCGTTCTTCCTTTGGATAAGGGGATAAATAGAGCGCTTTTATTTTCGACTGTGAATAGGGAAAGGAGGCATTACATGCAGAGAGAAATTTCAAGAATCAAGAAAAGAGACGGCAGCGTTACGGATTTCGTTCAGGATAAGATCACTACAGCCGTGTACAAAGCCATGGAATCTCACGGGCTCGTGGATAACGGCGCAGCCAGGTCGGTTTCCGATATCGTAACCTTTATGCTGGCAGACAAATTCGGCGGATACACCGTCCCCGCGGTGGAGCAGATTCAGGACATCGTGGAGATGGTCCTGATGAAACAGGGTTACCACGATGTTGCCAAGTCCTACATCCTCTACCGCGAAAAGCACAAAGATATCAGGGAAGCCAAAGAGACGGGTGTCAATCTGACCCGGTTGATCAAGGATTACATCAACGATGTGGATTGGAAAGTCAAAGAGAACAGCAACGAAGGCGTGGTGAGTTTTTCCGGACTGAACGCCAGAGTGTCAGGAGAAGTTCTTTCCAATTTTGCCCTGAACCAGCTTTATTCGGATAGAGTCAAGAGGGCTCACGTCGAAGGAGATTTCCATATTCATGACCTCTCTTACCCGATCGTGGGTTACTGTGCGGGTTGGTCCATGGAGAACCTCCTGAAAAAGGGATTTGGCCATGTGGCCAATCAAGTTCACTCTTTTCCCGCCAAGCATCTTGAGACGGCAACTCTGCACATGGTGAATTTTATCGGTACGATGCAGGGAGAGTTTGCGGGCGCGCAGGCTTTCTCCAGCGTTGATACATTTCTGGCTCCTTTTGTTAGGGCTGATAAACTCGATTATGAAAGTGTCAAGCAGGATGTCCAGAAGCTCATCTTCGGGCTGAACGTTCCGTCCCGCTGGGGATGGCAGACGCCTTTCTCCAACCTGACCTTTGACTGGACTGTTCCTGATGATATGAAGGATAAACGCGTCATTATTGGAGGAGAGGAGCAGGATTCGACTTACGGCGAGTACCAGAAAGAGATGGACATGATCAACCGCACTTTCCTGGAGTTAATGAACGAGGGGGACCAGAAGGGACGCGTGTTCACTTTCCCCATCCCCACATATAACCTCACCCGGGATTTTGACTGGGATTCACCGAATGCGAACCTTCTCTTCGAGGTGACGGCAAGGTATGGAATACCTTATTTTCAGAATTTTATCGGGACGAACATGGATCCTGGCGACATCAGAGCTATGTGCTGCCGCCTGAACCTGGACCAGAGGGAACTCTTGAGAAGGCCGGGCAACATGTGGGGACCAGGAGACTCGACGGGTTCGATCGGGGTAGTCACCATCAACCTGAACAGGATCGGGTACGAAGCGGCCGACCGGGATGAGTTTTTCTCCGAGTTGAAAACCGTGATGGTCCTGGCCAAGGAAGCCCTGGAGACTAAAAAAGAAGTCGTCGACAACATGCTGGCCAGGGGGCTTATGCCTTACACGCAGGTCTACCTGGGTCATTTCGACAACCATTTTTCCACCATCGGCATCTGCGGTATGAACGAAACCTGTCTGAATTTTCTAGGGAAAGGAATCGCCACGCCGGAAGGGAAGAAGTTCACGATCGATGTCCTCCAGTTCATGAGGGACACGATTCAAAAATTCCAGCAGGAGACGGGTAACCTGTATAATCTGGAGGCTACGCCGGCCGAATCCACTTCCTACCGGCTGGCAAGACTGGATAAGCAGAAATACAACAAGATCATCACTGCCGGGACAGAGAAATATCCTTATCTGACCAATTCCACTCAGCTCAACGTCGATGCCACCCGGGATATCTTCGAAGCTGTGGAGCATCAGAAAGACATTCAGCCTCTCTACACGGGAGGAACCATATTCCACACTTTCCTCCCAGAGGCCATAGATAGGGAAACGTGTAAGAAATTGGTCCAGAAGATCGCCGAGACTTCACTTCCGTATTTCAGCATCACTCCCACTTTCAGTGTCTGCCGGAATCATGGTTACATCCAAGGCGAGGTCCCGAAATGTCCGGATTGCGGCGGTGAGACTGAAGTCTATTCCCGGATCGTGGGCTATCTGAGGCCAGTCGGGACCTGGAATGACGGCAAAAAGCAGGAATTCAGGGAAAGAACTCCGTACTTAGAGAAAGATTGACCGATGGATTACTTGTTGTTCACCTATCCCAACTGTCAGGACTGTGCAGAGCTAAAAAAAATCTTGGCTGAGACAGAGATTGAGGGCCGGGAGTACAACTTGATCCTCAAAGAGAGCAAGCTCAAGATCAGGGAGTATCTGGATATCATCAAGCGTGATGATAAAGGAGCGATCCCCATTCCCACTCTATTGCTCCAGGATGAAGTTGGAGTTCCGGCTGTGCTGAACAGCCGAGAGGAGTTTGAGGATTGGTTGAAATCAAGGGCTTAGAAAAATTTGCTCCCAAAGACTTTCCAGGATACATATCCTCAACTGTGTTTCTGGGTGGATGCAATTTTCGATGCCCTTACTGCCATAACAAAGATTTGGTACTGAATCCAGAGAAGCTCCCCACCTTTCCTCTCGATTATTTCCTCGACTACCTTGAATCGAGAAAAGGCTGGTTAGAGGGAATCTGTATTACAGGGGGAGAGCCGTTACTCCACAATGATTTGGAGGCTTTCCTTGCTTTGATTAAAGAACACAGTCTGCTGGTCAAGATCGACACCAACGGTTCTTTTCCGTCTGAACTGGAGCAGCTCATCCAGAAGGGGCTCGTGGACCAAATCGCCATGGATGTGAAAGCTCCTTTGGAACGGTACCAGGAAGTCACCGGTTCAAAGGTTAAAGGAGAGACCATCCTCAGAAGCATCAACATCATAAAGAATTCAGGCCTGAGGTATGTCTTTCGGTCCACTGTGGTTCCGGGATTGGTGGGGGCAGATGATATCAAAAAAATCAGTCAGATGCTCAACGGCACAGATGTTTTTCAGATCCAGCAATTCATGCCCGTGACAACTCTTGATGATCGTTATCTCCAGAAAAAACCTTACCGTAAAGAAGAAATCCAGGAATTTGTCAAAATCGCTGAGGCCTTTATCCCTGAAGTCAGAGTTGAGGGTATCTGATTCATGGAACTCAAGGTGAAAAAAATTCATCCGGATGCCAAGCTCCCCCAATACTCACATAAAGGAGATGCGGGTTTAGACCTTTTCTCATCGGTCGACTGTGTGTTACAGAAGGGAGAGGTTAGGCCAGTTCCCACGGGGATCAAGGTTGCCATACCTAAAGGAAATGTCGGACTCATATGGGATAAAAGCGGAATATCCCTGAAAGGAGCTCACCGGCTGGCAGGAGTCATTGACTCCGGATACAGGGGGGAGGTCCGGGTAGTGATGGTGAATCTCGGCGCAGATGCCTTTGTCATCGAGAAGGGGATGAAGATCGCTCAATTCCTGATCCAGCCTGTGGTCGAGATTGAAGTCACTGAGGTCGAGGAACTGGAAGAGACTGCACGCGGAGAGAACGGTTTCGGAAGCACGGGCAAGTATTGAAAAATTCAAGCCGCCCTCGTCCATAGATATCCCTTAGCTTTTCTGGTACAAAAATCCCTGTATGAATGATCACAATACCAACCTCGCCTTTCCCTTTGATCTTGTTTATAATGTGTGAGATGAATTCATCAGGCAAAGCTGGCTGGCGGGATCGGAAAGAGAGATTCGCTGTTGTCCTCGTCCGTCCCGAGAATCCTGAAAATGTCGGTCTTGTCGCTCGAAGCATGAAGAATACAGGATTTGAGGAGCTCCGGCTCGTCCAGGCAGCAGGAATCGACCCGAAGTCCCGGAAGACCGCTGTTCATGCTCGGGATATTTTGGAAAGAGCCCGTCTTTATCCAGACTTGGACGCGGCGGTCGGAGACCTTCATCTTGTGTTCGCCGCCACCTCCAAGCGGAGAAAGAACTTTCCCGTTATCTCTTTAAAAGAGGCAGTGGAAGAGATGCTCCGTTATTCTCCAGCGACGCGGATCGGCCTGCTCTTCGGGAACGAAAGGACAGGACTGACATCAGAGGAGATGCGGAGCTCGAACTACCGCTTCATGATCCCTCAGGCTGGAAAACAGCCGTCGTATAACCTTGCTGCGGCCGCCCTTCTGACTTTATTCCATGTTTTTTCTCATGAAGGCGTCAAGGAGGTTGAGGCGAGAGAGAAGCCTCTTCCGCGGAAGGCACAGGAAGAGTGCATCCGTCTGATACTCGGTAAGCTGGAAAAAAGGAAGTTTCTCCACGAAACTAACAGACGTCATATGACGGATATGATCTACGACCTCTTCGGAAGGATTGCTTTAACCGAGAAGGATAGAAAACTGGTGCTGGCGCTCTTTTCCAAAGCTGTTGACGGATAAATCGCAGCCTTGTCAGAACGATTCACTTGCCAGAAAGACCTGATTAATGTTTTGACATTTGGTGGAGAATCGTATAAAAAGTGTTTTTTTATTAAGACAAACGGAGGAAGAGATGGAGAGAGAGATGAAAGTCACCTTTCCTGGTGGGATGAGAGTCGATGCCGAGTATAAAGGAAGGGTCATCCAGACCGACCAGCCTGTCTATCAAGGAGGCGGAGGCGAAGCTCCTGCTCCGTTTGACTTGTTCTTGGCTTCCATTGCCACATGTTCAGGATTTTATGTGCTGGCCTTCTGTGAGAAACGGGGGATCTCCGTAGAGAATGCCTCCGTTGTGATGAGAACAGAAAGGAATCCGGAAAGAAAGATGATCGAAAAGATCATAATTGAGGTCCAGCTTCCTCCTGAGTTTCCTGAAAAATACACAAACGCGGTTCTCAAAGCTGTGGACGCCTGTTCGGTTAAAGCGCACATGGTGGAACCGCCCGCATTTGAACTGAAAGCCAAAATCGGCTAAGGAAAAAAAGTAGCCTGTCCCCTTTTTTTTAACGGGAAATCTGGGGAAGCCAGAGATAATAAAATCCGCTTTTTAAAGAGCGAAGCATATCCTCTATGCTTTTACTCTCGAGAAGAGAGGGTTCGTTGAAGCTTGTGGCGTAGATGTTTGTTTTTTTCGTTGGATAATACGTGTAGGCAACCACGTTCGCATCTCTCAATGATGCCAGAGAGAGGGCCTTCTTCAGAGCCGTGTCAAAATAGCCGATCTCATCGATCAATTTCAATTCCAACGCCTGACTGGCTGTGTAGATACGTCCATCCGCAATTTTTTTTAGGTCCTCTAAAGAAATCGCATCCTTCCGTTTTTGATAGACCACATCCAGAAACTTCGTGTAGAGTTCATCGACTACGTCCTGGAAGACTCTTTTCTCGTCCTCTGTCATGTCCCTGAAAATGCTTCCGGAATCTTTCATCTCTCCTGATTTAATGACATTCACTTTGATCCCGATCTTGGAGAAAAGCTCTTCCAGGTTCGGAAAGATGGAAATAACACCGATGCTTCCTGTGATCGTGGACGGATGGGCGACGATGAAGTCACAGGCCGAGCCGATGTAATAACCTCCCGAAGCGGCCACTCCCATCATCAATCCCACCACGGGAATCCGGGTCTTTTCTTTGAACCTGAGGATTTCGTTGTAGATGATATCGCTGGCCGTGACTTCTCCTCCCGGAGTGTCCAGGCGAAGGATGACGGCTTTGACGGCCTTGTCCTCAGAGACTTTCTCCAGCCTGTAGAAGACTTTGGAGAGAATATCCCCCTCCCGTGCAAAAAGACCCTGGTTGAGGGAGGTGCTGATGACTCCCGACACATCAAGCAGTAGGATCTTTTCTTTGGCCGGGCTTTTGATGAGGACGACTTCCTGAAGTGTGTCTTTTCCCAAAAAGTCGAGATGCACTTGGGGAGAGCATCCGAACATCCATATCACCAGAGAAACTATCACAATCAGTTTTTTTTTCATCTTTCCTCCTGAGCTCTTGGATTCAAGACCTCCCCATTATACCATATTGATCAGAGTTAAAAAGGCAATTATCATGCCCCCTCAATCCTGAACGGCCAGGAATCTTCTCATCTCCGCATCAGGTTTCTTTCAGTGAATGTCCCTTCCGGAATCGGTGCGTCGAACTGGATAGTTTTGATCACCATCTCGGTTTTTGAGTTTTTCCTCAGCTTGTCCTCCATGGTCACCCGTGTCGGGTAATGTCTGTTCTCGAAGGACTGGATATCTCCCACGGTCATGACTTTCAGCAGTTTACCGCTTTTCGCAGAGAACTCGATTTTGTGACCGATGTACTTCTCCTTGTCTACCCAGATCTTCCTGAAGAAGTAGGTTCTGCGTTCATCTCTGGACTCAAGCTCTAGGACATAGCAGGGAGCATCGTTGAAGATTTCTTCACCGAGGAGCTTGACCTGGTATTCTTCTTTCAGTTCTTCTGCCGTCTCCATCATGTCTTCGTAGGAGAAATCTGATCCCATCATGCTCTGTCGAAGCATGTGCCCGGAGAGGCGCATCACCCTTTCGGCTGACGGGAAATAGACCTTGAGGACCTTTCCGACCTTCAGCATCTTGGTTCCCCGGTCCCTGGCCGGGCTCAGGAACTCGACGAAGGACTTTTCGATTCCCTCGGCATAGCTGATAAGTTCTTTCTTGATGACTCTCTTTCCGATGGTGATGATCATGTCGATCTCGGAGTACGCCGATTCGTAGACCATGTTGTCGTCTATCCGGGTGAGGATGTCCTCAGCCGTCAGCTCCTGGCCAGGTGAGCGATGCGGTATCAGGATAAAAGCAACTATTAAAAATAAAGCGAATTTATTCATGATTCTTCCTCGGTTTTCCTGATATTTTGACTTTTAATTTTATTTTCATTTTTATCTTTTTCGGTAGACTAATTCGTCCAGTCTATCGATCACTTCATGCTTGCTCGCAGGGCGTCCACCGGCTCCATCCGCGCGGCTTTCCGGGCCGGGTAAAACGCGGCGAGGAGTGTGGTTACAAGGCCGAACACCACTGCGCCAAGGAGGATCCCCAGGGTGAACTTGGGATAGACGACGCCTGACCAGAGAGCGATCTCGAATTCCATTTTTTCCATCATTTTTGTAAAATCCAATCCGGTGTTCTGGGCGAGCAAAGACAGGCCGCTGCCGATCGACCCGCCGATCAGCACTCCCAGAAAGCCTATGAATGTCGACTCCACCAGTATCAGAGCCACCACTCCTCTATTCCTCATTCCCATGGATTTGATAATCCCGATCTCGTGAGTTCTTTCCAGGACAGCCATCAGCATTGTGTTTAGGATGACCAGGGCAGCGATAAGCATGATGATCAGCAGGATGCCGCCAAAAATGAAGCTCGCGAACGGCATGTAGGCCATGAAAAAATTGTCCTGCCAGGGGACCGCTGTGAGTGCATCATCCAGCCCATTTTCTTCGAGGAAAATCAGGATTTTAGAAGAGATCTCCGGGGCATTCTCCGCATCCTCGAGCCGCAAGAGGATTTCGTGTGCGGCTCCGTGGCAATCGAGGAGCTCCTGGGCTTTTTCAATAGGGATGTAGAAAAAGTTTTTGTCCATGAAGGTAAATCCAGTTTTAAAGATTCCGGCCACCCTGAAGGTCAACGCGTAGGTGGAGTAGTTGATGTCCGTGGTCACAGCCAGGAGCTCATCGTCGAGTCCTACTCCCAATTTTTGAGCCAATCCGTCGCCGAGGAGCATCTCCGCAGCCGAGTCTTGAAAATATTTCCCCTTGATCAAATACTGTCTCAAGTCAAGAAAGTTTGTCTCCTGCTCCGGGTTGATACCGATGCCCAAGCACGGCTCGTTTTCGTTTTTGGAGGATAGGATGAGATGGAATTTGATCCTTTCCGTCATGGCAGAAATCCCCTGAAGCGAAGAGATACCGGCTTCAACACTTTGAGAGTCATAGATCAGATGTTCCCTGGGCATGATCCTTTCCAGCCTTAAGAACTCTTTGGAGACGATTTTCACATGCCCGATCTCTGTCTCGATCAAGCTTTTATACATACTTTCGGTCATACCTTTGATATAGCTGTTTGAAAAGATGATGGAGATCATTCCAAAGGCCACAGCCAGGGAGCTTAGAATTGTCCGGCGCCAGTTTCTCCAGATGTTCCGCCAGGCTAATTTAATGAGTTCTTTCATCCCACGTGCCTCAGTGCCTGAATCGGGTCGAGTTTGACAGCCTTATAGGCCGGATAAAGACTGGCCAGGATAGAGACAACGATTCCCAAGGCTAGAGTAAAGAGAAGCGTTCCCGCAGTCAAATCCCCGTAAAACACTTCCATCGGGAGAAAGGACAACAGCTTGTCGGTTATCTCCTTTCCCATAAAAGCCATGCTGAATCCTTTGGTTTCCAGGTACCAACCTCCCAGGCCTCCGAGGACGCAGGCTGCAAGGGAGCCAAAAAGGCCGATAATCGCTCCCTCGAAAACAAAGACCAGCATGACTTCCATTTTCCGCATGCCCATCGCGGCCAGCATGCCGATTTCGCGCGTCCGCTCCAGGACTGCCATGAGCATGGTGTTCACGATTCCCAGCGAGGCGATCAGTATCATCATCAGAGGGATAAGGACTTGAATGCGGCTTCTCATCTTCATTAATTCAACGAAGTCAGAAGCGTAATCCTTAAAGCTCACGAGTTCATAATCTGTATCTAAGGTGGCCAGGCGACTCTGAATGAAGTTTCTAACGTCGAGAAGTTGATTCCTGTCTTCAATCCGGATCGCGAGCTCAGTGACCCTGTTGTCCAGGCTCAGGGCTTCCTGGGCGAGAGAAAGAGGGATGAAAACAGTCTGCCGGTTGACCGTCGGGTTTTCGGTTTTTGCGATTCCCGTGATTTCCATATCTAGCGCATTCCAGATAAAATCTTCCGTGGAGAGAAACATCCTCAATACAATGTCGTCTCCGACTTGAAGGCCCAGGTCCCGGGCCAGACTACTGCCCAGGATGATCTTCGGCTCCGAAGATTCCAGGAAGCGCCCGTCTGTGATAGAGTCTTTGATTTTGAACACCAACGGATCGACTTCCGGCTCGATGGCCACGCCCAGACAGGGAAGCTCATCCATCCCGGAGATGATGCTGCACTGAAAGAGGATTCGGCTCTCGATGCCTTGAATGTCCTGATTGTCTTTCAGTAAGCTTTTTATTTTCTGAGGTTCGTCGATGGTGAATTCAAGAGGCACCTCGTTTTTTTCCTCAAAGTATCCGGGGGCCAGGATCTTGAGATGGGCGGTCTGGTTGTCGATGATGCTGTCCATGGCGTGTGTGTTGACTCCGTTATAAAGGCAGATTCCCAAGGCCATCAAGCCGAGGCCATAGGAGATGGCGGAGAAAGTGATGATTGTCCGTCTTCTGTAACGGAAGACATTCCGGAATGCGAGTTTGAGTAACATTTTCATTTGGGATTGACCTTCTGGTCAGATTCGATTTTCCCGTCGCGGAGCCTGATGATCCGCCGGGCGAAATCCATGACCATTTTGTCATGAGTGGAGAAGACAAAAGTGGTGGATGTTTTTTGGTTCAGTTCGAGCATGATCTGGAGAATTTCTTGTCCTGTCACAGAATCCAGGTTGGCGGTCGGCTCGTCAGCCAGGACGAGTTTGGGTTTTTTAACGAGCGCCCGGGCAACGGCCACTCTCTGCTGCTGGCCTCCGCTCATCTCGTTGGGTCGACGGTGAATAAAATCTTTTAATCCGACCTCTGTTAAGATCTCCTCTACGAAACGCCGGCGCTCTTTGGAATCGTGCGTGCCTTCCAGGATCAACGGGAATTCCACGTTCTCCATGGCTGTCAGAACGGGAATCAGGTTGAAAGTCTGGAACACAAATCCGATATTCCTCCTCCGTACATCCGCCAGCTTGGACGTGGGAAGGGCTGTGATGTCCCTGTCTTCCAGGAAGATTTTGCCGCGGCTGGGTTTGTCCAGGCAGCCGAGAAGGTTGAGGACAGTGGTTTTCCCGGAGCCCGAGGGGCCGGCAATCGAGAGAAATTCGCCTTCCTCGATAGAGAAAGATATGCCTCTCAGCGCGGGGAAATCGATTTTCCCGATATGGTAAACCTTGTGGATGTTTTCGAGTTGAGCAATAGGCATCTGTATATCTCCAGGTTAAAAATTTATTTTAAACCAAACATAGAATACATTGCCACTCTCGTCCCGGTTAAATTCTCCTCCTTCTGTGCCCATGGAGAAGAAAAACCCGGTATTGATGGCGGCATTCTGTGTGATCTCGTATTGAAGGCTCGGGCTGAGGATGTATGATCCGTCCGTCCAGTTTCCGATATACGTCAAGCTCAGACTGAGCAATTCATGCAGCGGGAACTGCAGAGCCGACAAATAATATTCTCGGCCGAGAGTGAAGCGTTCTCCTGTGAGGAGTCTGTCGTAGTCATACTGGGAGCTGTCTTCTTCGCCGCTTTCATCATAGAAATATTCGTTGAGCCAGTAGATGCCTCTCAAAACGGGGAAGGTGTAATCAAATCCGATGACGATTTTCAGGTCCTTCTCTAAAGGGGACACGAAGTACCCCCCTTCCAGCCACCAGCCGATGAAATTTTCCCCGCGGAGGTCTATCCCGTAGATGTCCTGGTTTTGAATGCCCCAATAGATGTAGGTCAGTGCCGCATCGATGCCCGCAAAATGGGTTTTCGCTCTGAGACTGGACTTTGAGGAGTTGAAGTTGTTTTCCGGGGAAAAAACGCCTGTGAGGCTGGATACTTTTCCCACAGGAATATAAATCCTGAGGGCGTTCACGCCGGGTTTTTCCTCGGCGGGATCGAAGATGTTGACCCTGTTGTACACGTCCAGCGGCGCCCACAAATAGGAGACGCCTGTAGCGATACGCTGCTTTCCGAGAGTGATGTCAAATCCTGGAAAATAGAAGTCGACATATGCCCTGTCCAGTTGGGTGTAAGTGGGATCCTGCTGTCCAGGGCTCTCGGGCACTCCCAGAGGAGTGCGGATGAATCCATGGAAAGTGAAGAAGTCCACAGCCACGTTCAGAGAGATGTTCTGCGATGCGGAAGACCTGAATTGAAGGCGGAGGCGGTTGTAATCGCCTAAAGATAAATTTTCACCGAAATTCTGAAAGTTCAATTCCCCGGTGCTCAGGACATAAAATCGGTTCTCATAATACCCGAAAATCTCAAGGTCAGAAGGAAACAGAAAAACGTGTCCTGACAGAAGAAAGAGGAGCATAAAAAGCCATATCTTTCTCTGGCCCATAATCCGTTAGACTACCATTTTTTTTCTGATTTTTATAGACTCAGACTCAAATATTGAGTATTAATGGATAGACTCGCATTTTTTTTTTACTTAGAATATACGAAAGTCAGAAGGAGAATGTCATCACATGAAAGTGTGATTTTATGGGGTGAAAAAAAAAGAATCTTCGGGAAGGAGGAGAATGTGAACAGATCTTTGAAGGCCGTAGCGCTTATTTTGTTTTGCCTTTTGCTCACCCAGGTATTGAGCGCACAGACAAAAGGTGTGGAAAACGGGAAAAGGTATGACAGGCTGATCATTAGGAACGTCATCGTTATCGACGGGAAGGGTACCCCGCCCAGGGGTCCTGTTGACGTTATCATCGAAGGAAACCGGATTCAATCCGTTCGTGGTGCGGCCAGGAGGGGAAATCCATACCAGAAAGAGGAACATGTGCTCGACGGAACGGGCATGTATCTTCTTCCGGGACTCATCAATCTCCAT
>Ga0209977_10000497_pt1 | contig 15449 bp, 11 predicted proteins | sample SumtaG_2_FD_183113 | JGI IMG/M metagenome (GOLD analysis project Ga0209977, IMG submission 183113) | Deep subsurface microbial communities from Indian Ocean to uncover new lineages of life (NeLLi) - Sumatra_00607 metaG (SPAdes) (version 2) | ecosystem: Environmental > Aquatic > Marine > Oceanic... | reverse complement strand
CAATGGTCAGGATTGACATGTCAGAGTTTATGGAACAGCATTCTGTGGCCAGATTAATAGGCGCACCTCCCGGTTATGTAGGATATGAAGAGGGAGGAAGGTTAACAGAGGCCATAAGACGAAGACCATATTCGGTAATTCTATTCGATGAGATTGAAAAGGCACATCGAGACGTCTTTAACGTACTATTGCAGGTCTTTGATGACGGAAGATTGACTGATGGTCATGGAAGGACGGTTAATTTCAGTAACACTATCATCGCGATGACTTCAAATATTGGAAGTCAATTTATTCAAGATTTTTTAAGTCATGGAAATAAGGAAGAGTTAGATGAGAGGATTAGAAAAACATTAAAAGACGTATTCAGGCCTGAATTCCTGAACCGTATTGATGAGGCAATAATATTTAATAGTCTAACAAAAGAACAAATTGGAGATATTGTTGGGATTCAGCTTAAGGAACTTAAAAAGAGATTACTTCAACACAATTTAACATTAACAGTAAAGGAATCTGCAAGAAAAAGATTAATAGAGGAAGGGTATGATATTACCTATGGTGCAAGACCTTTAAAACGTACAATCCAAAAACTTATCGAAAATCCACTTTCATTAGAAATACTTCAGGGAAAATTTCAGGAAGGAAGTGAAATAATAGTGGGTGTAAAAGGGGGCTCAATAGTCTTTCATACAGAACTTCTTGCCACAGTTTAGCATGACTTTTATTCCAAATATTACCAAACTCCGGCCTATGCCGCAAACGGATGCATTTGCTTATAAAGTTTTTCAGACGTTTAATAATCCCCCCCCACTTAAAAAGCTGGTAATACTTTTACAAAAAAGGCTCAAACCTATTGAAATTAGATAAAAAGAAGATCATATTTATAGCTGGAATCTTGGTAAGTATTATTTGTTCATGGCTTTTTGCGAGAAAGATTGAATGGTTTCATTTAAGCGCGGCTCTTCGAGAGGCGAATTATATTTATATCATACCTACAATAGTACTTATTTTTGTGAGTCACTATTTAAGGGCGGTTAGATGGTCGTCATTAATAGCGCCCATAAAAAGGGTCTCTGTATTAAATCTGTTTTCTGCAACTATGATTGGTTTTATGGCAAATAGTGTGTTGCCGGCAAGGATTGGTGAAGTTATAAGACCCGTTATGGTGGCAAGGAAAGAGAATATCAAGGTGACAACGTCTTTTGCTACAGTTGTGATGGAGAGAATTTTCGATATATTAAGCATCATAGTATTTGCGTCACTGCTTTTCTTTTTCCTGCCTTCAGAGACAGCACAAGACAAACGCATCATCATGATTAATCATGCTGATGCATCAACAGAAGATTTAAAAACAAAAGATTTTAATGGACAGTCAAAAACATATTCATCTGCCGTTAATGAGGAAAGACAAACAGGTGCACCAAACATAATAAAACAAATGAGAAAGTGGTCGATTATAATGGCCTTCTTTGGAATACTGGCAATAACGTTTCTTTTCCTTTTGTCGGTTTATCCACAAAAAGCGGGTGCTGTTTTAGAGAAATTGCTCTTTCTTTTTCCGCATCATCTAAAGGATAAATTAGTTAATTTACTTCATTCATTCATCTCAGGTCTTCAGGTCTTTGATGATAAAAAACAGTTAATATGGATAGGGGTTCTTTCTCTCGTTATATGGTTTTTCAATGCCGCACCCATATATGTATTATGTTACGCCTTTGATATAAAATTATCGTTTGCAGGGGCATGTTTCGTTATGGTATGCATAGCCTTGGCCGTAGCATTGCCCCAGGCACCTGGATTTATAGGGGTTTTTCATATCGTTATTCAAAAAACTTTAGACATATTTGGCGTTGGATTATCCTCAGCTCAGAGCTACGCAATAATACTATGGGGGCTAAGTATTATCCCTGTTACAATAGTAGGACTATTGTTTCTCTGGAGAGAAGGAATGAGTTTTGGGGAGATATCACATTATGAGGAAAAGGTGTTAGAATAGAATCCTATGGTATTACTATATTATGGTTTTCTTGATAACTCTACCCCGACTACTCTTTCCAGTTCTGAAATGTTTATTCCAAAATCAGCTACTGACCTGTAATATGCGAGGTTAAAATCAAGCAATACTCTCTGGCTATCTATAAGGTTTAAAAAATCAACTTGACCTGCCTGGTAGCCAATCTCTGCAGCCTTAAGGGACTGTTCAGCTTGCGGGATGATACTGTCTCTGTAAAGTTTGACCAGTCTTTCTGCTGTCTGTACCTTGAAATGAAAATCTTTTACGCCAAAAAGCGTCATATTTTCTATGTTCCTGTACACTTTTTCACTGGATTTGAGTTTGGCATTTGCCTCTCTTACGCCTGCATCGTGTTTTCTTTTCTGAAAAATTGGGATATTAATACTCAAAGTACCTGTATATGAATCCCTGCCCTCTCCAACAGGTGATGACAATACGCTCGATGGCAAATCATCAATCAAAGTATAATTAAGCCCAAACGTAAAATCAGGGAAATATTGTTTTTTTGCAAGTTTGTACGCAGCTTTATCTCTTTCAATTTTGTATTTAAAGATGCCCAGCGCCGGACTGATCTTTTTTGCTTTTTGGTAAAGGTCATCAAGTGAAACGGTAAGTTCTGTAATATTTATTTTCTCAGGAGTGCCAAGTGGCATTTCAGGATGGCGGTTTAATAAAGTATTTACTCTTGCAATGGCGGTTTCTTTTAATTGCTCCAGGGTGATTAGTTCGTTCACTATTTTGGAAAATTCCACTTGTGCTTTCAACACATCTTGTTGCGTTGCTTTACCTGTTGCATATTTTGTCTCTGCAATCTTTGCAAATCTTCGCAGAAGCTCTTTATTTTCTTCGTTTATCTTTATTGATTTATATACCCAATACAATTCATAAAATGCTGATTTAGTTTTTGCAATAACCTCTCTTTCGAGCGTTCTGTATTTTTCCTCAAATATCCCTGCATTGTTTTTAGCAACTTCGCCCTTTAACCTGAGCTTTCCATAAAAGGGTATCTTTTGTGATGCTGTAATACCTGCCTGTTTCTCTCCCACACGGGTCTGGACTGGTTCTCCAAAATAAGTGAAACCTAAAGTAGGGTCGTCTAAGGAACGAGCTTGCAGTATCTTTTCCTTTGATGCGTTCCATCTTAATTTTGCCGCCTGGAGTGCCGGATTCGTTCTTAATGCTTCATCGATAACCTGCCTTATTCGCAAAGTATCTGCTTTTTCTGTCGATAATGCGATATCAGCAAATCCCGCAAAAATTAGTAAAGCAATCAGCCATATCTTAGAGAAAAAAAAGGGTTCATTTGTCATGTACTTTACATTCATTTATCTACCTCTCTTATAAATGAAGTATCACAAAGAAAATTATTTAATATCGTACTTTTGCATTCTGTATATGAGAGTTTGTCTGGAAATGCCAAGAAGTTCTGCTGCCCTTGTCTGATTTTGCTTGGCTTTATTCAGGGCATTTATTATCAGTCCATTTTCGACCTCTTCAAGCTTGATACCATCATCAGGGATTTCCAGTGACATTGGGCCACTGCATTGTTTTGTCCTTATATAATCTGGGATGTCTTCAGGGCTGATTGCATTGTCTTTTTTTCTCAGTACTAATGCTCTTTCAATGATATTTTCAAGTTCTCTTACATTTCCAGGCCAGTTATAGCGATCAAAAATATCAAGGACTTCTGGTAGTATCTTACAGTCTTTGTCACCGCGTTTATCTATAAAGTGTTGGGTGAGCAGGGGAATGTCATCCTTTCTTTCCCGTAATGTAGGAAGCAAGATTGGGATTACACTGATTCGATAATATAAGTCCTCTCTGAATTTACCTTCTTTAACGGCGATTTCCAGCGAAATGTTTGTTGCTGCAATGACACGTACATCAACATGGATGGTTTGTGTGACACCAACTTTGTCTATAGACTTTTCTTGAAGTACTCTGAGTAATTTAGCCTGTAAATCCTTATGCATATCTCCAATTTCATCCAGGAAGATAGTTCCCTCATTAGCGGCTTCGAACTTTCCAGGTTTATCCTTAGTGGCTCCGGTAAATGCTCCTTTCGCGTATCCAAACAATTCGCTTTCCAATAAATTTTCCGGGATTGCAGAACAGTTTATTGTTACAAAAGGTTTTTCTGCTCTGGAACTGTTAAAATGTATTGCCCGTGCAATTAGTTCCTTGCCTGTCCCACTCTCTCCTTGCAACAAAACCGTTGAGTCACTCTTTGCAACTCGTGCAACCAGATCGTATATATTTTTCATTTTAGAACTAACGCCGATAACATTATTAAGGCTGAAACGATCTGTTAGCTCCTGCCTCAGTCTTATATTCTCAACCATCAGGGACTGTAAATTCAGAGCCTTCTCGATCACAATTTGAAGTTCGTCTCTGTCGAAAGGTTTTGTGATATAGTCATGTGCGCCCAATTTCATAGCCTTTACTGCTGTTTCGATACTGCCGTGAGCAGTTATCATAATTACAAGGGCATTGCTTTTAAGTTTCTTTATCTTTCCTAAAAGTTCCATCCCGTCAATCTTTTCCATCTTAATGTCAGTAACGGCAATGTCAACATCCTCATTCTTGAAAATATTTAATGCTTCCTCGCCGTTACTTGCAAGGAGTACCCTGTATCCTTCATTACTCAGGTTGTATTCAATAATCTTTCTCAAATTTTCATCATCATCAGCTATAAGTATTGTTTTGTGATTTGATGCCATTTTTATCCTTACTCAAATGTGTATTTATTCAGTCTCAATCGGCAAGCTTATGGTGAAGGTAGTTCCCTGGTTTTCCTTTGTAGTAAACCTGATTTTACCTTTATGTCCCTCAAGTATCCCGTGAACAATTGCGAGTCCTAAACCTGTCCCTCTTTCCTTACTGGTAAAGAAAGGTGTGAATAGTTTTTCCTGCTGTTCTTCGCTGATTCCTATTCCGGTATCGGAAAACTTACACGCTATGTCAGATTTATTTTGACTGGATTCAATTTCTATGATTCCACCATTTGGCATAGCTTGTACTGCATTGATAATGAGGTTTAGAAAGACCTGCTTCATTTGTTCCGGATCTACAAAAATAGATGGTAAGTTTTTTTCAAATTGTGTCTTAAGGCTAATCTTTGATCTTGCTATTTCATGCTCAGTTAATTTAAGTACTGACTGGATAATATCATTAATGTTTGATAATTTTAGCTCTGGAGGTTTAGCCCTTGCAAAATCAAGGAATTCAGCCACAACTGTGTCCAGGCGATCTACCTCTTTTATGAGTATTTTCGCAAACTCGTATTCTTTATCCTTAGGTTTAAACTTGTCGGATATAATCTCCGCTGTTCCTTTTATTGATGCGAGTGGGGTTCTGACTTCATGTGCAATTCCCGCCGAAAGTTTACCTAATGCTGATAGGCGGTCAGCATGTCTTAATTGTTCTTCAGCGTGAGCAAGTACGTCGGCTTGCCGCCTCAATTTAGCAGTTGCATTCATTTGTCTTTGTGAAAGGAAGCCTGTTACAAGGCCTACTATGTTATAAAGAGCGATTTCAAGTGTCTTCGGAAGATCATCAGTGAGAAAACTACCACCCCACTGATAAATAACATGGGGCAGATAAAAAAGGCTTACGACAATAGCGCAAGTTATGCCGCCTTTTAATCCAAACCAGAACGCGGACAAGATGATAGGAATATAATAGAGCCTCCTATAAATTTCATGTAAACCGTGGTATTTGTGTTCTGTGCTTGTTATGTAGTGAGAAAGGCTTATGAAAATTATGAATAAAACAAGAGCGACAACTTTCCAACAGTACTTGTAAATACAAATCCTTAAATTCGCAATTGTCATACCGTTTATGTTTTAAGCTGATTTTTATGACAAAGAATAAACCTTTTATTGTTGATGTTTTTAATAACTTGTTTTACAAAATGACTTTAACGGTAAGATATATGTACGCTTTGCTGTAGCGAATTAATTGATAATTGATAATGTTATAATTAAATAGTTAGACAGGGCCGGTTGTTCCAGAACATTAGCTGTTGCATATGCCACTACAGGCAATACTGTACCATGTAGGATTTGTTTTTTAAAGTAGAATCTTGGCCACTAAATCATGCGAAATGGAGGACGGTAATGAAACATTTGTTGATGATATTATAATAGCAAAATCACAAATATCATTTCAATTTTTGAGCGGATGATTTTTAAAAGGCATTTTCTTTTATATAAATGATTGTATTATTGTATTTATTTCCTATATCGAGACTTGTGGGACAGTTTTGGCTTGATAAATATGTTATGTTTGATATATTAATAAGTTTTCAGCTAGCGTAGCTCAACGGCGGAGCAGCTGTCTTGTAAACAGCAGGTTGTGGGTTCGAATCCCACCGCTAGCTTTAAAATACCAGTCAGGATATGGATATACACTAAAGGTTTTTGGGGAGGTACCCGAGTGGCCAAAGGGGACAGACTGTAAATCTGTTGGCATAGCCTTCGGAGGTTCGAATCCTCTCCTCCCCATTGTCTCTGTTAAAGAAAAAAATTGTAAGATGCTATATATATAAGTTTTTTTCTTTAAGGAGTTGGCTGCCAGTGTGTTATAGGTATACTATAGGTCTTTGCAATCAGGTCAAAATGATAATTTATTCATTTCAGGAAGTAGTTTTTTGCATTTTTCTTATCAATCGTGTATAGGTCGTGCGGCCAATAAATTGGGGTAAGTACTTTAAGCGGGCGTAGCTTAATGGTAAAGCCCTAGCCTTCCAAGCTAGTTATGTGGGTTCGATTCCCATCGCCCGCTATTTATAATGATATAAATATTCAGTATTGTGCTAGAATGTTGACTTCTGATCTACTAAGACTCGGCAATGCTAATGCTACTAGTTACATATATTTATATTTTATTAAAAAAAGATTTGACTTTTTTTTCGTATAATGTTATTCTAAAACGCTTTAGATTATTCTTAGAGATACAGTTTACATTAGATGTATTACATGATGCTGCTGTGGCTCAGGGGTAGAGCACGTCCTTGGTAAGGACGAGGTCATGGGTTCAAATCCCATCAGCAGCTTGATATGGGTAGCTTAATTTAGTTTAGTTGTTTGTTTGCAAATTTTGGGAGTTAATTAAAAATGGCCAAAGAGGTATTTAAGAGGACGAAGCCGCATGTAAATGTAGGAACGATAGGGCATGTGGACCATGGCAAGACGACGTTGACATCGGTGATAACACATATACTGTCGAAGAAGGGTCTGGCCAAGGAGTTGGCGTTTGCTTCGATAGACAAGGCGCCAGAGGAGAGAGAGCGTGGAATAACGATAGCGATAGCACATGTGGAATATGAGACGGAGAAAAGGCACTATGCGCATGTGGATTGTCCCGGTCATGCTGATTATGTAAAGAATATGATAACAGGTGCGGCACAGATGGATGGTGCGATATTGGTAGTAAGTGCACCGGATGGTCCGATGCCTCAGACACGAGAACATATACTGCTTGCCAGGCAGGTGGGAGTGCCGAGGATAACGGTATTCATAAATAAAGTAGACCAATTAGAAGATAAAGAGCTGTTAGAACTGGTGGAGCTTGAAATTAGAGAATTATTGAGTAAATACGAATTTCCCGGGGACGATATACCTGTGATAAAAGGTTCAGCGTTGAAGGCGTCAGAGTGTGGATGCGCTAAGAAAGAGTGTGAGAACTGTGGTCCCATACAAGAGCTGATGGATGCGCTGGACAGCTACATTCCTGAACCTGTCCGTGAGATAGACAAGCCGTTTTTGATGTCTATAGAAGACGTGTTTAGTATAAAGGGACGAGGAACTGTGGGAACCGGGCGAATTGATCGTGGTGTTGTGAAAGTGGGAGAAGAGGTAGAAGTAGTAGGTATGACGGATAAGATAAGGAAGACGGTGGTTACAGGAGTGGAGATGTTCAACAAGACGTTGGATCAGGGACAGGCTGGAGACAATGTTGGTCTGTTGCTGAGGGGAGTGGAGAAGGATGATTTGGAGCGTGGCCAGGTGCTGGCGGTGCCCAAGAGTATAACGCCGCATACCAAGTTTGAGGCTGAGGCGTACATATTGACGAAGGAGGAAGGTGGTAGGCATACTCCGTTTTTTAATGGATACAGGCCTCAGTTTTACTTTCGGACGACGGATGTAACAGGAGTGGTGAAGTTGTTGGGAGGAGCGGAGATGGTGATGCCTGGCGACAATGCGAAGTTTGAGATAGAGTTGGTAACGCCGATAGCGATGGAGCAGGAGTTGAGGTTTGCGATAAGAGAGGGAGGAAAGACGGTAGGAGCGGGGGTTGTTACTAAAATTATTGAGTAGTATAAAAAAATAGAATGAGAGCCTATATTACGTTAGCGTGTACAGAGTGTAGCAATAGAAATTATAGAACGAGTAGAGAAATGAAGCAAACAGAACGTTTAGAAATAAAGAAGTTTTGTAACTTTTGCAGAAAACATACATTACATAAGGAGCAAAAGAAGTAGTAAGAAGGTCTGTAGCTCGAATTGGCTAGAGCACCGGATTCCAAATCCGGGTGTTGGGGGTTCGAATCCCTCCAGACCTGCCATAAAAAAATTTCATATTATTAAATAAATATTATTATGACTTTTGAAATTTATAGAAAAGGAGCGGGTATACCTGCAAGATGTACGGTGGCAGGTCTCTTTGGGATCGCTTCAATATTTGCCGCATATTCTTTGTATGGGATGTTGATAGATTTTCCGGAATTCTTTGCAGGTGCCAAAATACCATTATTAGGCATTCGGCTGACTTGGGGACTTGTCGGATCATTTATTCTATTTATGTTTTGTGGCGCGATAATATGTGTCTTTACGATGGGTTTTGAAATAGGACTTAAGGGGATTGATAGTAAGTCCAAAAGAGCTGTTGAGTTTTTCATAGAAACTCAGGCGGAACTTCAAAAGGTCTCATGGCCTACAAGGGACGAATTAATTGGGTCAACGGTTGTTGTTATTGTATGTCTGGTAATATTATCTTTGTACATTTTCGGTGTTGACTGGGTAGTATCAAGTGTTATGGAAACTATAGGCTTATTATAAACAGGGTTTTTCGTGTGCAATATTGAGAAATTAATGCGTTGAATATCTTGAAATTTAAGATCATTTCTGGCGTGCCTAATTTGCGAATATTCAAATAAAATCCCACCGTTTTTCCACTAAGAAAGTTTGAAGGATAGCTAATTATTTATTTTAGAGTAGTTAAATAGATAGCAACGAAAGTGTGATATTTTTTAGGATATTTAGATAAAGATTTTTGTTTTAAATTATGGGGAAAAAATGGTTTGTGCTTCGTGTCCAAAGTAATAAAGAAGATAAGGTCAAAAAAGATTTGGAGAGACGCATAAAAATGCAGGGGATTGAAGATCTTATTCCAAAGATTTTGGTGCCTTGTGAAAAGGTGACTGAGATTAGAGGTGGCAAGAAAAGAGTTGCTGAGAGAAAGATATATCCAGGTTATGTTATGGCGGAAATAGAAGTTGATGACAAGGGGCAGATTGCAGATAAAGTATGGTTTATGATTAGGGAAGCTCCGGGAGCAGGTGACTTGGTTGGTGGTGACCGCAAACCGGTAGCGATGACAGACCGTGAAGTTGAGAAGATATTAAATGAGGTAGAACGTGGAGAAGAAAAGCCTAAAACAAAAATAGAATTTCGTAAGGGAGATAGAGTAAAAGTCAAAGAAGGACCGTTTGAAAACTTTGATGGAGTTGTAGAAGAGGTTTTACCTGCCAGTGGATGTGTAAAATTGGTGCTCACAATTTTTGGCAGATCCACATCTGTAGAATTAGAATATTGGCAAATTGAGGCAATTTAAACATAAATTTAGTTGTTGGTGTGAAGGAACCTGATGGCAAAAGCAGTAGTAACTAAAATAAAATTGCAAATTCCGGGTGGTCAAGCTACCCCGGCCCCTCCTGTAGGTCCTGCGCTGGGCCAGCATGGTGTAAATATAGGCCAATTTGTTACTCAGTTTAACGAGAAGAGTAAAGATGCGCAGGGAGTAATAACGCCAGTAGAAATCACCGTATATAAAGACAAGTCATTCTCTTTCATCATGAAATCTCCTCCAGCTTCTGTGTTGCTTAAGAGAGCTGCAGGGATAGCGAAAGGTTCTTCAACTCCAAATAGAGAAAAAATAGGAAAGGTGACAAAATCACAAATTGAAGAAATAGCAAAAACAAAATTATCTGACCTTAATGCTAAGAGTATTGATATGGCGGTAAAAATTATAGAGGGTACAGCACAAACCATGGGCATAACTGTGGAAGGTTAAAATGTCATGATTTATAAGGGACTTTATTAATGAAATTTAGAAGTAAACGCTACACTGAATCCAAGAAAAAACGCTTAAAGTCAAAAGAATACGAATTAAAAGAGGCCGTTTCGGTTTTAAAAACATTTAACAAGACTAAATTTGACGAAACGGTAGAAGTGGTTATGAAATTAGGTGTTGATCCTAAACGCTCCGACCAGCTGGTTCGTGGTTCATTCTCATTGCCCAAAGGGATAGGGAAAGAACTCAGGGTAGTAGTTTTTGCTAGTGGTGAAAAAGCAGAATTGGCAAAGAAAGCTGGTGCTATGGAAGTTGGTGGTGACGATTTGATAAAAAAGATTGAAGGTGGTTGGCTGGATTTTGACGTGGCAATTTCAACGCCAGATATGATGCGTAAGGTTAGTAAATTGGGTAGAGTTTTAGGCCCGCAAGGTAAAATGCCATCTCCAAAATCAGGTACAGTAACGGATGATATTTCTAATGTAGTTAAGGAGTTTAAGGAAGGAAAAATTGAGTATAGGACAGACGCGGGTGGCAATGTTCATACGGCAGTAGGAAAAATGTCTTTTCCTGATGAAGACTTGGTTGAGAATATTAAATCATTTATAAAGCATATAATTAACAACCGTCCACCTTCAGCAAAAGGAACCTTTGTTCAAGGGACATCTATTTCCTCTTCTATGAGTCCCGGTATTAGAATTGCCACATCATAGTAACTTTGAATAATTTATCAACGGATTTCACTATATGTCTAAAGAGTTGAAAAAGTTAGTAGTTAATGAACTTATATCTGACTATAAAGGTGTCAATAATTTTATAGTGGTGAGTTTTAAAGGAGTAAATACGCAACAAGCAAATGTATTGAGAAGAGATTTAAGCGAAAAGGATATTAAATTGAAAGTTGTAAAGAATTCTCTTGCCGCTATAGCACTTAAGGAAATAGGTGTTCCTGCGCTCGGCCAGATACTAGAAGGCCCGTCAGCTATTACGGCAAGCGACAATGATCCTGTAATCTTAACTAAAGTACTAACGAAATGGTCTAAAGAAATATCTTCCCTCAAGATTGTGGGAGGTTTAATAGACGGAGAGATGTTATCGCTTGATGATATAAAGACCTTATCGGCAATTCCATCCAGAGAAGTGGTTTTAACACAAATAGTATTTGCGATACAGGCACCTATGGTCCAATTGGCAAATGTATTTAATGCCACGGCAAGTAGCCTATGTCGAGTTTTGCATGCGATAAAAGAGAAAAAAGGGTGATGTTTAATATAAAGAATGTTTAAAAGGTAAAAGGAGGAAATTATGGCAACAGATACAGAAGTAGAAAAAACTGAGCCTACTGAAAAGATTACCCAGGTACTTGAGCTGGTTGAAGAAATGAGTTTGATTGAGGCTTCGCAGTTGGTAAAGGCGTTTGAGCAAAAATTTGGTGTTTCTGCTTCTGCTGCGGTAGCAGTTCCTGCGGGAGGTGCAGTTGCTGCGGAGGGAGCAGGCGCGGCTAAAGAGGAGAAAACAACTTTTGATGTTGTCTTGAAGGAGGTTGGTCCAAACAAAATTCAAGTTATCAAAGCAGTTCGCGCAGAGACTTCTCTTGGGCTGAAGGAAGCAAAGGCAGTGGTGGATAGTGCACCTAAACCTGTAAAAGAAGGTGTTGCGAAGGATGAAGCAGAGAAGGCCAAAAAAGCTTTAGAAGATGCAGGTGCAGTGGTTGAACTTAAATAAAACCTAATTTTTAAAATCCCTATTTTATAAGATGCAGGAAGATTCATTAAATGTGTCTAGGGGAGGGAAAGTGAAATTAAAAGTAAGAAACTATGGTAAGATTGCAGAGATAGTTGAACAGCCAAGCCTTGTTCAAATACAAACAAAGTCTTATGCTGCCTTTTTACAGGAAGATGTGTTACCAAATAAACGTAAAAATTTGGGATTAGAAGCTATTTTGCGGGAAACTTTTCCTATAAAAAATTATGACGAGACTATTTCGTTACAATATATAAAATATGAATTGGGAAAACCTCGGTACACCCCGGATGAATGCAGGCAATTGAAGTTGATTTATGGCAAACCATTCAGGGTTTGGTTAAGGCTAGACAAGGGAGAGTCTGTTGAGGAAGAAGTTTATTTGGGGGAAATTCCTGTAATGATTGGCGGGGGTGAGTTTATAATTAATGGAACGGAAAGAGTAATTGTAAACCAACTCCATAGATCGCCTGGCGTAGATTTTGTTGAAGAGCTTCATGGAGAGAAGAGAATGCATTCATGCAGGATTATTCCAGAAAGAGGTAGTTGGATTGAGACAGAAGTTGGAAAAAAAGATATTTTAACTGTTAAGATCGATCAAAGTGGTAAATTTCCTGCGACATGTTTCCTGAGGGCAATGTCAGAAAAGTACTCAAGAGACGAAGATATTATTCGGCTTTTTTATGAAACTGAGACGGTTGGGATAAGTGATTATGCTTCTGCCAATAAACTTAAAGATAAATATATTGTCGGCCGATTGATTAATCCTCAAACTGGTGAAGTTTTTCTAGAAGCAGGGCGGCAAATAAATGAGAATATAGTTAAAATTATCTCTGATTCAAACCTCAAAAAGATTGAGATTATTAAAAATATGGATGACCCTCTAATACTTAATTCGTTGGAATCTGATTATACTGAATCACATGAAGATGCTTTGTTGCGGGTTTATGCAAGGTTTAGACCGGGCAATCCTCAGCAATTGGAAAAAGCAAAGCAATTGCTTCATGACAAATTTTTTGATCCAAAAAGATATAAATTGGGTTTGGTAGGACGATTCAGATTGAATAGGAAATTAGGGCAAGATATTCCTGATAAAGAAATGACGTTACAGCCGGAAGATTACATAAATTCTGTTAAATATATTATGAGACTCAGGAAGGATGAGGGAAATGTTGACGATATAGATCACCTCGGCAATAGACGACTTAGAACTGTTGATGAGTTATTTGGAGAGGATTTGCGCAAAGGATTTCTTAAACTTAGAAGAACAGTGCAGGAAAGGATGAGTGTTAAAGATTATGAACAATTAACACCAAGGATCCTTATAAACTCTAGAACAATCTTTTCTGCTATAGAATATTTTTTTAGTCGGGGAGAACTTTCTCAAGTATTAGATCAAACAAATCCACTGGCACAGCTTACACATGAACGAAGGTTAAGTGCTTTAGGGCCTGGTGGCCTTAATAGAAAGAGAGCTGGTTTTGAAGTTAGAGACGTTCATCTTTCTCACTATGGACGAATATGTCCTATTGAGACTCCCGAGGGAACGAATATCGGACTAATTGCATCGTTGGGTGTATATGCCTCAGTCGACGATTATGGCTTTCTGACAACTCCTTATTTAAGTGTCAAAAAGGGGAAGTTAACAAATGAGATTGTTCGCCTTCGTGCGGATGAAGAGGAAGGCAAAGTTCTTGCTCCGGCGGATGCACGATCTAGCTTTGAGAGTAGAGGGTTGAACAAGGAAATGCTTGCACGTCTTGACGGTGATTTTCGGCTTGTAGATGTAAAGGGTGTTGATTACATGGATGTATCACCCAAACAATTAGTAGGTGTATCTGCAGGTTTGATCCCATTTTTGGAGCATAGTGATGCTAATAGGGCTTTAATGGGTTCAAATATGCAAAGACAAGCGGTTCCGTTACTCAAAACTGAGCCACCTCTTGTTGCTACGGGTATGGAAAAGTTGGTCGCAAAAAATTCTAGTATGGTTGTCTGTGCTAAAAATAGTGGTATCGTTACTAAAGTAACAGCTGAACAAATTATCATCGATGATAATGATGTGTATGACTTAAGGAAGTTCATTGGATTAAATGAAGGTACCTGTTTAAACCAAAAGCCTATAGTATTTGAGGGTCAGAAAGTAAAGAAGAATGAAATTATTGCCGATGGTGCTGCTACTTGTAATGGCGAATTGAGTTTGGGTAAAAACATATTGGTAGCCTTTATGACTTGGGATGGTTATAACTTTGAAGATGCTATCGTGGTTAGTGAAAATTTATTAAAGAACGATCATTATACGTCAATTCATAGAGATGAATTTGAAGTAGAAGTCAGAGAAACAACACTTGGGAAGGAAGAGTTTACCAGGGATATACCAAACGTTTCGGAAAAAGCCCTTGGTAACTTAGATGAAAATGGGATAATCCGGATTGGGACAAAAGTTAAACCAGGAGATATTCTTGTGGGAAAAATTGCTCCAAAAAGCAGGAGTGAGTTATCTCCTGAGGAAAAACTATTGCATGCTATCTTTGGTAGGGCTGGAGAGGATGTGAAAAATGTATCTTTGGAAGTGCCATCTGGTGTGGAGGGAATTGTTATTAATACTCAAGTATTTTCTCGGAGAGCACATCTGTCTGATGAAAAAAGACAGAAAATAGTAGATAAAGCTAGAGGAATTGAGGATAAATTTGATAAGGCAATATCAAAAGAATTTGTGAAGATGGTCAAGGAGCTCGAACAGGTTTTTGATGGTCTGCTTATAGATTTAAGGACTAGTCAGCCTTTGAAAGTTTCATATGGGATGGACGCTAAACATGTTCTTACTTTACAAGAACAGTTTGATATTAAGAACTTTGATTCTAAAAGGAATAAACGAAAAAGCGAAAGAGCTGTGAGAATTTGTAAAGAATGTGGTGAAAAAATTGAATCTCTGAAGAATGAAAAGGATGTAAAGGTAAGTCAATTAAAACGGGGAGATGAATTGCCAAGTGGAGTATTAGAAGTGGCAAAGATTTCTATTGCAACGAAAAGGAGGCTGTCTGTTGGAGATAAAGTGGCGGGAAGACATGGTAATAAAGGTATTATTGCCAAGATACTGCCAGAGGAAGATATGCCATATTTAGAAGATGGTACACCTGTTGAGATGATTTTAAATCCCTTAGGCGTTCCTTCCAGAATGAATGTTGGTCAAATTTTGGAAACACACTTGGGTTGGGCTGCAAAAAAATTGGGTTTTCAAGCAGTTACACCTATTTTTGATGGAGCAAAAGAATCGGAAGTGAGAGATGCATTAAAAGAAGCGGGGTTTCCAGAGGACGGTAAGGTTGCATTGTATGATGGACGTACTGGTGAACCATTTGGACAAAAGATAGCAATTGGGTATATGTATATGCTGAAAC
>Ga0209977_10000496_pt1 | contig 15451 bp, 21 predicted proteins | sample SumtaG_2_FD_183113 | JGI IMG/M metagenome (GOLD analysis project Ga0209977, IMG submission 183113) | Deep subsurface microbial communities from Indian Ocean to uncover new lineages of life (NeLLi) - Sumatra_00607 metaG (SPAdes) (version 2) | ecosystem: Environmental > Aquatic > Marine > Oceanic... | reverse complement strand
AACAGCATCGAGTATCTTCGCTGTGTTCCGCGTTATCCAACGGGGCGGACATTCGTAAAAGGTCAGGTTGCCGAGCCTGAAGACTTTCGGTGGTTTCCCCATCTTCTCAAAGAGGATTGTCTTCTCCTCATTCCTGTCCTTATATACAGTCCAGTCTATAACAGATTGCATGACCTTTTTATGATTCAGGCAATTGCGATTTTCTCTACCCTTTTCGTCGCAGTCTTCGCAATTAAAGGGAACCCCGTCTTTATTGTTTACTTTTCTGAACCAGCGGAGTCCCCCGAGAAGTTTTTTATCTGGCCTTCACTGAGACGCGATGAGTTTTCAATGGCGAATGATATCTCGTTAATTAGCGCCTTTGATGCGTCGCTATATAGGGCTTCTCCTGTCGTGACTTCGATCACACCGCCTTTTTCATCAGCCACCTGATAATTTTTCACATAGGCCACATGTTCGATAAATGTCTGCTTCGCGATTTCCTTGCTGACATGCGCCTTCTCTTTTTCATCTCCGCAATCAACAAGCTTCTTATCCAAGTCCGACATGAAATCAATAGCCCCGTCGTTGTTCATCGGTCTTATGCCTATAACCGTCTTTTCCTTATGCTGCCTGTTTCCGCCATAACTAGGAACATAATCAACTACAATCCCTCTTTTAAAGCTCATTAACGCCATACTCTTTTCTCCTTTTCCTTAAAAGTCCTCCTTTACTAAGAGGGACTGAGGGGATTGTTTTTAAACCGTTGCCGCCGTATTCTTCACCATCACCCCGACGAGATACTTCGTCGTTGTCGGGTCATAGAGCAGTTCATATGTGAGGGTTGTTATAGGGTCTTTCTCCCTGTCAAACTCCGGATTACCGCCTGTCCTGTTGGCAATAGGGCAATCGATAATAAGGGCATGATTATCGCCCGTCCCAGCCACTGTTCCCGTATCATTCACAAGAAGGAAACTCTCGGAACCGATACCCGCCATATATGCCGCAAATTCATCGGACGAACTGAATCCGCTGGCCGGATCGTCCCAGTCCATAGTGATCTCCAGTGTAGCGGTAAACTGTCCGAAGCTGGTCTTATCGGGATAATCAACGCCGGATAGGCGCATCTTATCCTCTGCGCCGCTTTCGATCTTGAGCGTCACCTTATCCGGTTTGATGGCCGTCATGGTGTTCGGATCGAGATCGGTATAGTCAGGGCCGCTGCCTGTCCGGGTGATCCCGGCGCCGTAGTAGAGGGTCAGGTTGTTATAGTCACATCTAAGATTTTCCGCAGGATAAACAGGAGAGCCAAGCTCCGCTGTCACCGTGTCTCTTTTCTGTCCCATCGTCTCGATAGTCATCTTCACCGGCTGCCCCGGCTCAAAATCGAAGGCGAGAGAATTCACCCTACCGCCTACATAGGGCCAGTTATTCATGGTCGCGCCTTCACCTACGTTCACATTGAAGGTGAGGGCCTTTGTGCCAAGGGCCGCTGCCGCTTCGGGATCCGGAACGGGATACATCATGTGTGCATACTGCCCCGTTGAGGCATTCTGCACACTGACTGCAAAACCAAAAAAATGCTTAATCAGCGTGGCAATCATCCCTGCCGTAGTCCCTGCCTCGGTAAAGAAAGGAATCTCGAAAGACCCGGCCCACTTCTGTCCCAGCCTGCGGACCAGTGTTTCACCCTTTGCCGTCTCTTCCCCACGAAATTCGCCACGCTTCTGGTCGTCAAACTCCATATCAGGAATAGCAGCATTAAGTAGAGGAATAGCCCCGGTAGTAGTTGCCTCCTTCGTCCCTCTTGTGGCCTCTTCTCCCACCTCAATATACAAAATCCTTTTAGTCATCGTCCTTCACCTCCTCCGTTTCTTTCTCTTCGAGATCGACATCTTTATGTGCCGGCCCATATATTAAAAGTTTTCTAAGCTCCGTCTTATTCGCCTTATCCGGCGGGTCAATGCCACGGCCTACCAGCCAGTAAATGAGCACGTCCTTACTGAGATCATCGACAGCCATCATCGTCTTTCTTGCAGCGTGGGTGGCAACCTCCCCCGGCTCAAACTCCCTGACTTCCCCCTTACTGAAGGAGCCGAGGTCAGGTGCCTCCCCGCTTGTTAAAAAAATAAATGCGTTCTTCATAGGTTTATCTCCTTAAGTCCTTAAATCCCTGAATCTTACCGTCACATTCACCATGACGCCAAGACCTTCCGCACTGCTATATTCATTAACGCTGCTGTCCTGCTCAACGATGGAAATAAGCTTGCTCGATGCAAGGTCTTTCACGTTAAGGGCCGCAACAGTTATTGCCTCTTTAATATCCCACTTGATTTGCGCGCCTTTTGTGCGGTGATCTCTTTTATCCGTTATCTCTCTTTGAGCAACAATTTCATATTGCTGCTCGATATACATAGGGCCTTCGCCGTGATTTTCATCTTCATTATCACTGCCGATATTTAACTGCACCCATGTGTTGATCTTCGGGTCGATTGAATCCTTCTCAAATAAAAATCCGGAAAGAGCCGTCAATATAGAAATCAGATTATCAGTAATAGAATTGACTGTGGCTGCATTTACACTCATATCACCCTTACCCGGAGAGTCGTCAGCCCTATCTCGTCACCTTCGTTATGTTCCACTTTTACCTTAATGCCATCGAATTCAAATCTATCGTTCTGCTTTATCTTTTCAGCAAAGGAATCAGTTTCAACAGTAATCTGTGGATTCTTCTCTACCAGACCATCACCCAAGGGATCTGGCTCGTACATCTTCGGATCATAAATAACCGTCACGTTCTCGACAACAGGCCGACCGTTTGCATGATAGGTCCCTATAGTTGAAGAACTAAGTCCGCTTGTAAATACCCCGGATGAATCTCTTATCATGTCGTCAAAATCTGTCATTTTATACACTAATTAAGGTTTTAAAAAAGGGAGGGAAGTCCCCTCCCTTTGGATTCTTATACTATAAACTAAGCAGTGATGAGTGGTCCTGGGCTCAGTCCGTCCGAATGACAAGCAAATATTACTTGTTTCCCGCCCAGGATATCCATCGATATAAGTATTTTATCAGGGCTTCTGGCTTCAAATTTGTCATATTGTGCTGAAACTATTCTGTCTCTATGCTGCACAATAACCGGTGCTTTATATATTGCCGGACTTATATAACCAGCAGAATCCAAAGCAGCAACATATTTAAAATCATGGGCATAATCAACGACGTCATCAATAGAAAGAGATGTCAAAACATCACCACCTCCAGAATCAATTGCTAAACTAAAACCCTCTGAGGCGGGGGCATCTATCTCGCCCCCGAATGCCGGTGTCGTGACTGCAAATAAGAGCAGACATATCAGTAAAATTAAACTTTTATAAAAAAAACCAAATCTTTTCACTTTTTATTACCTCCTTATTTTATTTATGAGGAAGCGAATGCTGCCTCTTTCAAAACTACTTTTTCTTTTTGGTTTCCGGAGTCTTTTCATCCTTCGCTGTTTCAACTGAGACTTTACCGCCATCAACTTCTTCATCACGAACAACAGATCCACCAGCTTCAACAATTGCAGCCTCCAGATCGGAGAGCTTAATCTTAGCCCCATCAGCCCTTGACTTCTCATTTTCAAGCTGAGTTTCTAGTCCTGAAATCTCCGAATGAGCCAAAGATAAAGACGAATCAACATCTTCTGCATACTCAATCGCTGTGGCCAGTTTAGATTCAGCCTCTTCCAGTTTTTGAAGAGAATCTTCAAACCTGGCATTCGCGTCTGCCAATTCAGTCTTTTCAGACTTGATTGGAGATTTGTATTTCTTCTCATCAACAAGAAATTGTGATGCCATCTTCTTGACATCAGCAGGAAGGTCGTTTTCTTTTATTCCTGCTTTGAATTCCTGGCCTCCAAGGATTGCATTTTGTCCAAGAACTTTTGACATAATTTTTCACCCCTTTAGGTTTATTAAGGTGGACGGTTTTCCGTCCACCTTAAAGATTAAATACCAGTCAGAATATAACCAGCGCCTTCATACTGATAAACTTCATCAACATCATTTCTGATCCTGACAATGTCGGCACGAACTGATTCATCCCTGTAGGTTTCCGTAGTAATGATGTCGGGCGCTCCTTCTTCCCAGAGCATCGTTCTACCGATTACGGGCTCTTTCATATCATCAGACCCGTCAGATACGGCATAGAGACCTACATTGCCTGGAGTCCATATTTCTCCAAGACTTGCTGTTTGTCCTTTTTTGGCCGTGTTCTCCTGCGCATCGCCCACAAGAATCTCATCGAGGCCAAAATATTGAGCCACGATGGCTTTTTGAACCTCAAAGCCTCCCATCTCGATTGGATTTGTATACTTCAATGCATCCTTTAATTCAGCCGTTCTGATAAGAGCATTAAAACGACTATACGAAATAGTCATTTTATTCGGAAGTACCCCGAAATTATTCCGCATACTGTCCCTGGCACCATCAACATCTGCTTTTGGTGTCGCAGTTGCAGGCGTAGTCCACGCAACTCCTACAGCTCCATTTGCGATAGTTCCAGTATCATAAACAAGGTCTTTCACTCGGTTTTCATGCCCTCTCAATATAATACCCATTGCCCTGAGAGTGGCAGCCTCTTCCATATCAAAATAATTTTGATATAAGGCCTCTTCGCGGTCATCGATCTTTTCTTCCCAGCCATGGTCTTGCGTTGCATAGTTCTGGAAATCAAAGGTCCAATCCGACCTGTTGTAATTCCCCCTATCCGCCCTTTTGGTATCAGGCGCCTCAAGAAGTGCTGCAAGTGGGATCACCGGATATTCAGCTGATTGCCTGGATACCCTTTTTATCGGCATTAACCTCATCCCGATAAACATTGTCATTGCCTTTTCGAGCATATACTCAAAAGCGATGGCGCCCAGTTCGGGCCTCGATACTGCTGTGCTAGGTCTCATTTTTTTCCTCCTGTTTTTCTCAGCTTATTAGCTGGTTAAAATTGAATTTTTATGCTCGATCCACAGAGCTGAAAGAACAACCGTGTCAGTTGTGTGCGCACCTGGTGTTAACTCCACCGTAAGTGTCTGCGCCCCTGCTGGGATATCTCCATTTGCGATAGTGATAGTATTCTCTGCAAATGCAGCACCAAGAGCCGAACTCACATCTTCCACCTTCGTATCTCCTTCATTGAAAAAGGCATCCGAGGAGATGGTAGGAGTATCAGTTGCTCCACCGGACTTAGCCCTGAAGTGAATCACCAGATCAGCTGAGACATCTAAAGATGGCGGTAGTGACACCTGAAAGAGCACTGCATCATTATTGCTTGCTACCCAGTTCACCTCCAAACTCGAATCTGCATCTCCGCCCGCCATATCAAGAACAGGTGTCGTTGCGATTCCGAGACGGGCAACGAGATTCGTGCCGTCAGTTTCAATAAGTGACTCAAGAGACACAGGAATAAAGTTCTGCACGCTTAAAAGGTGCTGATAAAGCTCCTGCAATGCCGCCTCAGTAGTGGTTTGTGCGGTATGATTACCGGCGTCCGCTATTGATACATTCGCAGCAGTTGTGGATAATACCGCGAATTCAACAGTCTCCACTATGTCGCCATCAGCCGTAGCAGCTTCCACCGCTTTACCTATTGCAGAACCACTGGCAGCGTCATCTACCTTACCATCGGCAGCGCCATAAAGAGTAGCATCAACAGCAAAAGCCCCTGCCGCAGTGATTTCATGCGTTCCGTCGGCATTTCTTAACTTTATGGCCACGAGATCGCCTGAAGCAATAGCATATTCAGTCACTCCGATGTGCTGTTCGCCTGCATCAGCATATTCTACTTCAGGCGGTGTAGTAGTGGTACCGTTCTTTATCTTTACCCGCCTTTTATTTTCGAGGGCTTCCCCCCCAGTAAATGTTCTTGTCCCGGGATTATACATCGTCGGCCTCCTTATTCTGCTCTTTGATATAAGCTTTGTGCTCTTTTGGATGTGAAGCGGTTATCGCCTTAATAGCTGTGCCTTTTGAGCATTTATGCTCTGTCTGATGATCAGCGACAAGAGCCATGAAGCCTTTTGCACCGTCACCGCCCAAACCACCATCCGCTCCAGGCACCGTATCAAGTCCAGCCGCATCACTCTCCTGCTGTGCCTTTATGCCTTTCAGCTTCTCACCGTGAGCAGCAATAATCTGAAGCGCAGCATTTTCAGCCGTGATAGTCCCGTCAGCTTTAAAACCAACAATCATATTTTCGTGACCCGGCATATCTTCGCTCAATTTATCAAGAGCAATTATCCGCTCCCTTTCAGCGGTAATACCCGCCTTTACTTTCGCAGCTACCGTATCTTCAGTCAGAAGTCCTGCCTGAGCTTCCGTTACGATGGCATTAAAAGTATCAAGGTGTTTAGATTTCAGTTCTTCCTTATTCATACTTTCCTCCGTTCCTTTTTTATTTTGTGGTTTCCCATCATCATCCCGATGACCCTCCCCTTTTCCATCATCCCGATGGTCCAGGGCGTTATATCCTTTGGCGACTACTGCCTTAGCGTCGGCTTTACTGAGGCCCCCTACCTCCCGCAGGGCATGCTCCAGTTTGCGAGTTGATGGCTTTGTCGCATTTAAGGTATTAAAAACTTGCTTCGGTACGTTATTAAAGACACTAAGATCAAAGGCAGCCTCGATTATTTCCTCGTCCGTTATGGCATCTACAAACCCGGCAGCTTTTGCCTCATCAGCAGTGAACCATGTTTCGTCGTCCATAAGATCACGAATCTCAGAATCTGATTTGCCCGTCTTAGCGGTATAGATATTAATGAGAGAATCAGTCACCTTATCGAGCATTCCTGCAGCCTTTCTCATAGCGGCGGCATCACCAACTGCCCATGAATAAGGATTATGGATCATGTAAAAAGCATTTTCGGAAATTTCAACCTCGTCACCTGCCAGGGCAATAATGCTAGCAATAGATGCGGCTAGAGCCTCAGTATGAGTAACCACCTTTGCGTCATGCCTTTTCAATGCATTAAAAATAGCCACACCTTCAAAAACATCTCCTCCACGACAGTTAATCCTTACGTTAATCTGATCTGCTGTGATTTCATTTAAAGCGGTCACAAAATTCTGGGCAGTGATTCCCCATCCTCCAATATCGTCATATATAAAGACATCTGCTTCTTTGTCCCCTGCCTTTGCTTCAATTGAAAACCAGCTTCTTGACTTTGACTTTTTCATACAGTCGACCCCTCTTTAATATCATTCGTCTCGCTAATTAATTTAAGACCCTTACCGGCAATATGTGAATAAACATTCCCTTCCATATCCATTAGCGTTAAATTCGCAACCTTTGTTTCATCCTCTTCATCAGACCCATTATTATCATCAAGGTCGCCAATCTCCTTGTTTAATTCAGGAACGATAGTCAACCCTGCATCCCTCCGCATCTTCTCCTCTTTGGATCTTTGAGGCACGTTTTTCTCGTAATCCCCACCATTGAGCTTCATTGTCTCTTCTGTCCTCGTGGAAAAATCCTCATCAACAAGAAGCTTTGAAGACATCCCTTCTTTAAGTGGATCTATCTGCCCTGGAGGTGGACCAGTCCATACTGTCCCGAGATATGCCTTCCTGATAGACATATTATCGAAATATCCGGGAGCAGAGACACGGCCCTTTGCAATGGCCTCATCCATCCAGACTTCATAGACCGGCTTGCAATAATGAGAAACAAACCACGCCCTTTCCTTCCTGAAATATTTCCAAGCCTCCAACAAAGCTCCGCGAGCCGCACTATATGACGCTGTAAAATGCTTGATAAGGATTTCAAAAGGAATTTCAAGAGCAACGCCTATCTGCCTGAGCATGGCCTGGATAAAAGGATCAAAGGCGCTGTTAGGTCTTTTAGGATCAAAGAAGTCAATTTCATCTTCGGACCCTATGCCGATGATCATGCCGCCACCTATTTTAAGCTGATCAGTAGGGACGCTACTTGTGCCCGCTGCCTTCTCCGGGTCAAGGGCATCCAGTGAACTGGCGCCATCATTATATTTAGATTTATGAAAAACAGTATAGGCCGAGCTGAGGACTGCTGCCTCCACCTCATTATCGGTATAATCCGACAACTGTTTGATCATCTCAGTGACAGGAGCAAGATAAGGGACGCCTCTTGTTTGCCCCGGCCGGAGCATTTTATAAAGATGGATGACATTTCGCCTGCCTGTCAGTGACCCGAATGCTTTAATCGTATCCCATTCTTTCTTACCAAAAGAATATATATTGCCGGGATGCTGTCTCATTATGTCGTAGGCAGTAGGGTCTCCATTTGTCCCTTTATGTACGCCGCCGACAAGAGATGCCGTATCTTTAGCATTATTTTTATTGGAGAGCCTTTCGCCTTCAATCATTTTAAGCTTAAGATCATAAGGCGACCCGGCTCTTGTTATCATTGGGGTCAGGGTTAAAACATCGCCGCCTTCTTTCGATGATCTGTATGCCAATTCCTGTTGTGCATAAAAATCAAGAGTCCTGGCAGCATCACATTCCGTAGATTCAGACCAGAGAAGGAATTCGCTTTCAGTATGTGATTCCCATGCGTCCGCCTCATCCTGGGACATATTTAAAACATTTCTATTGATCTGAGCTTTCATACGGAGGCCCGTTCCTATAACATTAGTGCAGACTGTATTGATTGCACCCGCAGCAAGAGGTTGATTTCTTACTGCATCATGGCTTCGATCTCTAAGTGTAGGAAGATCTCTCTGAACAACAGCATCGGCATCATTGCCATTAGTAGGCCATTGACTCGTTTGTCTTCGAGATTTAGAGGCCCCTTTATAGCCACCGTTTGCCATAGCCAAAGTTGCACGGGCCTTGAAACGGGCCATTCCTTTAGATGGACTTGCCCATGTTACAACGCGATCTGAAATAGTCCAGGGAACAGTAATTTCTTTACCTTGAAGGGTAAGCTTAGTTTCCACTAGGCACCCCCTGGCGCACTACTGTCCCGCTGCCGCGACTGAGGCGCTTGCACTGACTATCCCAGAATTCAATCATGGATTGGATTTCTGAGGCATCTGCTCTGGTGAGTTGTCGGGATGTAATCCCTGAAGAATAAGAAAAAGATTGTCCTGCCGCTACTGCTTCACTGGCGGCAAGCCATTTTGTGAGGTTTGTTTCTGCTTGTGCTAATGTTATTCCGGCCATAGAATACCCATAAAAATATTTATAATACGGCTATTCTATGGCACGAAAAAGAAATTGTCTAAGAAGATTAAGAAAAATAAGAAAAAAGGTTTTAATTATTATTCTGCATTTAAGACCCTGTTTACTTCAGATTCCGGGATACGAGGGCTCTTATTGATGTAAACCACTTTCTCCAGATTAAAAACCTTTCCTTCATCGAGCCATCTATAAATAGTCTTATCAGATACATCTAATCTTTTTGCGACATGGGCAACCCTAAGCTTTTTATCTTCAGACATATTATCTCCTTTATTTTTTCCTTAAACCCTGAACCATAACAGGACGCTTTATTTGTTTAACGGGATTATCTTCTTTTTGATTTATGGCAGCAATCTCTATATTTAACTCTTCAAAATCAGGATTTAAAACTTCGATCATTGCATAATTATAAACCCTTAAGTCCACCGCCTCATTTGGTGCACCTTTCTTTTTAGGTTTCCAGCGGCGCTTGCCTTTATCCTGGATGGCATGTTCCGCTGTTAATTGTTTAAAATATTCATGAGGATATCCCATATGCCAGTGCATATAACATGGGCCATGCTCCTCAATTTGCATCCAATGTAAAAGCTGGTCTTTTGCCGTCTCTGTGCCTATCCTGCAAAGATTTATTTTATGAATATCTTTGAGGTTTTTATTTTTCGCCCCGCTATATTTTTTGGATGAAAAGGCATAAAGGGCATGGCCGATAGCATCTTCCCCTTTAATAGCATAGACCCGTCTCACTTGCCGGGGCTTTACGAATTTGTAAACCTCCCCAGCCAGATAACCTGAGTCAATTGCGGTAATGGCGATCTTTAAATCTATTCCACTTTCGTGCCTGAATTTCTTTTTTAGATATCTGTCGAGATTCGCCCAGACTTCCGGCTTTGCCGGGTCTCCTATATGCTGCTTATATTCGAGGCCCCAACTCTCAAGACCTTCGCCCCATGCTACTACTTCCGTCTCCAAACGGTTCTTTTGAACATCCACCGCGCAGGTGATAACACTAGCCGCCATAGGCACCACCCATTCGGCATTCTCCGGCCCATAGTCCTCCCGACGGTCATAAAGGACCTTTTCTGTTATACCTTCACCCTCTTCAGATTCAATGAATGGCTCCGCCATATAATCATTGTAAAGGTCGATCAGCCTTGCGTGGTCCGTCTTTGATTCAATCTCACAGACGGCGATCTCGGCAAAGGTAACATCAAAAGAGAGCCAACCGGGCTTATGGAAAGCAATGGTCGTCGGTTTTTCTAGATCCTGTCCTTTGTAGCGCACCCATCTTCCTGCGCGGACAGCTAGGTTCCGTTTCGCCTCTGTCCATTTAGATTGACAATCAGAATGAGAGCATTCGTACCATGCCAAACCACCTGCTGCGATCTCTTCTTTTGTTTTATCTTCAGGATATTTAATGCCGGTGATATTCATTAACTGGTCAGTGCCGCAATCGGGACAGACAACATGGCGGCGATATTGAACTTGGGCAGCATTAAAAGCTTTATTGACGTGACCATCTTCCCGCGTGGGCGAGGAGGTGATTATAAGTTTGTAAGTATCACCGAAAGTCCTCTTCCGCTTTCTGGCAAGCGAAATGGCATCCGTCTCTTTGCCGACAGTAGCGTCATATTTATCAACCTCGTCAAGACAAATATATTTAATAGCCTTAGATGCAAGACGGCTGGCTGAGTTTGCCCAGCCCGTGTAAATAATGGCTGAGTTTGTCAGCTTAACGTGATACTTGGCTGTGTCATCAGGGTTTGGTGATATATATTGAGATAACTGCGGACTATTTTCCAGCATAGGAATGATACGGTCGTCCATAAACTCCCGCACATCGTCCCGCGTGGGGAAGACGACAAGCACTTCTGCAGGGTCCTGATCAATAAAAGAGCCGAGGGCATTCAGGAGCACATTCGATTTTCCACCCTGCGGAGTTCCCATGAATATGACTTCCCGGACATGCTCCTCTCCGATAGTGTCCATGATGAAGGCAAGATCCGGGGTGATATCATTCCGCCATGCGCCGGTATGATTCCCCCTGGCAACATATTGATATTTCTCAGCATGCTCCGAGATAGGGATCTTTATTTTCGTTTCCGCCGCACGGCACTCCTGTGAAGAGAAGGTGAAAGGGTAATACATCTCGGCTTGTGTTGTTTCAGTCTGCGCTGATTTAATTTGCATTTGGCCCCTGTTAATCCTCTGCCTCAAGCAAGACAATCTCTTTTTCAAGCTCAGTCATAGAAACGGCAAATTTAAAAGGCTTTGCATAGGTATTCATTCGCTTGTCTGTTAGATTGTCTAGTAATTTATTAAGCTCTTTTTCTTTCTCAATATCTCCATCTACAAGGGCTATAATATGAGAAGATTTAATCTTATTATCTGTCTTCTCATCTTTGCGGAGTTGTATCATCCTAGCAACAAGTTCGCGACTCATCTTAGAGCGTTCAATTAACTGTCCGGAGGCTTTAGCGTTCTCTCTTTCTACCTTATCGGCATTTCCTTCTCTTGTACGAAGTTCGGCTTCTTTGATCTTGCGGTCCAGGACGGCAACGTCGGCAGGCATAGCACCAGAGAGCTGCTTAAATTTGCCGAACCTCAAAAGATTATCAATATCCTCCTTGAACCAGTAACCATCTTTTTTAGAAATGCCCTTTAGTTTTGTTGCAAGAGTAGAATTCATCTTGCTAGATCCCATATCATAGCCCTGCTTAATGGCATATTGATGGACTTCGGTTGCTTGTTTGAATTTCAGTTGCTCAGTCATTCTCTGTGTCTCCGTGCTTCTGTAATTAATTGTCAATTATCTATTATCAATTATTAATTGCTCTCAAATCATCCAGCGGGCTCCTGATCTCCCCTGCCGTTCTTGTCGGATGACAATATCCCATCGTTGTTCTCACATCTTTATGACCAAGCAGTTCCTGCACAGTGCGGATATCCGTTCCACTTTCCAGCATATGCGTGGCGAAGGAATGGCGAAGCATATGAGGCGTTACCCTCTGGAGTATACCAACGCGCTCTGCCGCTTTTTTGACCGCCTTTTGGATGGTAGAGTCGAAGATATGAAAGCGCCCCTTTTTGCCGGTACCCTGATGTTGTGAAAGTCTACCAGACTGAAAGAGAAATTGCTGACCGAGCTTGTCTGTAGTGTGGTCTTTATTCCAAGAGATCTCCACATGGCCGAAACCTTTTGAAACATCGAGACGGTGGGTTCTCTCCACCTTCCGCATCTGGACATGTAGAGAAGGGATAAGATTTTCCGGTAGAACAGTTACGCGATCCTTCTTCCCCTTAGCGTCCCTCACATTAATCTGGCGCCAGTCGATATCTATGTCCTCCATTCTGAGCGATACTGCCTCGCCGGGCCGTAGCCCCGCACCATAGGCAAGTTCAACAATCAGACCGACGCCTGTGCCGGAAAGGGCATCGAGCAGCATACGGGTATCATCAACAAAAAGATACCGTGGTTTTTTCTTAGCCCGCTTTGCTCTTACCGCATCTATCTTGCCGTTTAGTTCAATCATAAAAACATTTTTATACATAAAGACAAGCGCATTCATAGCCTGATTTTGAGTAGAGGCGGAGACCTTGCGAAAAAGAGCAAGATGTGAGAGATACATTTTGATAAGCTCTTCAGGGCTTACTAGCATAGCCCCTTCAGAATCAAACTTATGAAAGAGAATAAACTTCCGCGCCCACCCGACATAGTTCTTGCGGGTAGATTCCGCATAATGCTTCACTCGGATAGCATCAGACACCCTCTGCAAAAATGGTGAATTTATCTTTTTCATGCTCTCTTCCTCCTTTTGTTTTGAGTGATAACCGGAACAGTTACGGTTAGTTATTGTTATAATTTTTCCCCTTCAATCATACATTTTCATCTGGTCGGGGTTCTGCCCTTGGCCTCCCTTGCCAGTTATCCACCAGTTCCAATACTCTTCCGGTGTCCTAAAATTATAGTCATCGCCTCGCTTTTCTTTCTGCTTCTCCCACAAACGATAAATCCATCTTTTCCAATTGGCTTCTATTTTAGGCCACCTCGCAGCCTCTTTCATCTTGTTTGCCGGTGTCGTCATCGGGCAGAGAACACACCCCAACCTCTTGAATCCCTCATCATATAGGCTACAATATGGCACTTGTTGAGAATGAATGAAATCCCATACATCAGAGTCTTCCCAATCTATAATAGCATTCAAATAATGCTTCTTTTTGTCCCTAAAGCACGTTTCATTCATTCTTCTGGTTCGCGCCCTTCGAGCCGATTCATACCAGCGCACGCCTGTTATCACAACTCGCCCCGCCCCGCCTCTCTCTTTATATTCATCACAGCACCAGCGAATCATCCTAGTAGGGGCAACGCCTTTATCATACATTCTCTCAGCAATATTCTTCTCTGGTCTGTGCCAGATCGCGTCAGGATGAAACTCTTTTATGAAATGAACAAGCTCCGGCGGGTCTACAGTGGTCAAATGATAATGTGTCTCAAACTTAACGCCAGCCATCTCAGCAAGGCGTTTTATCACAACCGAATCTTTCCCCCCTGAAAAGGCAAGGTAATATCCCTCGGCAGGCTCAAAGGTCTTTAGCCTTTCAATAGCTACCTTCACTTTGTCAATTTCACCTAAGAATAAATCGTTTTCAACAAGTGCCATAAATCCTCCTTTGGGGCAAAAAATTATAACCCCATAATCAACGCAGACGGCTAACAGTCTGCTTGGTTTTTAGTGTTTCGTTCCCTGCCGCTGGTTATCAACATCGTTATACTTTTAAAGTAATATTTCTCTGTGGCACAGAATAGGTTCTCTTTAAATTGTCTTTTAGGGCCACTTGAATTAATCCTGCTCTTGTTTTTTTAACAATTACACATTCAGCGCCGATGAATTCACGAGCTTCATAATAAACAAATAAATCTCCCTCTTTATTTACGGTGCATTCATTGCCAGCAATGTATAACAAATCCTTCAACTCGGACTGGCTAAGGGGCGTTTCTGTTTTTTGGTCTTCATGTTCTTTGGTCAATTTTTCCTCCTTTGGGGCTAGCCTGCCAGCCCGTTAAGATCAATCGTTATAAAACTATTCAAAGTCTTCAGCGCCAATGTTTTCTATTAGCAATCCCCCACCTTGGAAATTAGAAATTAATTCCAAAGCTTCATCTCCGCTGCAAGTGCTGATGAATTTCAAAAACTCACTCAATGTCATATTGTCTGGCATTTTATCCTCCTTAATATTCACGTTTTATAACCCCACGCTGCAACGGACTTGCTAATAGTGGTTCTGTCTGGTTTACTCAGGGTTTTAACCTTCTTGTTGGCTTCAACAAAATGGTTGCTCACAATCCGCAAGCCCCTGAGCTAAATCGTTAGAGGTCAAAATGAATAAATATATTACTCACCCCAAACTCGTAAAAATTAAAAATTATACTTTTAGCGTTTCTGTTCATTGTACATTATCTGATGAAGAAGCTTATAAAGTCGCAGTTAATTTTTGTCGTACCCATAAATTAACAAAAAAACATCAAAAAGGTACCATTCACATTAAAGCCTCTTTTGATCGAGACAACATAGCAATTCTTTAAGATCCTTTATTTGTGCCCTTTTAATTTTTAAAATTGTTTTCGTTTCAAATGATTCTATTTCAATAAATTTGCTTTTATCTGTTTTTATTATGAGCGGTGAATAAAGATCTTTTATATCAACAAGAGAACCTCTAACCCAACGCTCAACCAGACCGCTAACACGGTGTTTGAATGAAGCCGGGTTTAATGTTCGGGCGATATTGCCACAAATCAACCTTAGTCTGCGATAAACGCGGCGGGTTAGCTCCATCGTTAGCTGGAACTTGCCAAGCCACCAACACCAAGCACAAATCCGAAATCGTACCATCCCCCATTATTGTAAATTGCATAGATAGCTATATCGTCAGAAAATAAAGATCCTATCCAAGAAAAAGGAATTATCATGCCATGCCATAATCCATACCAAAAGCCAACGGGCTCTATCTGTCCAGCTTGTGTAAAGGTTGCTGTATCAGCGCATCCAGCTAACACTACGCTCAACAAGCCGACCACTAACAATGTTTTCAAATTAGATGTTTTCATGTCAATATTCTCCTTTAAAGTTTAAATATTCAGCCTTCAACCCGTGTCGGGTTAGCTTTACGTTATACTTTTAAAGTAATATTTCTCTGTGGCACAGAATAGGTTCTCTTTAAATTGTCTTTTAGGGCCACTTGAATTTATCCTGCTCTTGTTTTTTTAACAATTACACATTCAGCGC
>Ga0209977_10000495_pt1 | contig 15452 bp, 16 predicted proteins | sample SumtaG_2_FD_183113 | JGI IMG/M metagenome (GOLD analysis project Ga0209977, IMG submission 183113) | Deep subsurface microbial communities from Indian Ocean to uncover new lineages of life (NeLLi) - Sumatra_00607 metaG (SPAdes) (version 2) | ecosystem: Environmental > Aquatic > Marine > Oceanic... | reverse complement strand
AATTTTAGGATTTCAATAATAAGAAAATTAGCGGGAAATGATTTTTCTCGCTACTCAAGATCTTCTTCATTTAATTTGGACTCTTTACCGATAAAACACAAATGAAACTTGATAAATTCTTAAAGCAATAAAATAATAATTTTTTTTAAAAATATGCATAATATAACGCTTTAAAGCGCCAAGAAGCTGTGTTAGAATTACCAATTGTTCAAGAAGAGTTTTATTATTTAATCTCTCTCTTTTTTATTTTTATTGATGAAGTGTTCTATAAGTTTATCAGCTCTGTGTTCTCTAGCATTCTTTTTTTTTTTTGTTTGCTTGCCCTTTTTCCTCATGAGAGATACTTCCCATAGATAAAAAGACTCTTCTGTATTCTTTTTTGCCTTTTTGGATCTTAATTTCATTATTGATAATCACCAAATTTTATTAAGAACGAATGATCCATTTCTGTATAATCATATATAATATGGAATATTTAACTCTTTCTTCTTCTCGTTTCTTCTTCGCATTTGATTTATTTTTCCTTTTCGATTTCTTGCTTTACCATGACAACACACCATTTTTAATCAATATGTTGATAAATAATGATCTATTTTCATTGGATAAATTTCTAAATCGTCTCGCATTTTTAGGCGATAATTTCTGCTCAATAACAGGAAAGCGTGATTCATGGAAAAAATAATCATAAATTTCATTTTCGGGCTTGTCTTCTTCTAATTTATTTTTTTTAATATTTACCATTCTTTTCAATCAACTCCTTTAATTTTAGTTTTTATTTTTTCAATCTAAAGGCAGTATTACGGTGAATATCTCCGAATGCATGAAACACAAGCAAATTTAACTCCTCTAAATGTTTTATTTCATCATTGATAGGGTAGATCTCTTGTCCTTTGTGAGAACGCTTGAAATTCTTGAGATATTCCATCATTTCGATTATATGTTCGTGAACGGTTAAGAGTAGGGGGGTATCCTTGCGAACCTTTGCCTTTTTAACCAGATTAGTTAAGTTATCTATCATAGTCACGTTTAATAGTCCTTTAGATTTTATCTTAGATATGAAATAATTAACTTGGTTAGTATTTAAATCAAAGTGGGCTCAAGAGAAAGTAATTTCCTCTTATATAAAGGGAAAAATCATTGTCCGAAAGTGCTATGAAGAGGATGACGTGCCTTTGAGAATTGATATGGAGACAGGTAAAGGATCAATTCATTTCCATTCAAGACGGTTTATTACCTTTTATATCGATCCTAAACTCTTGAACTTGAAGTAAAGCAATAAATAATCTCTTTTTTTTCGGCTCATCAACAACAGATCACTATTTTTTCATCCCAATACTTTTTATTATAAAGTAGAAGAAGAGATTTTATTTCCTTCTCTCAATGTTCCTTTATTTTGTCCTAAGAATGTAGTAGGGTGGTTAAGCTTACATATAAAATTTTTAAAAATTATCGAAAAACATTACCTTGAAAGATATTACAGAGAAGAAGATGAAATTATTTGACTAAATAATTGAATCCTTTCTTTAAACAGTATTTAGCTACCTCGATTAGAGGATATCCATAATAAAATCCTTCTAGGTCAGGGAAGTAGGGAGAAACCTTAATTCTTTTTCCATCTCGTTTTCTTCTGCCTATAGCACCATCAACTAAGATTCTAAATCGAGAAATAAAAATCTGAATAAAGTCATATTCGACAAAGAAAAATTGTTTCAAGGCTTCAATAAACGATGATACTAACCTAAAATCCATGCCAAGATATTCGATACTTGTTAGAGGTTTTTTGAATTTGAATGTCCTCATAATTAGATCTCTGGGGTATATATCCACTCCATTCTCATCTTCACCCTCACTGTAATCTGTCACAATATCATCGTACTCGTCTAAAACTTCTTGTAACTATATATGATTTATTGATTTCTTCAATTTCCCAATGAAATTATCGCTAAAGTGCGAAGTTACTCTAACTAAGTAAATCCACGATTTTTTTAAGTAATTCCTTACCTGCCAATGTAGGAAAAATCTTTTGGGGGCGATGATCTTTATCACGAGTAATCAAATTATCGTTTTCAAGCTTACCAAGAATAGTAGAGACTTGATTCCTCTCTCTATTTAGATATTTCTTAATCTCATGATAATAAGCAAACCCATTTTGTTTTGACAACTTAATAATTTTGGCTAAAGCCTTTAGGTTGTTATTGAAATATTTCTTAACTAATAAAGTGATAGGCTGAACCATAAGTTCATTAGATAGCGAACTTATATAAAAGAAAAAAAAGAAAAAAGAAGACTATAGAAAATCATATAAAGAAGTCTTTTGGGTGGATGTTAATTTACTACTTACTCTTACTTTATTGTTTTTTTCTTGCTGTGTTGATAGACTTTCTATAAACTGATTATCTCTTAACTGCTTTGCATAAAATTGAGGAAACAGATTGGAGAACTTACATTTATCATTCTCAAGATAGCAACAAAATTTACAACAATGAGGGCGATTTGGATCAGTATAGATTCGGGGGGAGGCAAAATCCCACGAACTCCATAAATATTCAGCACATTCAAGCCATTGAAACTTTCTAAGTTCTTGGATTAATTTCGATGTAGATAATTTTAAATACGTTGCAATAAGGGATTTATACCCTCCAATGCCTCTCTTGTCATATACAACATAAAACTTATTATCAAAAAAAGGGCTAAACACTTCTCGGTAATTTTTTCCCATGATAACTATGATTAACTTGTAATCTCTCCAAATTTGTGCGATCTTGGGATTTATTAATTCTCTGACTCGAAAAATATCGGCTTTGGTCTTAATTTTCTGGTTGTACGTTTCTATAATCTGATCTGGTTCTAAAAGTCCATACTTCCCAGATAAAATCTTAAGATCAAATTGATTTTGAAAAGCTAATTTTCTAATACCTTTGAAAAGCTGGCCTTGATTTAAGTCAATTGCACAAGCAGGATTTAATGATTTTTTTTGAGAACATCCTGCTATAACAAGAATTTTTTTCATCATATTTTTGTTGAGTGTGATTGTCGGGAAAACTGTTTACATTCAATTATAATTTAATTGTTGTAAAAAAATAATAAAATCATTAAGCTTATCATAAAAATGTAATAATTCTTCTTCCACTTCAGATATGTTTTTTATATTCTTTAGAAGTTTTATTATTTGTACTAATTTATTTATAATTTTATCTGTTTTAAAAAAATGTGGGCATTCCATTCAATACACCTTGATTTTGTTTACTTAAAATAATATATTTGGCTTTTTAAATAACGAGATTGTGCTTAATTAGTGATTTTTTTCATCATAGATCATTTGAATATCGTTCCTTGCTTTTAAAGAGAATCTTAAACTTCCCATCTTGCATAATGTAGGACTTTCGCCTAGATAAACCTACCGAAAACTCAAGAAAACTCCCTTAAAAGAGAAGTTTGAGGTAGCAAAAAATATTTATTATTCTATTATAACATTAATTTAACCAAAAATTATGGTATTTAATTAAAAATTTATATGTGTGACTATACTAATTATCAACTAAGATAGAAATCAAAAAATTGGGTTTGAAAAAAATGAATGACCTTAAAATTGAAAAAGAAGCGAAACGATCTGAATCACCTGAGGAATATCTGAAACGACTAATAGCAAAAGCAGAATGGAAAAGGATAATTCTTGAGAAACGAGAAAAAGACAAAGGTTTAAAGGGAGATGGTGGAGGTCCTTAAACATATTTATTCTTTCATTTAAATAAATACAAAAAAATAGATAAAATAACATATAGGGTGATAATTATGAGTATTTATGATATAGGGATTGTATGTAAAAAAACTATGGGAAGAGAAAAGGATAAGTATTGCGCTGTGGTGGATATAATAGACAAAAATTATCTGCTTATTGATGGATTGTCAGTGAAACGTAGAAGAGTAAGCAAAAACCATATAGAGATAGAGGATGAGAAAAAACCAGAGTATATTAAGATTAAAAAGGGAGCAACACATGATAAAGTAGTGGCTGCGATTACAAAGGCAAAACTTGAAAAGAAATTATCTTCTTAATTTTCAAAACTAATACCCATTATCTCAGTATTATTTTTCATTTAAATAATTACAAAAAGTATTATACCCGAGATAAAAAAATGTATGAACAATTACGATCTATAATGACCCAAATGCATACAATGACACAACAGAATTTGAAAGTACATGGATATTTAGAAAAAGTCCTTATAGCAGTGACTGAAAAAGGGCCAATTATTAACAACCTTCAATGGCATGATGATGCAACAAGGGAGAAAGTAATAAACAATTGCATAACTTCAAAGGCCAAGATGAAATGTCAAATGTATGTCATAATAGGAGAGGCTTCGGTTAAAGAATTATCACCAGAAGGAATGAAAAGTTTAGATTGTATACTGGTATCAGGGGAAGCAAAAGATGGAACTGTATTAGCAATTATGACACCATACACCAAGGAAAATGATATCATCCAATTGGGAGAAACTAAATGGGTTGATAAGAAAGAACAGCTTGGCTCATTTGCTCAAATGAACATGTTTAAAGGTATCTTCGGTTGATTTTTCATAATTATTTTTCCGAATTAAAAAAAAATAAAAAAAGAAGCTAAAATGATTTAAACTTATTTCAAGATTCGTCTTTTAACAAGTATAACTGAAAATAAACCAATTATGCTCATCAGTATATAGAGACTATATCCTGGAATTGTAGGTGATCCATCTGATGGTGGTTCTTCTGATGGTTCCTTTATCTCAAAATAGTCACTAAAATCATAGGTGGACGAATTAAGATAATCTGCGATTTTTATCTGATATTGATTAGAATCCTCTACATCAAAGGGTATCAGCCAATAAAAAGAGTTGGTGACCGGTATCCATTCATCTATTTCTCGTTCCAATATTCCATCTTTATAGAGTGTAATATTCACATAGTAAATATCAGGCGTTGTAGTATAAAAGATCCACTCAGCAGAAGAGGTTTCCCACGAACTTGAACTATTAGGTTGGGTAATAGTAATGGAACTTGACATCTTGGGAGAATTCATTACGTAATCATCAGAAGCCCTGTTGGATGTCTCAAAAACAAATGGTATAAATCCAGTAAAAGCTACAATTGTTAAAATTGCGATTGTTAATCTATATTTTTTTTTAATAATCATTTTACTTGCCATTCTTAAATCACTTTTTAATTAAGATATTTATAATTATAAAACTTATGATTGCGTTACTTTTAAAGAAAAAATTTCAAAAGGTAACCTTTCTATAACTTCTTTGTAATTTCTCAAATATGAATGAGTTAAAATAGTGATCAAAGTTTCTATTCTTTCAGAATTGGTGTGGTATAGCATGAAAAAGTTCTTTTCAAAATATTTTCTTAATCCTTCATTAATTGATTCTTGGAATTTTATTCCACTGTAATTGCTCGCTTCTTTTTACGCAAAACAAATATTACTATACTAACCCCCACTACTCCAGCTATTGAAACTACAACAATTACGATTATTATGATAATATCAGAAGAACCTGAATCTATTAGTCCATCTAGAAGTGTATACATTATTTCAGTATCACTTCCCCAGAGACCAACAGTATCATCCTCCCATACCACATGGATATTCCCACTATTATCTGCAGCAATTGAAGGGGTATCACTAAAACCATCGTTCCAATACGTCCCCCCAAATCCATCTGAAATTACTGTGGCATTAGACCAGCCAACTGAGGAAGAATATTTAACATACATTATTTCCCTATCACTTCCCCAAGGTCCATTAGTATCATCCTCCCACGCCACATGGATGTTTCCATTATTATCTGTAGCAATTGAAGGGAACCAACTTTCACCATCGTTCCAATACGTCCCCCCAAATCCATCCGAAATTACTGTGGCATTAGACCAGCCAACTGAGGAAGAATAGCTCACATACATTATTTCCCTATCACTTCCCCAAGGTCCATCAGTAGTATCATGCCACGCCACATGGATATTGCTGCTATTATCTGTAGCAATTGAAGGGATAGCACTAAAACCATCATTCCAATAGGTACCTTCAAATCCATCCGAAATTACTGTGGTATTAGTATTATTCGAAAAACTTGTTTTAACATTAAAAAAATCACCAAAATTATATGAAGGTTCTGATATATCAGATACTACCGAAAAAAAGCCCCAAATGATTACTAGAAATATTAAAATAGATATGGATCTAAAATTTCTTTTCATCTTTTTATTCCACTCTTATGTAGGTAATAGATATTGTAATCAATATGCATATTTAATATCTTTCTTAGTGATTCTTTCAATTTTTTATAATGGTTTTGATATGAGAAGAAGAGGATTAAAATATATTTCTTTAGCGAGTAGAAAATTTTTTATTTAAAAGAAATTAAATAAACTAGACTAAATTTAAAGGTCTAGTCAGTCCGACGTTATTTTATGAGTTATATATTATTAATAAATCTTTGGTGCCCCTTTATTTATTACCTTAAGGCTTCATTAACTTCTCAAATTAAGATATTTATAACAGGGCAATGGAGTCAAAAGAAGTTTTAATCGCATATAATGTCGAGTTGGGTAGAATATTTAAGGTTCAATATGGGCTACCGAAAAATCCTCAAAAATATACCTGGCGCTGTAGAACATGCGATAAACCAGTCTTTTATAACCAATTTGAAAACTGCTTCAAACATCGGGGGCAAAAACCGGAAGGATTTGAGCCTGAAACCATCGAGCATAAGGCCATGAAAAATTACTGGTATTCTGTTTTTCCGAAATTTAATCATATTAAATCACGACATCAGGAATATTGGTTTGAAGATCAAGTAGCAGACGTGTATTTTGAATTACGAGATGGGAAAAAAGTAGCAATTGAGTGCCAAAATTCTCCTATAACTTCTAAAAAAATAATTGAAAGAACTAAGAAATACACTGAAAAAGATATTTATGTCCTATGGGTGTTTAATGGGGCTGGAACGTGTGTATCGGAAGAAAAAAGACCTGCTAATATAGACAAAATTAGAGTATTGAAAGAAGAGAAAAAGCTTCATGGCCTATACCGCGGTCGTGTCTATTATATGAACGTAAAAGGAGAGGAAACAACGGAGCATCCATACCCACTTCATTTTTCTCCCTATTTTGAGAATAAACCACTGGAAACCAGCATTTATGGGCATGACAAATATTACAAGGAATTTCAAAGTGCCACAGTGGGAACTATCAATGGCTATAAGATTTTATGTGTGGAGTATAATGGTCATAAATTAGCACGGTTCATGGATAAGAATGTGAGTATTTCTTGTACTGAACAGCTTCTTGTTTGTTTAAGGGAATTTTGTCTCAAGAAGATTAATGAGGGAGGCTTAGATGAAACTCATGAAGTTAAAATTTCAATAGATTCGATTATTGCTTTGGTTAAAGAAGAATTTGGGTATTTTTTACCTTACTTAATTCTAAAAAGGTCAAAGAAAAAGATTAAAAGAGTGAAATTCGAGCGACTGCTAGATGAGAAATATAAAGTTCAAGATACAATTGTAGTGAGAACTTCTGATTATGCGAAATAATTATTATTATTCAGGATGAAATTTTTTTTTTATAAAGACTTAGTCCATATTATACATTGTGTCGGTTAAAGGAGACAAAATTGAAGATATTCAGTTGGATTTTAAGAAATTCTTACCATTAGTACAAACTCGAGAAGGTGCTTGTGTCTTTCATCCCGGATTTATCTACCGTTCCTTGCTTCGAGAAACAAGCCTGTCCAAAACTGATGCTCATAAAATTACTGACCAGGTTATTCGATTCCTAATCTCGGCAAATTTAAAACTAATCACTGCGCCCTTGATTAGAGAGGTGGTAAATGTTCATTTGCTTAAGAATGGATTTGAAAAGGAGAGATTACAATATACCCGAATTGGATTGCCGTTCTATGACTTGAAAGAGATATTTACTAATCCTGATAAGAGTGAAACCGCTATTTCGGAAATTTTAAATTGGGTAATAGATGAGTACTATGCTGTAGATAAATTGATTAATAATGAATAAGGTAATTAAATTAATAAAAAATGGAGCTTAAGTTTTAAATAAGTGAAAATCTATAATATTTTTCAAAAGACAACATTGTGTTAGAATTTTATGAATACCGCTCAAGTCTGTGAAGAAATTTTAACATTAATTAAATCACAGACTAATATAATTGATTTAACTCATTCATTTCGTCAGTATGTCTCTAATTGCAAAAAGAGGGGTTTAAATAATGAGGAAAGTGTAGTTCAACCATTTGCTATCTCATTATTAAAGAGCTTGAATTATATCAATCAACATAATCTAATAATTGAAGAAGTACAAAAAGGAAATAAACCTGATTTTCATAGTACAGAATTTATTTTAGAATGTAAATCCACGAGATATAAAAATTATTCAGAGAAATATGGAAGGGATGAAAGTCCGGAAGAACAACTAAAACGATATTTGGAATCTTCAGAATTTTCGAGAGAATTTGGCCTTATTTTTTCCTTAGATAAATTATTTGTATATAAACTAATTGATGGTGAATTGAAAAAAATAGATGATTTATCATTCTCTTTAGTTGATTTTTATGAGAGTAAACCTTCAAATATAGATAAATTCATTACTAAATTCTATGTTAAACCAATTACACTAGATGAAAAAATACGCATCATAGCAAATACTCAAAGAGATGAATTAATTCAAATCCATCCTAAGAGCTTTAATACCGTTCTAAAGTCACTAATTAAGGAAATCTCAATTGAATTAGATACTGCTTTTGTGGGATTGGATGATAAAGACGATGATACTAAACTTGTTAGAAATAAAATATGTCAGATTAAGAAACAGATGGATTTGAAAACAACTGATGAAGCAGAAAAAGAATATGTTTATCAAACGTCCTATATCATATTGGCAAGGATCATCTTAACCAAATCATGGGAAGATTTAGAATTAATTGATCCTCCTAACACATATAATGGGGGATTTAAAAAATATATACAAGATTATCATGAAAAAATTATAGATGTGTATAAAAGGGCTTTAGATCACTCCCAAGAAATCTATTTCTTATTTAATCCTGACAACCCATACCTTATATTACCATTATCAGAAGAACTAATTGTCAATATTTTATTTCAACTCTGTAAATATAATTTTAATACTCTAGATTATGATATTTTAGGATATATCTATGAAGATTATCTTGATCTTGAACATAGAAAGAAATTTGGGCAATATTATACTCCTCCTTATGTGGTAAACCTAATTTTAGATAGAATTGGATATAAACCATTACCAAATAAATTACTAGACGATTCTATCTTGGATCCTGCTTCGGGATCAGGGACTTTCTTACTAAACGCAGTAAGGAGAGTCCTTCAATCCAAAAGAGATGGTCGTGATCATGCTCTAGAATATAAACAAATAATCGAAAATAATGTTTTTGGTTCAGAATTAATGCTATTTCCGTACCTCATCTCCGAAATTAATATATTAATTCAATTTTCCCAAGAACTGAAAAAAATAATTCAAAAAGGTAAAAAATTAAATGTGTTCCATGTATTTCCAAACAATTCCTTTAATCTTATCGATAAAAAAATAGCAACTCGCTTATTTGAAATTCCAGAAGATGAAATAAAAGGAGATAAGATCATGGATTCAGCTGTAATTAAACGTAAAGAAGATAAATTAAGAATTCTACAACATAAAGACGATTTTGATTTTGTAGTAGGTAATCCTCCCTATGTAGCAAATGATACAAACCCAGAACTGTTTAGAGAAATGAGAGAATTGTTTACTTTTTGCAATGAAACCTATTATAATAAAATGGATCTCTTTTATTGGTTTATTATACTTGGTATTTTAAAATTAAAACCTGGAGGAAAATTAGGATATATAACTACTCGATATTGGCTTGATAAGGGAGAAAAGACTGGAGTGGAAACTCTTAAAAAATTTATATTAGATTATTGCTATATTAAGGAAGTTGTCGATCTTCGAAACCTTACAGTATTTATTAGCGCAACAGGGCAAGAAAATGTTATTTTTATACTTCAACGGAAAGGAGAAAAAATACAAGAGGAAAATATCCAGATCTTTCGTATTCAACCAAAACCAAATAAGGGATCATGTGTATTGGAATCTTGTATTTTTGAACGGGGATATTGTATAAATGATCAAGAATATCTAGAGTGTCTAAGTAAACTAGAAACTCAATGGAACAATTTATTAGAAGAGAAAGATATACCCCTCTCTAATTACATTCACGTATTCAATTCTGCTAAATTGACCTCAGATCTAAGTTCAAATAGATCATGGGATATATTTTACCCTGGAGAAGGTATTATAAAAGATATTATGGATTCCATTATAGAAAGCTGTTCTCAAAATATTGAAAAAGTTGATGCATTCGGGAATACATATATTGAGAAAGATGTTATAAAATATGTAAAAGATTTCTTTATCCTTCGAGTAGGAGTCTTAACTACAATTGATGAGGTATTTATATTAACTCCGGATATCCTCAAGATCGAAAAAGATAAACAATTACTGAAAATAGAAAGCACAATCAATCTCAAAAGAAGTGAGAAACAAAAATTAATCACTCAATATAAAGGGATTATTGATGATTCTGGTTATGTATGGTTGGAACTCTCTGCTCATGAAAAAGAAAGGTTAATGGATCTTTATAAAACTCCGAGTGTATACCGCCATGGATTGGATATATCAAAAATAGTAGGAAAATTGATCTTCTTTGAAGATGAGAAACTCTATAATAAGTGTCCTGTACTAATTTTATATCTTACTCAATCTAAAGAAGAAATTACCAAAAAATTAGATGAGTATGAGGAATTAACTCCTACACGACCGAATAAATGGATTACTATAAGGAGAAGTGCTAGTATTACTTTACCAGACAGAACCAAGCGACCACTCTTTGATTATTATCTTAAAAAACCTAAGATTTTCTATAATTATCGTGTAGGGAATAACAATATATTTGGTTTCTCTAATAGACATATGGTTGCTGCTACAGATATGTATTTTTTTCATAAATATGGTGAAAAAATCAATACTTATTATATGTTAGCGTATTTAAATTCCAAGATTATAAGCTTCTATTTTAAAGAACGACCTATAGAGCTCCAAAGACAAAAATCTAATGTAGAAAACGATATTCCAATCTTTTTACCAAGAAATGAAAACGAAAATAAATTGCAGAAATTAATAATACAAAAAGAACGAATTCTTACAAGGAAATTACAAAAACTTATTCCAGAGATTGAAGGTGAATTATCTGCGGTATTGAACGTTATAAACCAGTTTGGTGGTATGTATACTTCCAATCTAGTTTATAGCGAAGATGAGCGCAGTACTCCTAAGATTTATACTATCACAGAAAAATTCATCAACACACTTTCAAGGGGAAGGGAATATAAATTTTCTGAAATCAAGCAAATGTTTGCAGAAATCCAGCCTGTTGTAGGTGATCCCTTATATGATTCGAATAATCCACTCTTTTCAGATGACTGGTATAGATTCTTAGCTAGGTTTTCATTAGAATTCTCAGTAGATTCTGAGAAGAGTACCCTTTACAACGGGTTGACTAAAGAACGGTTTTATAAAAATTGGCTTACAGTTATTAAAAATGATTTGAAGAGAGCAACACCGAGCGGTTATTTTGAAGGATTCGAAATTCTTTTAGGCTGGGATTTTGCGACTGGTGATTTTGAAGATGAGATAAATCACCAACTAATACAATTAATTGATGAGGTATTAAGCAATGCAATGAGTTATCCCTTATATTTGTGCCTTCTTTCGGGTATTCTCTCCATTAGTGGGCAAGAGAGAGCAGGCGTGAAGTGGATTGAATTAGATTTTCTATTACACACAAAAGAGAAACAGAGTGAGCTTTTTGGTGATTGGAAAATTAGAGCTCTGCACCGTAAATCCTCAGACATAATGAGCCCTCGGTATTTAGAGGGGGTTGAGGAAATCAATGGAAGAGAGTATGACATTTCCGCACTCGAGTTTACTTCGTTATTCCTTTACGGTTTTTATCATAAAGTTTCAGATAGGAATTTAGTATTCGAAATCTATCATCAACGCAGTTCATTTTTATCTCATTATTATAAAATATTCTCTCCATCTAAAGTGAGTCATTATAAGAGTGCTCTTTATAATTTTATTAATACCGAATTTAAGTCTTATATGAACCAAAAGTTTTGGGATAAGGGCAATACTATAGAAAGAGGAGATCTTTACAAGGAATTTTATAGAGCACTTAAAAACAAATTAGAAGTGATGAAGAAATCACCTGAATGGAATGGTAAAAGCGAACATTGGTGGCTAAACACAGAGAAACTTTTTGTTTCCATATTAACTAAATATATTGATACCCCACATCACGATGTTTCGAGCCAGCAATTTCATGATTATACATTATATGCAAGGGATTATTTATATTTAGGTACTCCTTTGCCGCCGGTATACGCTTTAGCTTCTGAATATGAGAAGAATGAGATAGTAAGAAATGGTATTAATTTGCAATTAGATGAGAGAAATCTTGATAAAGTTATAACCACGTTAAACTTTTATTATGGTGATAGTTCTTTAAGTCATAGTACTTTAAATCCAGACACTTATAGACTTGTGTTGGACTATATATGGACCGATTTGTTTGAGAATAAGATTGTAAATACATACAAGAAGCTTTCAGAAATGTTTTTTGACGAAGGTGGCGATATTCGACCTGAAATTTTAACTAAGGCAGGTCAATACGATAATGGAGATTGGGAGCTAGTTTTATATCCGGAAACAAGTAAGGGCGTTATGAGAGCCACTCCTTCTGACCTTTCATCTAAAGTGATTCCTTTCAATCCAACAAGTCAAGAGGCGATTAGAAGAGTATTGGCGAATTTAGTATTTTATAGTCTATTTGTGCCAAGGGGCATGGCAACTATTAAGATTGCAAGATCCAAATATTTTCTATTTTATGATACTTTCGGACTTCATACCCAAGGATATGTTAGTTCCATTGCTCTTAGTAAGGATAATTCCTTACGTCCTAGTAGTTTCTTTTGGGAAGAAGGAAACGGAGATTGTACGGATGTTGAGTATAGAAGTTTTGCCGAAAGTTTCATGGCAAGAGGAGAGAGTAAATATATATCACCAGCCGATCTTCGTAATTTCCTCAAATTCAAACCGCCTCGTGGTAATAATATGGATATTAAATTGTATCTTATTAATAAATTTACTGCGTTATTAGAGGGTAGTTTCGATGAGGATTACTTCTATGAAGATGTTGACGATGAGACGAACACCTTAATTGAGAATCTATTTAAATAAGTATTTTTATTTTTTTTTTCGGTAATTTAATTGTTCTATTTTCTATTGGATTATACGTTACATCAAGCTTTCTAAGAGATTTCATATCATCTAAGAAGTCTGGGAAGTGCCTTATCTGATTGTTTCTTAGACTCAGAACTTCAACCGTTTTATTTCCGATAAAATTTCGAGGAATTTCCTTTATTTTATTATTGCTTAAATAGATTCTTTTTAAAGATTCGCATTCTATTAGGCATTCAGGAAACTTTTCAAACTCATTATAGCTTAGGCTAATAAACTTAAGAGATTTTAGATTTATCATTGAATCCGGAAGCGATTTCAGCTTATTATTTTTTAGATTTAATACACTTAGTGATTTTAAATCTCCGAAGGATTCTGGTAACGATTCTAATTTATTTTTATTTATACTTAATTTTTCAAGTGATTTTAAATCTCCGAAGGATTCTGGTAGACTTGTTAATAAGTTTCTATAGTTTAAATTGAGCCTTTGGAGGTTTGACAGATTACCGAAGGATTCTGGTAGAGATTTTAAAGAATTATAGGTCAAATCCAACTCTTTCAGTTTGATTAAATTCCCGAACGATTCCGGTAATGATTCTAGCTTATCATTCGACAAACAAATTTTCTCTAAAGAACTCAAGTTTCCGAATGACTCCGGAAGGGTTGTAATATCTAATCCCAAAATAAATATTTTTTTTAAGTTGTTTAAGTTTCCAATCCAAGAAGGAATTTCTTTAATGGTATCATCAACACATATTGATAATTTCTCTAAGTTTTGAAGATTTTCTGCTGCTTTTGGCACTTTTTTAATACCACATTTACATAATTTTAATCCGATAATTTTTCCTTGGCTTATTGCAAAACTTCTCAAGAAATAAAAATTTTCGACATCTATCTTTAATTTTTGTCCTAGTTCATTTTCTATCTCTTTCAAAGCCTTTAAATCATTTTCTGATTCAATTAAGCTGTATTTTTCTTCATCGTTAATTAAGTCTAAATAGCCTTCCTCTATAAGGAATTCTTGAACTCTTTCTGTACCATGATAGAACCTATAAATAATCTCTTCTTTAAACACCTTTTTTGCTTTAGGATCTCCTGCTTCACTCAATTTTTTCAATAAGGGAAAAACTAGATTTGAATGCAATAGACGGGAATCATAGTCATGTTCTGCCCATACCTGTAAATTGCTACAATGCGCCCAAAATTCCTCTTTCGGTTCTATTTCTGTGTTAAGATCCCCTTTTCGCTCATAGTTTAATTTTTCAGTGGCTTCATCAATGGAATTTATGCTAAGGAGGTCTTCAATTTTCTCTTTTGGAATATCCAGCAACAGAGATTTACATTGCTGAAATAATTCTCCTTCTATATATATATTAGTTTTTTCATCTTCAAGCTTCAATGTTAGATATTTATTTATTCTAAACGATTGCATGAGTCTATTTGAGGTGTTAAATTTTTTATCTTTCCTCTATAAAAGATTGTTCTTTTATCCAAATAAATTTATACTCTTAATTGGTTGAATTATGTTTTAATTTTCTATTTATTTTCTATCATTCACCATATACATTTGATTCTAATTATAATCTTATTTCATGATTGGTTTGTAATATAATTCGTTTTCTCATTCTTACTCTGATTACAATTAGGATTATAAAGATTATAATGTTGGAGCTTAGTTATAGCATGAGAGTTAGTAGAAGATAGGAGGGAAATGAGTTTTAGCTACTCAAGATCTTCGTCATCTTATATACAACTTATAAGTTGTATTAATCCGTTGGGTCAGATAGCTCATTAAACTCACTTCCCTAATTTAACTTCACCGTCAATCTTTACTATTCGACCTTTGATATGAAGTCTTTTATCACAAAAAAGTTCTATTGCTTTTGGAAATGCTCTATGTTCCCACTTTAGAATTCTGGGCCCTAATGTCTCCTTAGTATCCGTATCATAAACAGGTACACACTTCTGAATGATAATAGGTCCATGATCTTCATGAATATCAACAAAATGAACAGTAACCCCCGAGACTTTAACACCATAGGCTAATGTGTCTTCATGGGCATGCATACCTTTAAAGCTAG
>Ga0209977_10000494_pt1 | contig 15468 bp, 12 predicted proteins | sample SumtaG_2_FD_183113 | JGI IMG/M metagenome (GOLD analysis project Ga0209977, IMG submission 183113) | Deep subsurface microbial communities from Indian Ocean to uncover new lineages of life (NeLLi) - Sumatra_00607 metaG (SPAdes) (version 2) | ecosystem: Environmental > Aquatic > Marine > Oceanic... | reverse complement strand
GAAATATTTCTCTTAGAAACAGTAAAATAAAAATTCTTGATATAAATGACCAATTAACAATAAGATCTGGAATTTTTAAATGTAAATATCCTCAAATATTATCACTAGTAGATGCTTATATAAGTGGTTGTGCAGATCTAAACAATTTAATAATTTATTCTACAGATCCTGGGCTTAAAGATATAAAAGAAGTTAAAAATAATATTTTTCCTTTGGATTAATTATATAATAGTTGGGTCTCTTTTAATCTCCCAACGTGTGTTATAGCGTCTGATATCATTGTAGATTGGCTTCTACTCCGCCATCGAAATCGTTATTTTCAACTATATTGTAAAGAGGTAAGATTCTCTAAATTCTAATGAAATTAATATACATTATGGTAAGGATTTTATTATGTATAATTTACTAATAAAAGAATTTTAAATAGGTTGTTTTTCGCGTATTTAGGAAATCTGTTAAAAATTTTTAGGTTTATTAAGAGACTACTAAAATTAAATTTACTTTTAAAAACCTTCTTATTATTATGGAAACAATTTATGTGTTCAAGGTTGCTTTAAAGTATCGGAAAGGTTTATGGCGTAAAATTGAGATTAAAAAAGATCAAACACTTGGAGAATTTGATGAAATTATTCGAGAATCATTCAATTATGATTCATGGGATCATTTAAGCATGTTTTTTTCTGGCCGTGCATGGAAATCAGAAGATTTTGGTCAAATTGAGCCGGGAAGCCAAGGTGCGGGTGTTAAAATGCAAATTGATCAGTTAGGGTTGTCTGAGGAAGATAAATTGGAGTATGTATATGATTTTGGAGATGATATACAACATGTTATTACATTAGAAAAGATTAAAGAATCAGAAATAAAATACAAAACACCTTGTATCATTGCGAAAAGCAGAACTCGATTAAAATATTGTAGACAATGTAAGAACATGGGAAAAAAAGTTAAGGCAAAATATGGGGTGATTTTGCGAAAGTAGCTTTAAAAAATCTAAAGAATCTTTTTGATGCAATTAATAAAAATAAAAAGTGGGAGTGAAATTCCTATAACTCCCAGAAACAGTTTAACTTAACGAATTTGTTAAACTCTAATACTTTGAATTTCGGTTTTCATGATCGTCGTTCTATTTAACATTATCTGTGTTAATGTTGCGAATGATTCTTGAATATTTTCGAATTTCTTTATTTATAGTCTAATAATATAGTTATCCCCGGTGTGAAAATACCCCCTAAACTGAATATACCTACCCACAACCCTTTTTCTACCTTTTTCATAACTACGCCAAATTTGTATAAAGTTGATACATGAAATCAAAAAGAAACATTGATATTTAAATGTATTGTGATTTTTTAACCAGTTTGTCCTTCTTTTCACGGAAATTAATGGAAAATGGTAAAATTATAAAATTCTTAGATTACGTTCCTTTTTGTCCCATGAATTATCATTAATCTGTTCATTATTACTATCCAAACCAAAAACCTTCAAATTTATCGAACTCTGGAATCATTTTTCACCCAAAAATATATTAGAATCAAAGAGGTAACTTAGGTATTGTCATAAATCATTTATAGTAATAATTCCATATGTATAATGATGACAACACCAAAAGAAAAAGAAGTGAAAAAGGAAGAAAAAGTATCTGAAGAAAACTTTTTCTTTGATGATTCTGAAGAGATCATATTAACTGAGCAAGAGATACAAGATCTCGAAAAAAAACTTGAAAATAGAGAAATTGATGATAAAACTCGTTCTTATTTTAAGTCCTCTCACCAATTTTTTAAAAGATTGGAAGAAAATGAATATTCAATATCATTAGAAGAAATTGAGAAATTATAAAAGGGATTTTTCAATTGACTGATTTAATTTTTAAAGAACTAGATAGAGATGTAATTATTGAAACATTTAATTGTGGGGATCAGGCTATTAACAATTTTTTGAATAATCTAGCTCTCCTCAATCAAGAACAAAAACTTTCAAAAACCTATACTTTTTGTTTGAAAAATTCTAACACGATAATTGCATTTTTAACACTTTCCGCTTCTCAGTTAAATACAGGAGATGCAAGGATATTTGGGATTGATAAAGTGCCAATAGTACTTCTAGGACGATTAGGGGTGGATAATAATTATAAAAATAAAAAACTAGGTGTAGCATTGATAAATATCGCCTTAGAAAAATCATTAGAAGCAAGTAAAATCATTGCTTGTCGTTTATTGTTGGTAGAAACTACTTTGGATATGAAATCCTATTACTTAGAAAAAGTAAATATGGGTTTTGAATGGTTTCGAGATCGGAAGAATACCTCTATTCTCTTTATCGATCTGAAAAAATATGAAGAAAATCTTCAATAAAACATAAAATGTCATTAGGTTTTAATTATTTGAATTCTGATAAGATTTATATAACCTAACCTTGATTATATAAGCGGGTTTGAAAACCATTTGAATTCAAAGAATACGCAATTTTTTAAAAGTTAAAACAGTTAGTAATGTCAAGGATTAGAGTACAATGCCAATGGAACGAAAATATTTAAAAAAACAATTAGAGAAAATATCTAGAAAAGATTTAGATGGTAACATATTCTTTTGGAAATATATTATAGATCTGTTCTGCGGGCACCTCATTACCAGTAGAATACAAAAACCAACCAAATTCCCCCTCATCAGACGCCATACCGTAAGTATACAACTCGAATTCATGTGATTTGCGCATAGTGCCTACGAAACCGAGTAATAAATCGAGTATAGTAAGCCAAAGGTTTTGCCCCTCTTCATCCTGTTTATCAACCGGATCTTCTATCCTACGTTCATAGCCGTATAGCGTTGCCATGCAACTCCTTCCATCATTACTCTTGAAGAAGTTTACAGAAGGTTCCATAACGTTAACTAAAGATGGGAAATACTGTTGATGTTTTTCCATGGAATTTTTCGTAATAGGCAAGTAAAAATCTATTTTATTATAACTGGATTGTAGATAAGAGGAATATTCAATATCCCATGTAGGCTGAACTCGATAAAGACCCCACCCACTAAATTTAATTTATTAGGATGAATATATTTAATAAATATGAATAATACCTATTGAGTGAGAAAAACATGAAAGCTTTAAATAAAGAAGAGATATTCAAGCTTCTCAAGCAACATAAAGAAAAATTAAAGAAGTGTTATGTTTTAAAGATTGGAATATTTGGCTCCGTTTTGAGAGGAGATAATACTAATGAGAGTGATGTCGATTTTATAGTCGAGTTTGAGGATGGGAAAAAAAATTATGATAATTTTATCGAATTAGCCTTTTTATTAGAACGTCTTTTGCAGAGAAAAGTTGATTTACTCACGATCGAAGCTCTCAGTCCTTATATGAAGCCCAAGATCTTAAGGGAGGCTTATTTTGAATCAATCTAACGATTATGTGGACAAAATCAATCATATAAATAATGAGATTAATTATTTATCAATCAAATCAAAAGGATTAACGCATGATGAGTTTATTAAAGATGAAACACTAAAAAGAGCATTTGTTAGAAGCTTGGAGATTATTGGAGAAGCTGTAAAAACCATTCCTAAACAAGTATGTGAACAATATAGACAGATCGAATGGAATAAAATTGCGGGAATGAGAGATAAACTAATCCATCACTATTTTAGTGTTGATTATGACTTAGTTTGGGATGTGGTTGAAAATCATATTCCTAAATTAAAAGAAACAATTAAGCTAATTCTCAATGAAGAATAATTGAAATTGAAAAAAATGTATATGTCGTGGAAGGATCTTATTGATATTATTCTTCTTAACTTTCCTTCCATACCATATCTAACCTCCTATTAATAAATATTCATTCAATTCTGTAATTTTTTAATTACTTACTTATAATCTCCAATTAATATTATAAAATTCATTCAATCAGTATAAAACCTTCTTAAATAAAAAGTCGAAAATATAGCCTACCTGAATACTATAAGATTTATTTAGGAAAATTAATTTTTAAGAAGAAATCGTAAGAGGTTTTTCTTCACCCAGAATACTTTTCAATGGCTTTTCGTATCTTCTCTGCAGCGCTATGTGGATTTTTCGCACGAGTAATTCCACCTCCTACAATAATAATATCCAATGGATAAGTTAATAGCTTTGGAATGTCGGTTTCGCGAATGCCACCAGCTACCGCTAATTTTGGATGTTCTCTTAACCGCACTACAGATTCTAATTCTAAAAAAGGAGTTCGTCGTGATGCTTGGCGATCTAAGCCACTATGCACGAGAGCATAATGTAATTTTGTTTCTTCATAATTAAGGTCTATAAGGGCTGCTAATCTGATAACTTGTGATCGGCACGTGATAAGATCTGCCATAATCTCAACGTTAAAATCATGCGAAGCACGTAAAGCCTCTATGATCGTAATATCGTAAGCATCGGCAAGAACTGTAACAATATCTGCTTTCGCTTTAGCTGCCATCTTTACCTCAAGGTATCCCGCATCTGCCGTCTTTAAATCTGCACAAACCAACTTGTTTGGGTGTGCATCTTTTAACGCTTGAATAGCTCGTACACCTTCGGATTTTATTAACGGCGTTCCTGCTTCCAAAATGTCTACAAAAGGAGCCACTTCTTTCGATATCGCCAATGCATCATCTAAGGTCTCAAAGTCCAATGCTACTTGTAGCCGAGGTTTTTGTTTCTCTTTTTTATGTGTCTGTACCAAACCCATCATAACTCATTTCTATTATGTGAAAGTCCTAGTATAAATGAGAAAGTCTTACTATAAATAGATACTACATTATTGTTATTTTTTTGAATAAAATTTACAAAATAGAAAAACTAGAATTTAAACGATTAATTTTTCTCTATAGGTCTACAACCTTTGATATATCTAATGAAAACATCGTCCGACGCCGTTGAGTTTCATTTTTGCTAATCTCTTGGCAAGCTTTAGTCGTAAGCACCTTTATTTTTGCTGATCGTTTATCATAAACCTCATCTGAAAGCTCAATAAATTTTAAACAGTCATAAAAACAAAAATTTACACATACAGGAGACCCTCCACATAAATCACATTTATGTAGAAAAATGTTAAATATTGGTGAATAATAATATATATCCGAATTCTTCGGTATCGGAAGATTAATCGAATTTTACTAAAGAGAAAGTTTTTTTAGGAATTGATTCAATTTAAAAAAAAGGTGATTAAATTTGACAATGAAAACATATATTACCGAAATGTTTGGAATAAAGCATCCAATCGTGAATGCACCTATGGGGCCTTTTAGAACTACCGAATTAGCCACAGCAGTTGCAAACGCAGGTGGACTTGGTACGATATCCCATACAACGGTATCTATGGATGGTTATGAGAAAAATAACTTAGAAGCCTTGAAGAAAAATCTTGATTATGTAGTGGAGCATACTGATGGGATTTTTGGATTTAACATTATAACTTCGAGGTATGTGGTAGATTGTGAAAACTTGATAAGTGGAGCTTCGAAACATATTATGGCTAATCCTAAACTGAGAGAGCAGTGCTTATATGCTCTTTCTAGTGCGGGTTCATCAAGAAGAATGCCTCAAAATAAAGATTTTCAAAAATTGAGGGAAACAACAGAGATCAAACACTTTCACGTTTCTCCTGCACTTTGGTTAGCGGATAAGTGTGTCGCAGCGGGATGTGATGGGCTTGTTGTAACTGGATTCGAAGGCGGAGGACACCAATCTTATGAAAAAGTTGGTGGTTTAGTATTATTACAACAAGTACAGCAAAAACACCCCGATATTCCAAAGATTGCATGTGGTGGATATGCAACAGGAATGGGGCTGGCAGCAGCTTTGTCTCTTGGAGCGGGAGGAATTGCTATGGGATCAAGATTTATTGCTTCTATAGATAGTGAGTTTCATGAAAACTACAAAGCTGTTATACCACCTGCTAAAGCTCAAGATACAATTATAAGAACAGGCGTTCTTGGAACCATTAGATATTGGAGGAACAAATATGCTTTATCCAAAGGATTAGTAAAAACAAAAGAAGAAAAAATCGCAGAAGAAAAGGCTTTAGAAGAGCACCGATCCGCAATAGCAAAGGAAGAACTTGCCGAAGAATTAAGAAAAGATGCAAACGCTGCTTTTGCAGCCTATCAAGGAGATATGGAGAATGGTGGTGTTTTAATAGGACAAAGTATTGGAATTATAAATAAACTGGAAACGGTCTCTGATATTATAGATACTATAGTTAAAGATGCAGAAAAATCATTAAAAACTGCTATAAAATATGTACAATAACTCCTTTTGGATTATTTAATCCTTAATTTTTTTATTTTTAAGAATATTCCTCTAGTTGTTCTCTTCCTCCTATGACTTTAGTGAAAGAGTATTAAGGGAATAGGAATATACTTAACCTCAACTTTATTTAAGTAGAAATAAAATATAATTCTAATAAAACAAAATTGAAAAGAAAAAAATAGAAAGAATTATTTTCTAAAAACGTCTTCTCTTAATTCTTATAATCCACAAAATTGAAACAAATATTATACTGAGTAAAACCAAGTTAATGGTGTATCCTGGAATTCCTGGAGATGATTTTGGATTTGGATGATCATCAGGGTCAAGAGGATCTGTATTATAAACGAGCACCTCATCGCCATCGGTCCAACCATCACCATCAGTATCAGGATCTTGAGGATCAGTATCATGTTCAAACTCTAAAATGTTTATTAGTAGATCATTATCTGGATCAAGAGCGGTGTCATTAACCAGCGGATTTAATAAATTATCGACTTCCCATTTATCTGGCATTGTATCTGAATCAGTATCACCACTTAGTGGATTAGTATCATAATCATGTACTTCTTCTCCATCTAATAACCCATCAAAATCTGTATCTTCTTCAAGAGGCTCAGTATTATACGTATTTACTTCCTCTCCGTCAAGTAAACCATCAGAGTCTGTATCTTCCTCTAAAGGCTCAGTATTATATGTGAATACTTCTTCTCCATCAAGTAACCCATCAGAATCAGTATCATTATTAAAAGGCTGTGTATTAAAGTGATATTCCTCTAAATTTATTAAATTGTCATTATCAGGATCGAGGGTTGTGTCATTTGTTAATGGATCCAAGAGATTATTTACTTCCCATCCATCAGGTATAGTATCTGAATCTGTATCATCATTTAACGGATTTGTATTATGAGTAATCACTTCATCATAATCGGATAATCCATCTGAATCAGTATCATCGTTTAACGGATCTGTATTGTGGATAAGGATTTCCTCATAATCTGTTAGTCCATCAGAATCTGTATCATCGAGTAATGGATCTGTATTGTAAGTAATTATTTCCTCATAATCTGTCAATCCATCTGAATCAGTATCATCGTTTAATGGATCTGTATTATAAGTAATTATTTCCTCATAATCTGTCAATCCATCTGAATCAGTATCGTTGTTTGAGGGATCAGTAAAGTAAATGTTAATCTCGTCTCCATCTGTTAACCCATCTGAATCCATGTCACCGTTTAATGGATTGGTACCATGAATAAAGATTTCATCATAATCAGATAGCCCATCTGAATCTGTATCATCGTTTAATGGATCAGTACCATAAATATTAGCCTCTTCCCCATCTAATAATCCATCAGAATCCGTATCACTATTTAATGGATCCGTAAGACCGTAATATTCATCATAATCGTTAAGTCCATCAGAATCTGTATCATTTAAACTAGGATCTAAACCACTTCCCTCAAGAATTTCAAAGAAATCAGTTAAACCGTCTCCGTCTGAATCCCCTATTGTTATATTAATAACAATTAATTCGTTTCCCTCAATTTCGGCTAAAATTTGGATTCCCCCAGCTGTGTAACCCTCTTGTAGTTCTATTAATCCAGAATAATATCCAAAGCCAGTAGGAGAGATAATTAGATTCTTAATTTCTTCAGTTTTAAATGTTACTGTCGGTGATATTGAACAAACAGTCATGTTAAGTGTCTTTAATAATCCATGCCCATAGAGGTAAAAAGAATAATATAAGGTATTATTAATGGGATTAAGAGAAACTGAGCCTATGGAGGGATATAAAACGGCTTCACCACTTATTCCATCAGAAATTTGAGGTTGATACTGAGAACCAGGACCATAACTTCCAGAATATGATCTTGTTCCTGAAGAAACATAAGAAAAGCATTCTTCCATCGAAATAACTCCATCATGATTATTATCATTGGCATTAGTCAGTGAATTTAGTAGATAATATGTAAAGATACCATGACTTAAAGAAGGGGTCTCATAACTCACTTGACCTGCTTTACATGCTGTCATGATAAATCGATTTGAATCTTGAGCTTCAGGTATAATTCCCCCACTATTACAAGCGTCAACAATTACATATTTATTATCACAATTTAATGAATCTAGCTTTGAATCAATTAATGTGTCTAAATAGTAATTGCTTGGATTACTAGGAATTGAATCATAAGAGCATAAATAATGCGGATTACTGTATCTCATGACTTGAATTTGGTCTATTCTAAATCCCCACCTAGTTTCTGAATAATCTGACATTAAATTGAGATAAATTCTATTATCGTTGAGAACTGGAATCCAATCAGACCAAAAATTAGTACTATACCCTGTAAGTGCTTGATAATAGTAATTATCTATCTCTGCATCCCCGAGATATAGATAATCATAACCACTCTCAAGATCTAATGTTTCAAAATGAACCCGTATATAAGCTGCATCTGTTGAAGAAACCCACCACTTTCTATCATAATAATTGGGATAAGGATGTGGGGATTGAATATAAAGGGTAGACGGGTTCGATGTTACAATATCTGATCCTCCATGACCTGAATAATAGAAGTAAAAAATGTCATCTTGCTTTATTTTTGAAATAATTGTGTTAAAAGCATTGTTTATATTATTTTTCGTTGCACTTGAATCCTGAAGATAAATTATATTTTCAGGTTTGAAATTATATTCATCTATTAACATATTATAAACTGCTATGGCATCATCATCGCAAAACGATAGATCATCACTAGTTCCTGGATAATTGGAAATGCCAATAACAATTGCATACGCATTTCTTTCTGTTAAATATGTACCTTTTAAAATCCATACTTCCTCTACAGCATAATTTCCAACAGAATTATTGGCATAGAACTTTATACTGATTATACCATCACTAAAAATATCCCATGTTTCCTGTTCTATCCTTCCAGTCGGTACTGTGAATTCATGTATAGATGTATCATTAACACGATACCAACTCGTGTCTACATCACTTCCAATTATAGTAACATTATAATTAGGAGCAAGTATACCACAGAATTGATTTGGTACAGGCAAATTAATAATTATCGCAGGTAAAAAGATATCTTTTTGAACTATAACTTCACTAAAACCAATATTACCTAGAGTATCATTTGCATAGAATTTGATACTAACTGTTCCGTTTCCACAACTATCCCATGCTTCTTGATTAATGGCATCAGAAAATCCCGCAAATGTATAATTTACTCCTCCTTCTAGAGCATACCACGTTGTATCTAATCCAGAATCATCTATATAAATTTCAAAATCAAAAGTTGAATTTCCAAATAATTCATACATAGTCGGTGAAATAATTATGATTTCAGGACCAATAATATCTTTATAAATAATTACTTCTGTAGAGCCAATATTACCTGCAGTGTTATTTGCATAGAATCTTAGAATAACCGGTCCATGCTCACATAAATTCCACCCTATTTCGGATACTGTTTCAATTAAATTAGAGAAAGTATAATTTAAACCAGTATTTAACGAATACCATATTGAATCTACATTAGAATCATCAATAGATATTTCAAATTGAAATGTATCCACCCCAAACACTTCTGAAGCTAAAGGTGAAATAACTATAATAATGGGGATTTGAGTTTCTTTTCGGACTATTACTTCATTATAAGCCATATGACCAGCAGAATTATTCGCAAAAAATGCTATTTTAACTGTTCCATTTCCACATAAATTCCATGCATCTTGGTCTATTTTTCCTTCTTTTCCTGTAAATATAATACTGATACCATCATTTAATGAATACCAGGAGGTATGCAAATCACTATCAATAATTGAAACGTTAAAATGGGGTGATTTTAAACCAAATAATTCTAAATCCACAGGTGAATTAATTATAATTTCTGGTAAATTACTATCTTTAATAACTTCAATTTCTTTAAAATTTAAATTTCCAAGAGTATCATTAGCGAAGAAACTAATAATTACTACTCCATCTGAGCAAGCATTCCAAACAGTTATATTAATTTCTCCATAATTACTAGAAAATAAATTCTTATCTCCTCCATTTAAGCAATACCAAGTAGAGTTTAAATTGTTATCTTGAATTGAAACATTGAATTTTGGGGGAGTAATTCCGAAGACTTCATCTAAATTAGGCTCAAAAATAGTGATTTCAGGTTCAATAATGTCCTTATAGACGCGAACATCATTAAATGAAATTTTATTCAGTGAGTCTTTAGCGTAAAATCTAATTACTACAGTACCATTTCCACATGAATCCCAAGCATCTTGATTTACTATTCCAGAATTTCCTGTAAAACTATAGTTTTGACCACTGTTCAATGAATACCATGTTTCAATAAGATTTCCTTCAATTATATCAATTTCAAAGTCTGGTGCGTCATGTGAATATAAACTCGAAGGAATAGGGCGATTTATAATTATACTAGGTGGGAGAACATCTTTTCTAACTGTTATATCCTTAATTTCAGAATTATTAACTAAATCCCATAATTCAAAAGTTATTATTACCGTCCCGTTTTCACAAGTCTCCCATGCTCCTTGGTTTATTATTCCACTGGTACCTGAAAAGGCATAATTTGGTCCTCCATTTAACCGATAATAACTTGATTGTAAGTGAGGTTCATCTATTGAAATATTAAAGAAAGGAGAGACAGATCCAAATAATTCATTGCTTTTTGGACTATGAATTGTTATATTTGGGGGATAAAAGTCTTTTAAAACATATACTATATTAGTTCCAATATTCCCAAAAGTATCATCTGCATAAAATGTAATTAACACAGTTCCATTTCCACATGCATTCCATGCCGTTTGGTTGATAACTCCATTAAACCCTGTAAATGTGTAATTTTTTCCCCCATTTAAGGAATACCATGTTGAATTTAAATTAGGATCCTCGATAAGAAGCTTAAAATTGATTGTTTGAATCCCATATAGATTATATAGTTCAGGAGTAATAATATTAATACTTGGGGGGAAAATATCATTTAAAACTGTAACTATTACTGTTGATGAATTTACAAGGCCATCCGAGTCTTTAACAATACAAGTAAAATTATAGGTGCTTGGAATTAAACTGTATAACTCTAAATATATAATTTGAGAACCATTCCATACATCACTTCTGATTTGAGTACTATCTTGTAATATCTCGAATGTATCATAATTCTTATTATTATCCTTAGGAGACCAAGTAATATTTTTGCTTTTATCTCCCTCTGTCATTAAGAAATCTTCTGGTTGGTTTATAAAATAAGGACCTGATTCTATCTCATCGTCCCAGATTGGTAGATGATCAACTGAATTGGCGGAACCAGATATATTATATGGAACATCGCCTATGCCATCATCATCTTTATCCCGATAAGGGTATTCGCTGTAATAATTACCTAACTGAGAATTATTCCAGAAATTATTATTTCCATCATCTCTAGGAGAATTTTCCTCAAATATATTTTTAATAATTTGATTATTTCTACAAGAGGAAGGATTTCCAGATTTGGTTAAGTATAATCCATAGTTACTATTATAACTCATATTATTGTTGATAATATAATTATCATTGGCTTCACTAAAATATCCGTATAAATATATCCCATTATTGCCATTAGAACAGACAGAATTCCCAGATATGTTATTATTGTTAGCTTTAGAATCAAAAGGTCGTATCTGAATCCCATTATTACCATTACTGTCAATAATATTTCCTGAAATGGTATTGTAATTGAAATCAATCCCACTAATGATTCCATATCCCGAATTTCTAGAGACTATGTTATTAATGATACTATTATTACTACATCCAGGTCCAAAAACGATTCCAGCATCATCATTATCACTTATAATATTATTAGAGATTACATTATTTTTACTGCCAGAATCAATATATATCCCACTATGACCATTATTTGAGAGTTTATTATCTTTAATAGTATTATTGTCACTTTGCCACATATGGATTCCGTAATAATAGCTATTACTACAGGTATTATTTACAATTTTGCCATTATCAGCGTGAAGTAAAATTAAACAACCTCTCCCCAATTCTACGCCCAAATAATTTATATAACTATTACGTATTATAAAAAAAGCATTTGAATCAAGAATTGCGATTGAGTCACCTTGGTAACAGTTGACAGTTATATTTTCTATTATGTATGGATCCGTCCAAGTACCTGAGCCATTACACCATTCATTATCAGTAGCTAATTTTGCCCAACTTTTATCTGGATTACTATCATCCACTACAAAAGGAGACACAACCCAATTTCTTGAATTTTTTGGTTGACCATTATGGAATCTAGAAACAAGTGAATTAGTTAAAAATTGATTAGAACAAAGTAAAGAAGATAATAAAAATAAACCTAAAATATAGAATTGAATATTACTTTTTTTCAATAATGTCACTTTTATGATTTTTATCTTATATAATAAATATTTATGATATCAATGTTTATAAAGATTTATTCTAACGATATTGATAAAGCAGAGTGACAATCAATATAAGATTTTATAAGAGGATATAAGAGGAAGATAGGAAGATCTTTGAATTTATTCATATTAAGTTATTATTAAAGTACTATATTATGATGTATTAATAAAATCACTCATTCTTTATTAAAAAAATTTAATAAAAAACTTAAAAGTGAAAGAATCCTTATTTTGATGTTGTCTTAATCCATTTAGTCAAATATAACTTTTAAAATGGTGAAAAATTTAAAAATGGCTGTAAAGGTTCTAAAAGATTATTATGTTAAACAAAAACCAAAATTGATGAAAGATTTTTCTAAAGAAATTGAAGTAACTCGAGTATAGTAAGCCAAAGGTCTTGCCCCTCTTCATCCTGTCTATCAACCGGATCTTCTATCCTACGTTCATAGCCATATAGTGTTGCCATGCAACTCCTTCCATCATTACTTTTGAAAAAGTTTACTGAAGGTTTCATGACCTTAGCTAAAGATGGGAAAAACTGTTGATGTTTTTCCAGGGAATTCTTCGTAATAGGCAGGTAAAAATCTTGCGCTTCCTCCTCCACCTCGACTTTGTTAATATCTATGAAAATAAGCGAGTAATAATATTGTTTCTTAAACCCTGGCATTTTTTTGGATTTCACTTCCTTTTTCTTAAAATAATATAAAAACAACTAACTACTGAAGTAATTGATTCCAACTATCCTTATTTTCTATCAATGTTAAATGAATTTGAATATTCCGTTTATCTCCGAATTTCCTAATTTTCGAAAAATAATCATTCATATCGTCGAAAATATTGAATGTAAAATTTTCCTTTGTAGAAATATTGAAATGCATTTTATTGTTTGTACTTTTAATAATAGCTTTAATCCTTTTTGCTTTCCAATTAAAATATTTACGGATCTTATGTGGTTTTGCTTCAGGGTAATATATAACTTTAAATGGTTTGATATCGACTAAGGGACGTAAATGATTATCTGTTAGTCTGCCAAATTCACTTTTTTTTCTACCGGTTATAAAATATATTGATTCTGCTTGGACACAGTACTTACTATAATATTTAACAAAGTCAGGAAATAGTTTAATACCATTACCATTATGGACAGCATCTCCAACTATTTTTTCTCTAGTTTCATCATTAGTAAAATCAGAAAAAATAGGGGACATTACACAACCATCTATGTCAAAAATGTAAACTTCTCTCATCATTCCTTCTACGCGTTGATTAATAGTATCAAAGTTTATTAATTACTATACAGTACGAGTATTTTGATTTAACAAAATCCGCACACTTATTTCAATCTTTTAATTTAAAATTATAAATGTAACTAATCCCATTTATCAAGGAGAAAATAAAGAGAGAACTTCTAAGATTCTAAGATATTATAAATATTATATCTGTCTAATTTAAAATTCAATTGGTTGATTTTTATTCGGCAGAATTACTTGAATCTCAGATTTCTGGAATAACTTACCAAAAAATTTAGGATGCTCAGTATGAATTGGAATCAGAAATTTAGGCTTTATTTCTTCAATTAAGTTAATAATATCATGGGGTGTTGCGTGCCCTGATGCTTGTGCTCGATATGCAGGAATTCCATAAGGCTCTAATTCTCCACGAATTGTATGTGTATTATCATAAAACTCTTCGGAATAGGGGTCGATACTTGAAGAGATGAATAAACCTCTACGAGTAAAATCTAAATTATTCATCAACCTATTGTTTAAGTGAGTTATATAAACAACAAATTTCCCCCCCAGACCCCTAAGATCACGATAGTCAAGAAATCTGTCTCCTTTTCCCCTTTTATATATAATTTGCCTGATTTTTTCCTGCCATTTATATCTTGTAGTTCCTCTTTTCAAGATGTAAATATGATCATCTTTAAGAATATTCGGCTCTCTCATAGTTTCATGGACCGCTTTTTTATTCAATAGATAATAAAAATATGCATCCATTTCCGTTATAATGTATTTCCATCCATATTTTTTCGCCATAAGTGAAAACGTTCTAAACCTGTCCCAATCAGTTCGATCATATTTTACTAAAATAAAATCGAAAGGATTGCTCGCGAATAATTTTTCTAAATTTTCCTCAACTTCCTGCTCTGATTCGACAATACCTTTGTGAATTTTAGTACCATCGCATATTAAAACTTTAATTCCTTCTGAAATTAAATCCATGTGCTCTTTATTTGTTTCACCTTTCGTTAGAATCGTACTGTGTGTTTTGGTCTCATTTAGAAATTCCTCTGTCATGCTCGATAAAGGACCATGCCTTCGAAAATCTCCCGTGTATACAACTGGACCTGCAGAAGTATAGATGATGAATCCATAAGCCCCTGGAACTGAATGATCTACATGAAACGGAATGATTTTCATTCTTTTGATGTTTATAATATCTCCAGTTCGGAATGTTTGCCATTTTAGGCCATTAAAATTATTTTCCATTGTAGATTTAGTAGATTTACAATAAGCTCGAATAATTCTTTTAGTTACAACTCCGGTATAGATAGGAATTGTCCGATTTATGAAAGATAAGCCAAAATAATGATCCTTATGTGGATGTGATATAAAAATCCCATCTAGATTAGATGCATAATTATTCTCATTAATGTGATCATTATCACTGCTATCACTACTCCTTGATTTCACATTTTGTTTAACAAATTTGAACTCTTTAATATATAAATTCTCAATTGGAATATGG
>Ga0209977_10000493_pt1 | contig 15479 bp, 10 predicted proteins | sample SumtaG_2_FD_183113 | JGI IMG/M metagenome (GOLD analysis project Ga0209977, IMG submission 183113) | Deep subsurface microbial communities from Indian Ocean to uncover new lineages of life (NeLLi) - Sumatra_00607 metaG (SPAdes) (version 2) | ecosystem: Environmental > Aquatic > Marine > Oceanic... | reverse complement strand
TTCTTTATCACAATAAAGCCCACTTTTTCTGATAATTTCGATCCCATGTCTCATATTTTGATTTTCAACTACAATCTGAGCGACCATTGTTAGAAGTTCCTCATCTATTACATATTCTCTTAAAGCAATTTCACTTCTATATGTTAATATTTGCATTGCTTCTTCGAAATCATAAGGTTCAAGGGGAATTTTCTCATTAAGTCGGCTTAAAACTCTTTCATTTTCGATCCGCATCCAATCTGTACCTCTACAGATAAGTAAAATCGAAAGTTTCGCATTTTGATGACCAAATGTTTCAGCAATATTTAATAAAGCTAAAACTTCATCTGGTTTCAAGAGATGAACTTCATCAATAATTAATAACATATAACCATTATCTCGAATTAATTTGCTAAGGATTAGCTTTAAGCCTTCGTCGTCACTATAGCCTCTACCACTCCCATGGGTATATTTGGCGAGGAGCTCTCTGATAATCTTACTCTTGGAGCGGAAATTAATACAATCAAAATATTCAATAAAAAGCTTTACATCCTTTTCTATGGCAACTGTTCTAAAATTTTTGCCAAAATAACGAGCAGTACAAGTTTTTCCGACTCCTCCCTTACCCAAGATAAGACAATTAATTGAAGGTTGTTCTTCTTCCTCTAAAATTCTCCTAAAATTGACTATTAGTGTACTCAGCGCATCATCTCGACAATATAATTTGTCTGGAACCCAACTTTTATCGAGAGAGCCCAATAGTTTAAAAACTGTTTTTTTCATGAATTGTTTCCTAAATGCATCCTCGTCCATAATAGATCGAAAAGGTTTAATTAGTAATGTATAAGTAATAATGGTACAAATTAAGTATAAAGTTTCTTATTCTTATGAACTTATTTTCTTTCTTTTATAAAATTAATTCTAAAAAAATAAATATTATCCTCTAAAATTTCTCAGAATTATTCAATGGATGCATCATACTATATGATTGCTTTAATTTAGTAATATCGTTTTTAGCATATATTCGCGTAGTATTAGGGCTCGAATGACCCAAAATGTCTTGTAACTCGCTTATATCCATTCCTGAACGTCTAAGATGGGTAGCTCCGGTATGTCTAAACACATGAGGCGTAATAATTTTCGAATCTGGAAACCCACATCTTTCCTTTATATATTTAATATCTGTCTGAACGACTCGAGGGCTTAATCTCTGATTTCTTGTATTCACTAATAAATATTCTTCAGAATCATAGGATATTCGGTTATTTAAAGATTCCTTAAAAATTTCTAGTGTCTTTTGGTCCACAGGAACAATTCTTTCCTTATTACCTTTACCGCGTAGGCGTATATATCCCTTTTCAAAATCAATATCTCTTATTCTGATGTTGCATAATTCACTTACTCGAGCCATAGTAGAATACAGTAGTCTAACGATTAAGTAATAGCGTTGACTCTTTCTTGAATTAAACAATATTCGATCTTTTAATTTTTTAAAGATAACCTCAACATCGGAAATATTAAGAAATTTAGGTAAACTCTCCTCTAATTTTATCTTTGGAGACCTAATTGTACTCATAGGATTTTTATCTATAAATTCATTTAAAGTTAAAAATTTGAAGTAAGATCGTAATGAAGCTATTTTTCTCCCTATTCCTTTTTTTGTATACCCGAGATCTTTAATTTTTTTTAAAAATAACCGTATTTGTTGCCTGATCATTGGAGAATTCATATCGATATCTCCAACTAAGTTGATAAGTTTATCAAGATCATAATTGTACGCTTTAATTGTCGATGGAGCACATCCTTCTTCGACCTCTTTTGAGATCAAAAAATCGTCAATAAAATCCGAGAACTTACACACTACCATAATGAATACAATATGATCGTGATATTACATAATAGAATGTAATATCTAAGTAACATACAATACAATGATATCTTTCAAAGAGGGATTTATTATATTTATTTTGTCACTCCCTCTCCATACCATCCTTTTTTAATATAAAGGTATGCATTCATTGCTGCTGTTGTTGCTTCCCCAACTGCTGTTGTTACCTGTCGTATTCCACCTGTTACATCTCCTGCTGCATATATACCAGAAAAGTTAGTTTCTTGGTTTTTATTGACTTTAATAAAATTATCCTCATCAAGTTCTATCCCTACCTTTTCCGCTAAATCACTCTGTGGCTCAACTCCTATTGCAATGAAGAGAGCATTTACACTTATATTAGAAATTTCGCCAGTCTCAAGGTTTTTGATTTTTAATGCTCCCAATTTGTTATTCTTTGTTATTGCTTCTTCAATAGTGCAATTATACATTGGTATAACATTATCTAATGATTCAACTTCATTAGCAATACATGTTTCTGCTCGCATACAGTGACGTCTATGAATAAGATAAACTTTTCTTGCTACACCTGAAAGATAAATTACTTCTAGACCCGCGGCATTACCACCACCAACCGTGGCAACTTCTTGATCCCGAAATAAAGGGCCATCACATGTAGCACAGTAAGATATTCCATTACCTACTAATTCAAACTCATTAGGCAATCCAAGTGTTAGATGTTTTGAACCAGTCGCAATTATAATCGCTTTGGTTTTTGTGTCTCCTTCATAAGTAGTTATACTCATTTCCTTTGGATTGATTGCTGAGACTTCATTATAAAAAAAAGTAGCTCCCCAATTTTCAGCTTGCTCTCTCATTTTTTCTGTTAATTCAAGACCATTGATACTAGTAAATCCTGGATAATTTTCAATCTTGGGAGCTGTCCCAGCTAAACCTCCAAAACCTTTACCCTCATAGAGAGCAGTTTTTAAACCCATTCTTCCGCCATAAATTGCAGCTGTTAATCCTGCAGGTCCACCACCAATAATTACTAATTCAAATCCATCTTTATCAGACAATTTTAGTCTCCTTTATTTTGTGGCTTTTTTCAAATATACACATAATAAATCTTAATAAATGTTTAATTTTTTTTTTCAATATTGTTTTTGGTTAATTTATTCCTTCTGTAATTGCCGAAGATATTTACATGCATTTATTCCCGCTCGTGCACCTTCTGCTGTAGCAAAAACTACTTGAAAAACTCCCCCTGTACAATCCCCAGCAGCATAAACTCCTTTAAGGGTTGTTTTTTGTTCTTCATTCACTTTAATATTTCCCTTATTATCTAATTCTACTCCCGCTTTTTTGAAAATTGAATTAGAGGATATATGAGATAAAATAAATAAACAACTTAATTCAAATTCTTTTATTTCTTCAATCTCTTCTGATTCAGGCTTAGTAGACTTACATATAATTTTTTGAATCGCTCCTTCCGAATCTGGAACTGCTTCAACTACTTCCATATTTTCAAAAACTTCAATTCCAACTTCTTTTATGTCATATATCTTTTCAGGCAATTTTTCAATTCCAACTTTTGTGATTATACGTACGATACAACCCATTTGCTGTAATGCTAAAGCATCTTCTAACATTTCATCGTCTGAACCATACAAATATACATCTTTATCTTTATGTAAAGGTCCATCATATAATGCACCATAAGACACACCATAACCAAGTAATGTTTCCTCGCCTTTTATTATTTCTTTTCGTGTACCTCTGCCAGTAGCAATAATAACAACATCAGATGTAATATTAGCTGTTCTGGTTGATGTCCTATTTACACCCATTCCAAGCATTAGTGAGATTACGTCACCTTTAATAATTCTAATGTTTTCTGAATAACTCTCAGTATGAGCTCTAAATTTCTCTAATAGATGCTTTCCTTTAATATCAATTTCTCCCGGCCAGTTTTGTATTTCTTTTGTCTGTGCTAAGGCAGATAATTCTTTTCCGTCAAGGATTATGACATTTCTATTAGCTCGGGCGCAATAAACGCCTGCACTTAACCCTGCAGGACCAGCTCCAATTATCAAGACTTCACATTTTAATTCATCCATCTAAATAACCTTCTGCGATCTTTTTAAAATATTTTAATAGATTATTCTTGACTATCTAACTTCTTGCTATATTATATAATGTCCTTCTTAATTTAATATTATAATCAAATCTTAAAATGTATATTCTTGTGCTTAAAATTAACTGATAAAATAAAATACTAAAGAGATTAATCCTAAAAGAATCATAGTTGCTCCCATTCCTCGCCCCATTGCTTTTGCTGAAATTTTTTGTACAAAGTTAGAAGTAATTAATCCCATAATAAAGGAACCTATACCAAGATAGAGTACGAATTCCCAGTTAAAATAAAGTTGATCTTTAACCATATATCCTAGTATTTGATAAGTACTAAACGTAAAAATACACATGATAATACTTAATAATAAAGCAGTTCCTACACTTTTCTTTAAAGGGTATCCATATAGTATGATTAAAACAAGTGTTATGATGAATCCTGAATTCGCACCAAACATCCCTGAATTAAGTCCTACTATAATTCCTAAAACTAGTGCCAATAGAAAGAATAATTTTGAATTTGGTTTAATTACACTTTCTAATTGCTCATCTTCAGTATTTAATCTATTTGCTGGTGCTTCCTCAAGATTTTCTAAATCTAAATTTTTTCTTTTATTTTTCAAATATCTCTGGGAAATTTTATGAACCATCTCTTTCAAGGTTTCAGAAGTAGGAAATCCTTTAGAAAGAATGGTGGTACCTAAGAAAATAATGAAAGCTGGTAAGAACCACCCAAAAATCGTGCTTAACCGAGTAGACATTAAAATAAGGACACCGAAAAAGGAAGAAATTAAGGAGATTACAATTAAAATAATAATATTCTTATTCAGATAATATTGCTTTTTTCTTACATAATTAATTGCTACAGAAGTGGCAGCAATAAAATCATTTAAAACATTCACGGATATTGCTAATAACACATCTCCTGTCATTAGAAGAATAAGAGGAACTACAATTCCTTGACCAGTCTGTCCTACAAAACTCATACTTATTCCTACTAGAGCTCCTATAAAAATCAGAATAATTATATGATAAATTTCTAAAACCAAAAATAATTCCACCTTTTTTAAGCAATTTCTTTTTTATAATCCGCGATTGAATTAAATATTACTTTAAAATTCAAAATATTTTAATGATTTAAGAAATTTTGAGTGATATTATTGTATATTTGATTTACAAAAACTCTAAAAAAAAAATTATTAATTAAGTGAAAAATTATGGTTGTACCAATAATTTTAATTGTTGCGTTAGTAGCAGGGATAATTTCTATTGCTATGGCAATGTACTTTAGATACTTGGTCTTGAAAGAAGACCCTGGTAATGAGAGAATGCAAGAAGTTGCTGGTTACATAGAAGAGGGGGCAATAACTTATCTTAAGATCCAATACAAGATTTTAGGAATTTTTGTGGCAATCCTTGCAGTTGCAATGTTATTTTTACCAACTCCTTTTGAAGATAGCGATACCTATACAAGATTGTTTTCTGATGCTTTAAATTGGGAACAAATGCTTGCTTATATAATTGGCGCTGTTGGTTCTATGTTTGCAGGCTGGCTAGGAATGTATGTTGGTGTTAAAGCAAATACCAGAGCCGCCCAAGGATGCACAATAGGAACTAAAAAGGGTTTTGACGTTGCCTTTTTTGGAGGGGCTGTTATGGGACTTGCTGTAGTTGGTGTTGCATTAATCGGAGTCTCTACATTATATTGGATCGTGCCAGACCCCATGATAGTGCTGGGATTTAGCTTTGGGGCGAGTAGCGTCGCATTATTCATGAAATGTGGCGGAGGAATTTTCACGAAGACTGCAGATGTCGGCGCGGATCTTGTAGGTAAAGCAGAATATAATCTTCCTGAAGATGATCCACGAAATCCCGCCACAATTGCTGACAATGTGGGTGATAATGTTGGGGATATAGCTGGTATGGGAAGTGACCTATTCGATTCTTATGTTGCATCTATAGTTGCTGCAATGATGCTTGCAGCTGCTTTTAGCATTACGTCAACCATTTATTTCCCTTTTGGAGGTATAGATTTAACAGCAGAAGGAAGAGCCGTACTAGTAGTAGCACCCATAGTTTTATGCGGCGTTGGATTAATAGCATCGTTGATTGGAATATATCTAATAAAACTGAAGGGTTCTGATGAGCCTGGAAAAGCCTTAAATACAGGAACTTATCTAGCAACTTTAGTCTACTTCGGATTATCTGCTTTGTTTACGTTTCTCCTATCAATTGGATTAGAAGTAGCAGAAATAGGTTTACTATGGCGCATCTGGGGAACATCAGCAATTGGGCTTATAGCTGGTATTATATTAGGTTTTACAAGTGATTATTTCACCAGAGATGATAAAAAACCAACAAGGAACATAGCTAATGCTGCTAAGGAGGGACATGCGGTTGTAATACTTTCTGGGTTCTCATATGGACTATTAAGCGTTGTTCCTCCTGCGTTAGGAGTTATACTTGCCATGGCTGTTGCGTTTTGGTTAGCTGGTTTTTTTGGAGTAGCAATGGCAGCTGTAGGGCTGTTATCAATTGTAGGAACCATAGTATCAAATGATGCCTATGGACCTATTGTCGATAATGCAAGAGCAATAGCAGAACAAGGGGACTTAGGAGAAGATGTAATCCGTACAGCTGATCGTTTAGATTCAGCAGGAAATACGGCTAAAGCAATTACAAAGGGATTCGCCATAGGAGCTGCTAACCTTACTGTATTAGCATTACTATTTTCTTTTGTCGAAGAAGCAAGAGCTAAAGGAGCAACTATAGATTCTATCAATTTATTAAATGTAAATGTTTTAATAGGTGCTTTTATTGGAGTAGTTATTCCTGCTCTGTTTTCTGCTTTATTAATATTAGCTGTACAAAGAAATGCCGCAAAGATGGTTGATGAAATTCGTAGACAATTTGAAGAAAATCCTAAAATCCTATCTGGAGAAGAACCTGCTGACTTCAGCAAAACTATAGATATAGCGACGAAGGGTTCCATAAGAGAATTAATATTACCCAGTATCATTTCAATTATAGTACCTATTGCTATTGGAGTTTTGTTTGGTGTTGCAGCATTGGGTGCTTTCTTAGGTGGTGCAATTTTATCTGGATTTGTCTTTGCTGTGATGATGTCTAATGCGGGAGGTGCTTGGGATAACGCTAAGAAATGGATTGAAGATGGAAACTTAGGTGGAAAAGGAACAAATGTACATAAAGCTTCTATAACAGGAGATACTGTAGGAGATCCGTTTAAAGATACCGCAGGACCAAGTATAAATACTCTATTAGTAGTAATGTCTTTAACCGCATCGATTTTTTTGGGATTTCTATTATTATTCAATGGAGGAGCTGGACTTTTAGCTGATCTTTTAACGATAGTAATTCCCTAATTTAGAAATGAAAAACTAGGCAATAAAAAATATTCTTTTTTTATATTTATATTTTTATTATTTTGAATGATTAGCAGTATTTAGAGGACAAGATTATTATATAGTATCATTGTTCGTAGTGATAATACCATGAAAAATATTCTAAAAAGAATATCTAAAAATTCGATTAATTTCAATATTGAGAAAAATCTAGATGACTTTTATACTAAATCTTCTCATCATCCCAATTTCATATCTCACTTAGAAGATAAAATAAGTTGGGTAAAAGCTAGGAATTCAGATTGGCCAGAGTGCATATTTAGAGCCGATTTTGAAAACTTCAACGCCGAAAAGGAAATATCCAATATAAAAAGATTCATACAAGAAGGGAAGGCGCCTAACGGTTGGACAGTAGGGCCTTTAACGAAACCAGATATTCTAGGACTTATTCTTGAGAAAAATGGTTTTTCAAACGTCTATCAACAAGCAGGAATGGCAGTTGATTTAAAGGATCTGAAAAAACAGAGAATAGGTGAAAATGATTTAGTGGTTGAAATTGTTGATAACGAAGAATCTCTAAATCACTGGATTACGATTGTTTCATCAGTTTTTGGTATAAAAATTGATTCTGAATTAATTGAATTCTTAGTTTTAGAATCTGAAGCAAAATTTTATATAGGAAAATTTGAAGGAAAAGCTGTTTCAGCTCTTATGTTATATCTTTCTTCGGGAGTAGCAGGCCTTCATGCAGTATCTACATTACAAGATTACAGAAATAGAGGATTTGGTCTCACCATAAGTAAAGTTGCACTAATAGATGCTCTTAAAATGGGATACAAAGTTGGAGTACTTCAAGCATCATCTTTAGGTGAGAGAATATACAGAAAATTAGGCTTTAAAAAATATTGTGATATCATTTCCTATGAACTAATATAATAAGGAGATATAAATCGCTTAATCTTAGTTAGCTTTCAGAAAAACTAATAATTTGATAAAATGTAAAAATCGATATATTATTTTAAGAAAAATATCAAAGAAATTTGAATTAAATTTATTAGTGTTAGCCATAAAAAAGATAAAACAGTCGTTTAGTATAGAATCAATAGATTTTGATTTTTAAATCAATGCTTGCTAGAATAAGGATTTTTTATAAGATCCACAGTATGTAAATAAATTTATATTAGTGATTTTTTATTAGTTTTACAAGGTTGTATATAAATATATGGATATGTATAAATATTTATATATTTCAAAGAATTATAGGGTTCCGGGCTGAAGGTAGCATATTTACAACTAATTTCCAGATTTGTTCTATGTAAAAGAGGAATTAATTATGGTAGAGAAAAGTTATTTTAAAAAAAAGAAATTAATTTGCCTAATTTTCTTAATTCTTATTTTTAATTTATACACGCTAACTTTTTTTCCACATATTTACCTAAATATTGAAGATAGTGATGATAAATCTGATCAAATAACTAATGAATTTGTGTCGCTTAAATCTTCTTCTTCCGCAATTGAAAGTACGACTATTACCAAAGGGGGGACTTTTGACCCTATTCTTGATATGCCTTCATACCGCCCCGAGGGAGATTTATACATTGCACAAATTGCTATGACCGGATGGTCAAACATTGAAATAATTCCACATGGTTGGACGGAAATTGAAGATACGGCTAAAAAAACGGGGCCGGGGTCGCCTAATGTTCAATTAGTCACATATTGGAAAATAGGTAATAGCTCAGAACCAGCAACATATACATGGATTTATTGGTCGCCTAGAAAATTTATTGGAACAATTCATCGTATTAATGGATTTGATCTTATCAACCCAATCAACACATCCGGCTCTGAAGTAGGACAGGATCCAAATCCTACCTCACCTTCTGTTACTACGACGATTGACGAGTGTTTAATTCTTCGTATGTTTGGGGCAATTGATAATTCGGTCACAGATTGGCCTAATGGGACAACGCCTATATTTCAAGAAACATTGGTAACGACTGATATAATACTTAGCGCTGCTGCCAATCATACTCAAACTTTCGCAGGAGATACTGGGACAGCTCAATTTACAATGGAAGGAACGGGATGTGAAAAATGGGTTGCAATGACAATAGCAATCAACCCTGACAAGATTCCTCCGATTTATTCAAATTTAACTGAAAGCGCAGATCCTTTGCAATTGGGCGAAACTGAGACAATAAGGATTAATACATCAGATCCTTCTGGTATCAACCAAGTTTTAATTGAATTTGAAGGTTCAAATCACACGATGGCAAATATAAGTGGAGATATGTGGCAATATGAGTGGGAACCAAGTAGCATCGGAAGTAAATCATATACGATTTGGATGGAGGACAATTGTAATAACTGGAACTCAACGAGTGGTTCCATTATGGTTATCGATACAATCGCACCAACCTATTCAGATTTAATTGAAAGCGCAGACCCTTTACCATTAGGACAAAACGAAACAATTTCTATTAGAGTTTTTGACTCAGGCTCTGGAGTGAATCAAGTTATATTAGAATACGAATCTTCGAATCACACGATGACAAATGTAGCAGAGACATGGAGTTGGAGTAACTGGAGACCGTCTTCTAATGATACTTATACTTATAAAATATATATGGAAGATAATCTAAATAATTGGAATACTACAGACGTTTTTAACATTACTGTAATTATCACAACCGCACCAATTATAGGAATCCCAACTGAAAGTGCTGATCCTTTAGAGTTAGGAAATAATATTACCATTACTGTTGATGTTTTTGACGATATATCTGTATCATTAGTGTTAATCGAATTAGAGAGCGTAAATTATACGATGAACAATGTTACGGGGAATACATTCGAATACACCTGGACTAGAAGCACTGTAGGGTTCGTTATATATACAATTCATGCCAATGATACGGATAACAGTTGGAGTAAAAGAACTAGTAGTTTTAGTATTATAGACACGACTTCCCCTAATTATGCTAATTTAACAGAAAGTTCCAATTTTTTAGAATTAGGCGACACTGTAACTGTTGCAATAGATACTTTCGATCTATCTGGAATTAAGCAGGTTAGCATTGAATATGAAGGAGACAATCACTCGATGTCGATTTTCGGAGGAAATACATGGCAACATTTATGGACTCCATCAAGTGTGGGAATCCATTTTTACACAATATGGATCGAAGATAATAATAATAATTGGAATTCTACGATAAGCAATATTACGGTTCAAGATACCATTTCACCTATCTATTCAAATTTAATAGAGAGTGGTGATCTCATTGAATTGGGTACTGAGTTAATCATAACGATTACTGTTTATGATTTGGCTGATATCAAAAAAGTATTATTAGAATATGAAGGTTCAAATCATTCGATGGCAAATATGGGAGGAGATTTATGGCGATATGACTCATGGATCCCAAATCGAGTAGGTAACTACTCATACACTATATACATGGAAGATAACAACAATAATCATAACTCCACTAATGGTTCAATAGAATTTCAAGATACTATTTCGCCCGTTTATTCAAATTTAATTGAGAGCGACAATCCTTTAGAATTGGGGAATGTTGAGACAATCACAATTGAAATCGACGACTTTAGTGGGATAAACAAGAGTTTAATAGAATTTGAAGGTTCGAACCATTCCATGACCAATATCTATGGAAATGTCTGGGAATATAATTCTTGGACTCCAAGCAACTGGACTGTTTATCAATATAAAATATATATAGAAGATAATAGTGGTAACAGCAATGTTACTAGTGGTAATATTACTGTCCAAGATACAACTCCTCCATCACCCCCCATAATAACTAACGCTCCAAGCGGGGATGTTAACGGTGTTTTAGTATTTGATTGGTTAGACGGTTCTGATCCATCAGGGATTTCTTATTATATATTGATTATTGATAATGAAACTGATCCAAACATTACACCGGGATATATTTTTATGTCTAATATTACAAATATAGGCCCTGAAAGCAGTTATTTTGAATTATCTGAAAATTTTACTCAAGGGACATACTATTATTTTTTATCTCAAGTCGATGGTGGAGAACACCAAAGTAGTTTTTCAATGGGATCTTTCACAGTGATTTCAATTAATAATGGAATCAACAATGGAAACAATAATTTAATAATTATTATTATAATTATCTCGAGTGTAATTGGTGCAATTGCAACAACAACAATTGTTTTATTAAGAAGAAGAATTCAAAAGAATATACATCCTCGTAAAAAAACAATACCACTTAAAATTATAATTTCGCATATCAATAAAATTTCAAGCTCGCAACTGGTTTTTGAAAAAGAAAAATCTCAGAAAAAAATGATAAGAAAAAAAACCGATAAAACACTGCATGAAAAAGAATTAATCGATGAAAAAGAATTAGAAAAGCAACTAAATGAATATAAAACTTTAGGAGAAGAATTGTTTGCTGAAGGTGCTTATTTTGAGGCTCAAAAACAATTTGAAGATGCTGAAAAACTTTTATTGACATTAGGCAGAAAAGAAGAAGCAGTTTTATTATCTGAATTGACTATTGGTATTATGGGATTAATTGAAGAACGTGAAAAGAGAGTGGAACGTTTAGAACAAGCAAAATTAGATAGTAATTCCATTAATATTTTTGATTTATATTATGATATAATCGAAATATCAAAAAAATTAAAAGATCTTGATGCGGTAAATATGTATCAATCCGAATTAATTCAATTATTTCAAGATGATAAACTCAAATTAAGAGATTTAGAATACCAAAGATCTCTTTTAAGTAGACAAGCAAATTCACAATTTATTGATAATTTATTTAAGAAAGCAGCTGAAAGTTTTGAAAAATGTGAAAAAATCTCTCAATTTTTAGTTCAATTAGGAAGGGAAGAAGAAATAGTTAATGTACAAAAATTTACAGAAAAAAAGAATGAATGTTTAAAAAAAAATTCATATTAGAAAATAGGGGAAATGGATCATTAAAAAAATACCAGGCACAATGTACCATATAGGTATTACAAATTCAAGAAATAATAAATTTAATCTAAGTATGTGGTATAGAAATGAGTTACTTTTGGAAAAAACGGGATTAATGCAAGAAGAAATGGTTACTATCATTCAAAACCGATTTGAAAATAGAAATTTAAGTATCCCGCGTAATAGAATCGAATGGATTATAAAGCAAGAATTAAATGACATGTCTCCAACAAGTGACATAACTTTTATTGAAGGTACAGTATCTGAAATGCTTGGAGAATTTCAAAAAAGTTCATCAAATGATATAAAAAAAATAATTTTAATAGGGCTTTCTAATGCTGGAAAAACTTGCATTTATGAACGTGTATTTGAAGGAAAGAAACCTTGGGAATTAATGCATTCAGCCTCAACTAAGGGAATCTCCTACAAAAAATATAAAGTCGGTTCGATGACAAAACCAATGATTTGGGATTTAGGAGGTCAACAACAATATTTTGATGAATATCATACTACTTTGAGAAACGATATATTCAAAAAAGCATCCATACTATTGTATGTTATTGATGTAACTGATGTAGAACGATTTGAAAATTCCCGGATTGAATTAGAATGGAGTGTAGATCAAGTTAAATTATTAAATCCAGATACAATAATAAATGTTCTTTTTCATAAAATTGATCTTGTTCATGATAAAGATATTCTTATTCCATATTTAAAGAAATTTCTTTCCCAAAATATACCTCATAAAATAAATTATTATCCAACATCAATATTTGATGAATCATTATTTAGAGTGTGGAGTGAAATAATTCGAGAAATCTCCCCTAAAACTACATTCATTAATTCAATATTGAAATTATTAAAAAATCAACATGGTGTTCAAGATGCAGTGCTAATTGAAAAATCAACGGGACTTGCTTGTGGGTCTACCTTAGAACAATCTGAGGAAGACATTTTTATTGGTATGCTTTCTTTATTAACTATAACGATCGATAAAGTCACACGAGAAATGAAATTTAAAAATTTCATGGAATTTAAGTTAAAAACAGAATCTAATCATGTAGTATTAACAAATGTGACTGATGATTTGATGCTTGTAGTCATTCTCAATTCAGCTTCTCTTAATAAAGAAGTATTAGATGAAATTGAAAGCAGTGGTATAGAAGTAACCAGACAGATTAGAAAACTATGGGTAACATAAGAGGTGAAGTGAAAAAATGCCAAGAGGAATGTTTTTTTTAATTCATGACGAAATAACAGGACCAGAAATTAAATGCAATTATTACAAGAGTCCAATGATTTTACCCCAAGAATTTATATCGAAATTATACATGTCCCATGCAGGATTTAATTCATCTTCTCATCTAGAAATAAAATTTGGTCATAATAGAAGTATTTCATGTTTTACAGGAAATCTAGATCGCAGGAGTCAAGCAGAAGGCATATTAGGTATAATCTTTGAAGAAAATGAGAAATTTGATAATTTAGATTTATTTTTGCAACGAAATTTAACTCGTACTATAAATAAACCAGAAAACCAAACGATAAAAGAAATTTTTTCGAATGAACTTCTAAATTATATTGAATTAAATAAATTATTTGAAAAGGTGGAATTTGAGGATATTCCAGAGATTTTCATAATAAATGGGGAGAAAGAATATAATTCTTGCTTATTAAAAATTGGTGAAAAAGAAGTATCAAATTCAGAGATGATTGAAATTTACCGTAAAATTATAGAAAAAGAAGAAATTCCTGATTATCAGTATATAAAATTAAATTTAAAAGGAATAAATAATACATTTTTGATTTTCAAAGTTGTTATATCAAATAAAAATATAGAAAAAATAATTTCAACTATAAAACATTACATCGAAAACTTTTGTTATTATTCATTAGAAATTTTAAGTTTATTTCTAATACCTTCCTTTATAAATTTAATTCCATTAAAACTAGAATTATCTAAAAAATATTTTGATAAAAATAGATCTGTTTTACAAATTCTTCAAAATTCAGAAAATTATTATAATGAATTTAATAATATTATCTCATATTTAGTAAAAGGAGATGTATATATTACTCCTATTTTAGGAGTTTAGGGTAATTTTTTGAATTTTTTTTGCTATATCTCTTAGCAACATATTTCCTACGCCAAAATTTACTATTTCAGAAAATATCAAAACTAGTATAAATTTGTCTTCGTTAATTTTAATATATTCTGAACAAACTTTCTGATTGTTCTCTAATTCAAGAAACATTTTTATAATACTATGTAGTTTTTTTTCATTCCTAACTTCGAACTCTCTAATTGTATTTAATAAAGTGTCATGCGAAATCGAGGTATATAAAACCGTTCCTTTAACCGTAAATATTGCACTACCTAGAATTTCTCTATCATCTATACATCCTCTTAGAAGGTTAATAATATCCTGAAACAATGGTAAAGAAGTTAAATTACTAAGATTATCTTCTTTTTTTTGTCCTTCCTCTATTAATTTACTTTCATAATATTCCAATTTAGGGAATTCAAAATCTACTACTTGATATCCTCTTACCACGGAGAAATTATCAACGAAAGCTTGAAAGGAGTGTTTACAGATTATTCCCGAGGGAATCCCGATAGTCGTTACGTTTTTACTTTGATTTATTACTTTCGTGGGAACTTTTAACTTCTTTCGTTTACTACATTCAGGACATATTATAAGTACATTTTCGAATAATTCCTTTTGATTTATTTCCTCTTCAGATATTTTCGATTCGCTCATTTTTTAGAAATTTTGATTCTAAAAGAATAGTTAATTCTTTTATTATACCTTATGATAACATATAATTTAATTTTAAGCAAATCAATAAGAAGGTAATTTTTTACTTCATTTCTTAGTTAGGATAAATTAAATAATAAATTTATAAGAGAAATCTCTTCAGAAATTTAAAGAATAAGTATCATTTCTTAAGACTTTTATTCAAAGAGAAATCTTTTTATAATAGACTAACATTGTTTACAATGACGAGTGAGATATGGAGCTGACGGTGGGTTTAACCCGCTGAGGAACCTCGCCCCACTCTCCAAGCAAGGTGTAGAGAACTACTACGGTGAGAATCGTATTTTAGCAACTGAAACGACACTGCCTTTCTACGCATATTAATGACTTGGATAAGCCAGAGAAATTGTAGAAAGGAATGGTTGAAACGAGTCAGA
>Ga0209977_10000492_pt1 | contig 15479 bp, 12 predicted proteins | sample SumtaG_2_FD_183113 | JGI IMG/M metagenome (GOLD analysis project Ga0209977, IMG submission 183113) | Deep subsurface microbial communities from Indian Ocean to uncover new lineages of life (NeLLi) - Sumatra_00607 metaG (SPAdes) (version 2) | ecosystem: Environmental > Aquatic > Marine > Oceanic... | reverse complement strand
GATTGCTGTAAATCCAGATAAACGGAATCCACGCGATTTTGCATTATGGATTCGGGCCCCTCCAGAGCATCTAATGAAATGGAATTCTCCATGGGGGTTAGGATATCCTGGATGGCATCTTGAATGCAGTGTTATGTCCCAAAAATACCTTGGAGAAACATTAGATATTCATGCTGGTGGAATCGATCACCTAAATTTACACCATGATAATGAGATAGCACAATCGGAGGCACGGACTGGGAAGAAATTTTGTAATCATTGGTTACATGCAGCATTTTTAACAGTAAATGGGGAACGAATGGGAAAATCAAAGGGAAATTATATTCTAGTTCGCGATTTACTAAAAGAAACAGATCCAATGCTCGTTAGATTATTCTTAATTAATGGACATTATCGTAAGAGTGTCGATTTCAATAAAGAAGTATTACAACAAACTCAAGTTCTTCTTGATAGGATTAAAACTTCAATTGCGTCATTGAAACAAGCTCCTGGAGGGAAGAAATCAGATCTTAACTCTGCTATTTCTGAGGTAAAAGAAGAATTTAATAAGGCTATGGATGATGATTTAAACACTGTTAATGCCATTCATGCCGTAATGCAATTCATAAGAATAGTTAATAGTTCTCTTGATAATCAAAAAAACACATTGAATAAAGCATATGAAACTATTATTACGCTAATGGGTGTCTTGGGTATAAGACTTGATACGACGGTATCTACAAGCGGTGCTTCAATTTCAGATCTTGTTGAATTATTAATTCAATTACGAGCGGATTTACGAAAGGCCAAACAGTATGAACTTGGAGATAAGATCAGAGCTTCCTTACTAGAACTTAATATACAACTTGAGGATAAACCTGATGGCACTATCTGGAAAATGAAATAATAATCAAGGGAGGTTTTTTCATGTTTTTTAGCAGGAAATGTTTAGGGAGAGGGCTAAAATTATAGTCCAAGAGATTTTAGCTTTTCAGTAGTTGGAATACCCTGATTATCCCATCCTCTACATTCATAGTATTCAGCTCTTGCCTTCTCGAATGCTTTTTTATCAATTAACTGCCCCGAAGGATCCCCTTCAGGTGCTTTTTCATTATAGAATCGATTAGGAAGGACATCATTATCAATAGTCATTCCTTCTCTTGTATTAAATAAACGAGTTAAATTCCAAATACGATCTCCAGTCTCTAAATAGCTTTTTGGAGTGTAAGAAAACCCTGTTGAAGAATTCAACATCCCGACCATTTCTAGGATATCAAATGGGAGAAAATCACAAAGTACAAGAGAGTAGCATACAGCTCGTTCATCTTGAGACTCTTTCACAAACTTGGGGACTCCTTCGAAACTAAATCTTGTTAGAGTTCCTGAAAGTTCTGCTCCTGGTGTCCAACAACGTTGATGACATCCACCTCGATCAGAAGTTGCATAAGCTAATGCCATACCGAAAGATCCGCGGGGTTCAACACCAGCTAATTCAAGATTTTTCACCTGAATCGCGAAGTCTGAGCTATTTTTTCCTAATTTTTCAGCAGCTACCAAAGAACCTGCAGAAAACAATTTCCCAATACCCTTACGTTTTGCAATCAGCTTCAATAATTCATGCTGAGCATCAGCATTACCAAATTCTAGATTTTTAATATCTGATTGATCAAGGATGCCTTTTTCAGTTGCTTCCATCGCAAAGGCAATAGTTCCTCCCGCTGTAATTGTATCTATACCAAGATCATCACATATTTCATTAGATTTTGCAATTGCTCCTAAATCATTTATTCCACAGCTAGATCCTAATAAAGCACTTGTTTCATATTCTGGGCCATCAATTTCAAGACCTGCATATTTACCGCTATCAAAACGTGTTGTTTTTCCACAAGCGATACCACACCTATAGCAAGCTGTATGTCCAATGACAAATTCATCACGCATTCGTTCACCTGAGATTAAAGAAGCGTCTTCAAACATTCCTGATTGAAAATTTCTTGTTGGAAGAAAACCAGCATCATTTGCCATTTTTACCCACATAACGGTGCCTATCTCATGACGACGTTTTACACCAGGGTTTGCTCGAACTTTTTTAGCAAAAGCTTTGGTTAAAGTTTTGAATTTTTCGTGATTATGTGATGGAATTGAAAGTGAACCGCCAACAACAATAGCTTTAAGATTTTTTGACCCCATCACGGCACCAGCTCCACCTCTACCAGCCATATGGGTTTGATCTGTCATTATATTTGCATAGGTAACTAGATTTTCACCTGCAGGGCCTATCGAACAGATTTCAGATTTTGGATTTTTATCTTTCAATAGTTTTTCTGTTTCATATGTCCCCTTTCCCCATAAATCTTTTGCAGATCGAAGATCTACTTGTTCTGAAGAAATCTCTAAATAGGTTGGAGATTCAGCTTTTCCCCGTACTAAGATATAATCAAACCCAGACCTTTTCAGCTTATGACCAAATTTACCTCCTATTTGACTATCAAGAAAAATTCCAGTATGAGGAGATTTTGTCACAATACACCACCTTCCTGATGTTTGCACAGATGTTCCTGAAAGTGGTCCAGTCATAAACAAAATAATATTCTCTGGACTTAGTGGGTTAATACCAGGAGCTAAATTATCGTACAGGAGTTTAGCTCCTAATCCTTTACCTCCAATAAACTTTTCCACTAATTTTTTTTCGATAGAAGATTTTATTATCTTTTTTGTAGAGAGATCAACGTCTAAATATGTGCCCATATAACCCATCAAAAATCACAACGTCTGACTTTAAATTTTTATGTAGCGGTAGATATCTAAAATGTCATTTAGTAGTCCAAAACCTGTAGCTTCCCGTCCTGCACCAGGACCAACAATGGTTACATCTCCTAAATATTTGGTTGTATATGTTAAAGCATTTGTTGGACCTGTAACTGCTGCTAGAGGATGATCTAAGGGAATTTTTTCAGGACGAACATATGCCTCTATAGAGTTATCTTTTTTAAATTCTGCTCCTGCAATTAGTTTCCATCTTTTTCCTTCTTTTTTAGCATCCTCAATGTCTTTAATAGTGATTTTTGTTATACCCTCACATGGAACTTGATCTTTAGTTAAATTTCCCCCCATTATTACGTTTGCTAAGATAACTATCTTTCCTAAAGCATCATATCCTTCAACATCGGCTGTTGGATCAGCTTCAGCATATCCAAGATCTTGAGCTTGCTTTAAAGCTTCATCATAGCCTAACCCTTTTTCCATTTCCGTTAGGATGTAATTTGTTGTTCCATTCACGATCCCAGCTATTTTTGAAATCTTAGACCCAGCTAGGTTATTCAATCCTAAATTGATAGCTGGAGTTCCACTAAGAACTGTTCCCTCAAACCGTATTTGAACATTATTTGCTTCTGCTAATGACAACAAATCTCTAGCTATTAAAGCTATAGGTCCTTTATTTGTCATCACAACATGCTTTTGAGACTTTAGTGCAGCTTTAACATGAGATATCGCTGGTTCACCAGTTTTTATATCAGTCCAAGAAACCTCAACAATAAGATTGGAATTTGTTTCCTTTATTGTTTTTAAACTATCCCACCCTTTGACCCCATTAGGGTAATCATTTATATTTCCCGTTTCTTTTACTAGATCCAATAGTTTTTGGATATCAAGTCCAGTTTCATCATATATTGATCCTTTAATTGTATCAGAAACAGCTACTACCGAAAATTCTAATCCATATTTCACTTTCAATTCTTTCTTCTGTTCAAGAAGAATTTCTACTAACCCCTGACCTACAACCCCAAATCCAATTAATGCAATTTTCAATTCTGTCATTATTTTTTACCTTTATTAGAATGTTTTTTCCTTTGATAAAACGAATATTAACTATTGAAAAGATTTTTAATATTCTCAATTGCTTCCTTTATAACATCTATTGATGTAGCATAAGAGAATCGGAGAAAACCTTCTCCATGTTTTCCGAATATTGTACCAGGTAAGCATGCTACGCCAGCACTATATAATATATAGTCTGCAAGTTCTTTTGATGACATTCCTGTCTTTGTTATATTTGGAAAAGCGTAAAAAGCTCCTTGAGGTGTAACACAAGAGAAATTTGGTATTTCATTCAGACCTTTTATTATTACATCTCTTCTTTTGCGGAAAGCTTGCATATTTTCTTTTAAATCGGTTTGAGAGCCTTTTAAAGCTGCAACACCTGCTTTTTGGGAAAAGGAACTTACACACGAAACTGTTGTGGCAATTAAAAGATTAACTCTTTCAATCAATGATTCAGGACCAACAATATAACCAAGTCGCCATCCTGTCATAGAATAGGCTTTTGAAAAGCCGTCGAGAATTATTGTTCGTTCCTTTGCTTCATCTAGTACACTCGGAGAATGAAAATCTCGATCATATATCATTTTTGAGTAAATTTCATCAGTTAAGATATACAAATTATGCTTTTCAGCTAATTCTGCAACTTGGGATATCTCTTTTTTTGTCATAACAGAACCTGTAGGATTCATTGGACTATTTATAATAATCAATTTTGTATCCTTGGAAATCTGCTCTTCGATATCATCGGGATTAAATCGAAATTCATTGCTTTCATGAAGAGGAATTGGCTTTCTTTTTGTATTCAAGAAGTTAATTACAGCACTATATGTAGGAAAGCTAGGGTCAGGATAGATAATCTCATCTTTAATTGTTCCTATTGCGGCACGTAATGCGTAAAAAACTCCTGTATTAGCACCTGGAATTACTGATATTTGTTTGAGACTTGGGCGAAATCCTCTTGTTTTTTCTATTTCATCTTGAATTGCTTCTTTGAGTTCTAGGATTCCAGAGGTAGCAACATATCCAGTAAAGTTCTCATCAAGTGCTTGTTTTGCTGCTTCTTTAATATGATCTGGAGTGGGAAAATCAGGTTGACCAATTTCAAAATGTAAGATTTTTTTGCCTTCTCGTTCAAGAGTTTTAGCTTTCGAAAGAACATCGAAAATTCCAGCTCCAGTACGTAAACTATCATAATCTATCATAATCTATCACTAGGATCACACAGGGGTTTTGTTTTAGCTAGATTAACGATGATGAAGATTCTGTGCAGCAATGAAAGTTAAACCATTTTCTGTTAATGCTTTTGCAGTAGAATTGACTGCATCGTGTCGATCTAAGTAATTAATTAGAAATGATTCCATATGGCCTGCTTTAAGAACGTCTTCTTTTGATCTGAAATAATCTAAAATATCTGTAGGATAATCTCTAGTTTTCTCAATTTCAACATTGCCACCTTCATGTTTTGCACTAATATTCTTAATTTTTGGCGCGAGTTCAAGTAATTCACTTCTTCGATCGTATGGTTGCCTAACAATACTTTTCCAAGTTTCAATAATGTGATGTTCTAATCTTACTACAGTTTCAAAATCAAATGAGTTACGAATTTCTGCACTTAGTTCAATCGTTTTGTTATCTACTGAATTTGAAAGATTAAATCCAATCAAGGGACTAGTTCCATCATCACGAGCAAATAATTTTGCAGTTAGGAGAGTCCAAAGACAAGAATAGGGATTATCATTACCCATAAAAACACTAATTTTAAACTCATTATTGATCCCAAGCTTATATAGAAAGTACCCAAGAAGTACTGTTCCTGGATTTATATTTAAAACCTGACTAACTCCATAATTTGTGTAATAATAGAGATATTCATCAATCCATTTTAGGGCATAATCATTTGGTTGACCAATTCCTCCAAAATAACCAGTAATAGTATCAGGTCCTCCTAAATGGACATTAACAGGTGCCCCATCTGGACCAGGAGCTGTACCCTTTGTATCAAGAGTTTCAACATAAGTAGCTCCGATAATTTGCATAGCAGCAGACATGGCTAGTAAATCACCATCTTCTTCCTGTTCCTTCATCCGTCTAACACGAATTACGCGTCCAGGCATCAATTCTTGATTTTTAATAGCTTTTTTAGCTCCCTCGATTAAAAATGGAAAATACTGACACGCTGATAGTTCCAGGGTTACAGCAAATGACTCATCAAAATGAAAATCGTTTAATTTATTTCCTAGTATTTTGCGACGATAATCATTTACAGAAATAAATGCATTTTGATCACGTTGTTTGCTCAACCAATCAAGATCTTGTATATATTCGGGTTTTACTTTTTTTAATTGTTCTATTAGGTTGTCCATCTGTCTGGCGTTCTCTGCTTTGCGATTAATTTCAGATATTCCGCCATATTTCGCCACTACACCAAATAAATCATTTATTAGTGGATTACTATCATCTAATAGGTATTTGTTAATTTCATTTAGATTTTTCTCTGTTATTCGTAATTTCTGCCTTAATTTATCCATAAAACTTGGTCTCCAAAGCGCCAGTAAACTCAATCGTTGAAAAATAATTGATTATTGAAGTAATTCAAGTGGGTGTTAACACCACACTCTGTAGGTATAATGTTAATTCTAATTATTAATATTACTGCTGATAATAATATTACTATCATTTATGCGATTTAATTCACTGATTTAAAAAAAAAAGCATATTCCTAATTTTCAATATTCCACTTTGAATCATTCAATATTTTCAAGGCATTAGTTCAAACTGGAAGATATGGTTTGAAATCGAAGAAAGCGGAAAGATTGTAAGAATAATCTATCCAGTTTTATTGATGATCAGGAATTCTATTGAGATTTTGTTACATAGTGCAAATTGAATTCTGTATTGCTCTGAAAGTCATTTAAAATGGCTAAATATGAGTGATATTTTTTCTCCATTTGGATTAATTTATAAAATTAAGGATTAGAAAGGCTAAATGATTACTACATTTAGTAATCCATAAGTATATATATAAATGAATCAACTCTTTTTGTTTGTATTCTAAACAACGAAATTTAAATATAATCGAATAAAAAGATCATTAAATATAACCGAATAAAAGGATCGTTAACCTATGACTCGTCCCACAGCTTTTGTTATGATAAATGCGGAAATTGGTGAAGAAGAAGAAGTCTTGAAATATCTAAATGATGAATTAAAAGTAGATGAAGCATATGTAGTGTATGGAGTTTATGATTTAGTCGTAAAAGTATCATCTGATACAATGAAAAAACTCAAAGATATGGTCATTAATCAAATTCGTCAAGCAAAAGGGGTACGATCGACCTTGACTATGGTTATTGTCAGAGAATAATCCTATTATGGTTAAATCAATTGTCTCTACATTAGCAGTTAAATCAATTGTCTCTACATTAGCAGTTAAATCAATTGTCTCTACATTAGCAGTTAAATCAATTGTCTCTACATTAGCAGTTAAAACCTAAGAGAGTCTTAATTAAGACTTGATTAGGGTGTTGTATCGAAGGTTTTGGCCAATTTTCTTTATATTGAACCATTAAATATTTTCCCCCTATTCCTATCTTTTTTAATACTACTTTCAAAAGATTTAGGTCATATTTTATAGCTTTCACTTCTAAACACCCAATTTAGTAGATTCTTCACATTTTCTGTGCTTATTTAATTATTTATTATATCCAATGATAGTTATCCGAAAGACTTTGTAAAGGTAATAATTCCATGTATATTAGAGAATTAGGATTTAACATTCATAATTTTATCAATAATATCCATCAACTTTAGTAAATGTGCTTTACTTGTTGGGGGCATAATTACAAACCTTAAAAACCCATCTACAATGGTCGTAGTCCAACCCAGTTCCCAGAGTTTTTGATGCAATATGTTAATATCAATCGGATAATTATTACTCGTTTTAACACCAAGAATATTAATCACTGGTTCTATAGGTATATAAAAACCCCTTTTTGAAAACTCTTCTGCGAGAAATTTAGTATTTTCAATACATGTTAAGACACTTTTTCGAAACCCCTCAAACCCCAAGTTTTGCCAAATTGAGGCAAATGTAATAGCAGAAGCACCTGATCTAGTCCCAGTAATGGTGTTCTGTTTAGGTCTTCCCTCAAGATATTTCAAAGTGAACTGAATAGCTTTACAATAAGATCGATCTCTCCATAGAAGACCTCCACCTGGGGAAGCAACGCGACCCATTTTATGAATATCAATTGTTATTGACTTTACTGCCTCTAACTCGAATGAAAAATGAAATCTATTACGAGTATCTGGTAAGAATGGTAGAACAAGTCCTCCAAATGCTGCATCAATATGGAAAAAGAGGTCATAATTCAGACAAATATCATTAAGCTCTTTGAGGGGGTCGATCACACCCAAGGCAGTTGTTCCAGCAACCCCAACAATACCAATAGTTCTTTCAGATATTGATTTTTTTGTTTGGGAAAGATCTATTTGATATTTAGATGTAGAAGGAATTTTTTTGAGCCTAATTCCTAATAAATTAGCCGCTTTCTCAATGGAAATATGTATAGATTCAGGAACGATGACTTCAGGTATATCTTTATGTTCTAGATAATCAGGAATTTTATTGTTCCTCATAGCCCAAAGTGCAGTGATATTAGCTTCTGAACCACCACTAACAATAATCCCATCTCCACTTGGAGGAAGTTGGACAAATCCGCCTAAAATTTTAATAACATGTTTTTCAATTTTTTTAGTTCCTCGAAATAAAGCAGGATCTCCTAAATTTGTGTGGATGTATTTTGAAAAAATATCCCTTCCGAGGGGTTCGCTGTTCATTGAACTTAATATCTGGCCTGAAGTATAGGATAGATCTTTATGCAGTTCATTCTCAATATTTATACTACTCTTAGCTATTGAATCTTCCACAGTCAATAATATAATCTCCATTGATTTAGATTTGGGAGCAATTTAAGAGAATTTCAGATAATCACAAAGATTTTTTGGGAATTATTGTAGTGAAAATAATTCATAACTATACTTGTATAGACAGTAATGAGTGGTCTATAAGGTGGATCTATATCAAACACCACACCTCAACTAGCTAATAGAGAATAAAAAATTCATATTAGAACCATGACCTGTTCATGAACTTCTTCTCTCAAATTCTCCAGGTAATAGATATTCATAAATTCACATTAAATCCTTGGTTCGTCATTTTAGAGGTAAAGTAAGTTTAATCAAAAATAATAACCTCTAAATAAATCTTCATTTTAAAGATAAAACAGTGGAAGTTATAAATAAAACTGTAGGAAATTATCAAATTAAAAAGTGGGTTTTAAGCACTTTAGGGGAACAAGTGAAACTTACTCAAGCTGAAATTGTAGAGTATTGCTCTTCAGCAAAATGGGGAAGTAAACCTACAATTCTGAAAATCATTCGAAAGCTATTGGAGGATAATTTGATTGAGGAACATAGAGAGAATTCAAAAAAAGGATCAAAAGGTGGACAACCTCGGAAATATTATATTAAGTTACTAGAATCACAAAAAGGAAAAAATGTAACTAAATCCAACATACAGGTAAGAGAACTTCTTGTTTCAGATTTTCAATTGCGCAGACTATTAGATCAGAGTAAAAAAACCAGGGATTCGGATCAAAGAGAAGAGTTTTGGAGAAAAAATAAGAACATTTTTGGTGTGGCTGTCAATTTTTATTCTTTTAAGACGGAATCACCAATTATACTCTTTCCACACTATTTATGGAAACTCTCTTTAGTTACCTCAGATAATTTTAAGGCAAAAAAACTAGCTAAAAAGTCTTTTCTCTCGATAGGGTTTACTAGGAGTTTAGAGGAAGATAAATTTGCTATATTTGATTTTGAAGTAGAAAAGAAAACACTCACAGTCTACGGTTGCTCGTTTGCGATTATCTCTGAACCAGATAAAGTTAGCCATGATAATATTTCAATTTGTTTGATTCTAAAACATCAATGGAATGAGAATAAGAAGCTTGACAGCATTCCTGAGGAAGTCTGTGGATGGTTTCGGACAATTAGAGACTTAATTAGGAAAGACAAAGACATCACAATAATATCAGAAGAGATGGATAAGATCAGGGGTATTATCGAGGAACTCTGATCCAAAGAATATCTTTTTCATTTCTTCCGACTAAATTTAGCTAATCAGCTATCTATTGTATTCAATCCTTTCCTGGATTGATGGGTGTGACATAAAAAACAGTTTTTCCCACCACGGGGGATTAATATCTGCTAAATTTTGGTCATAATCCCAATTTGTACGATCCCTTTGAAGATTACCAGGAGGAGAAGCAGGACAACCATGATGGAAGCTTTGACTGGTTCCACGATGATCAACACGAACCAAAGTCACGGGGTTGCCTGTAATCCATTCGCTCACCAGACATGCCCTCTCAAACAAGTCAAATTCATAAGGTTATAAAGGTTATAAATGTCGTTAGACTACCAAGAACAAGACTTCTCCAAAGATCGAAAACTCAGAATTTTTCTTTTCTTTTCTTTTCTTTTCTTTTCTAAAGAAATTTCACCTTGCTTGGTGGTGTATCAGAATTTTTTAATGAGATAAATTTCCAGCAAACCACAATTGCTAATAGAGGGAGGATACTTGCCTTGAAGAATAAACCGAAAAACAAAAAAAAACCATTCGATCGTGGATACCCATATGTTTGCTGTGATTCAAGGTTTCTAATTGTTAAATTACTGCCCATTAAAATTAAAACCACTGAAATAATATTTAATAACCCATACAGATTTATTATTCCGATACTAGGTAATTCTAGGTCATTCTTAACGACATTTTCATATTTTTCATCGAATAGTGGTTTATGATATTTTTCTTGGAAATTAAGGAAGAAAAATAGGCAAATTGCCCCAGAAAGTTGAAATGCAATCATAACGATATTATTGAGAAGACTCATATAAAAATCGTTATCCTCGATTTTCCAAATTGATCCTATACTGAGTCCAAGATCAAACCCTCCTCCAATAAGAAACGGAAATCTCCATATAACGCTTAATATAATCCAAAGAAATCCTAGTATTGGAATATATAACTCCTTTTTCCTATAATCATATTCTTCCTTTTGAGGTTGAAAGACTATCAATACACTCAGACTGATTAAGGAAATTGCAATAAGATCTAAAATGAGAGCAAAATTGAAAATATAATTGATTATATAACTTTCATAATCAGCAGCTCCAATTGAAAACAGAAATTGATAAACACTACCTGAAATCAGTGGAATACATGCAGTTAAAGGTATTAGAAGAATTAGATTTTGAATTAATAATATTTTCCATCCCAAGCCGTACAACCGATTTTTGTGCAATTCTGACAATGTTAACAACACCTAGTTCTCTACACTCTTAAAAATTTGGAATATAACACTATGGGATCTAATAAATCTCTTATTCTCATCATTAAAATATGTTTATTTATGTGAAAGGAATTTAAAAATATTAGGGTAGGGGGCAATTAGTTTTACTAGCTAGATTATGAGTGTACGAAATGCTTCCATTTTGATATTGGGATGATACGTCGAACTTCAGTCGAGAAATAATGTTGCGCATGCACAAGTATGCATAAGTTGATAGATAACAAACTGATCACAGGTAAAACAATATTGACCCTGTTTGCATTAACCTCCTTATTTATATATAAAATACACGCTCCCGCAGATACCTAATACTGCGCATATAGCTATTACATGTAAAACTACATAGACTAACGAATTAACTCCCTCTGCTATCTCTAATGGTATAATACTAGATGATTCTATTGGGGTAGTGATTGGAGTAATTTCGCGCAATAGTTGTTGTAATTCTATTGCAATCTGACGGGTTTTCAAGTAGAATTTACTGCTATAATTCCCCTTTAGGTTATCCCAATGACTTCGTAACTCATATATCATTTCGCTATCGTGGTTGTGGTTCAACATATATTGTCGTGTAAGCTTCCGTGTTGTAAATATTTCCTGTTCAGCGGCGAATTGTTGGAAGGTTTTAATTCTGACTTGAGAAAAACGCACAAAATCACCATAATAACCCATTGTATCACCAGTGAAATCAGGAGTGTATTGAGTGTCAGTAAATGTATGGGGAAAACCTATTGCGTGACCTGTCTCGTGAAGTAGAACAGTCGAAAAGCCTTGACGAGGAATAGCAATTGTATTTGTTCTATTCGGATAATAAAGTCTATCTAATTCCATTAATTGAAGGGTGCGTCGATTTCCCCCTAAACCAGTAAACAACCCACCACCTTTCCATATTCCAGGAGCAGCGAAAGTTGCGTTATCCAGTATAAACGCATAACCCATCACTACTAGATCAGCTGCTTCAAGATCGAAGAAATCTTCAATGTAATAATCTCTATAAAGCCGATCATAAATCCACCCCCCATCATAATACGTGTAATTGTCTATTGGTGGTTTATCTGGGCTATAGTCAACAATACAACTAGAATCATTAAAAATCCCCAAAACACTGGAATAATTGTCTAAGTTCAGGAATTCTATATCAATATTTATTGAACTTTCTGGCATTAGTTCAGATAAAGCAATTTCAATAGCTGTTTTGTTAATTGTCCATTCGAAATCACTTGCTGTAAAACCTAAATGTGAAACTCCGTTAAAAACCTTGACTTGTAAAGAAATGTTATTACTGTAATTAATTCTGTTTACTGGCTGCCAAAATAGATTAACAGTGATCAGTTCTGCCAACCAATCACCAATGTAGTCACTAATAGCATACTTACCTTGAGATGTAGCAGAATCGTGTGTTTCCATAAAATGATCAAGATCCTCGTTGTAAAATTCATGATCACCGTCATTGATATTTATTCCATCCCAAACATTTCTCCATTTGAGATACCATTGAAAAGCGGTAGGGTCCAGAAATGTATCACTAGATTCGTATCCAGTATACCCAACATATGGGAATTCAGCGTCAAAATTCCATGGGAAATCAAATTCGTTCCTGAACCAATGTCTGTTAACACCTGAATCCATATCAATTGCCTCTATTTCGAACCAGTGATCTTTTACGTCTGTATCAAAATAAGAAAAGTTTAAAACATTGAAGCAGTAGTCAGCTTGATTAACATACCTATTTTGTGTAAGCCATGATTCCACAGCATTGCCATCAATTGCAGTACCATTTTTAGGTAAGAATATGTCCTGTGGATCCCAGTAATCAGCTTGATATTCAAGTTTTGGTAAATCCAGTTGAACAGTTGGATTATCAGAGACGCTATGGTTTGCTACGAAATCATCTAACGCTTCCTTATATGTCTGATCTGCAAAATAATAAGAAAATTTTACTTGATAATTGCTATAGGCATTATCATCACCTCCTAAGAATATCGTACCGAAATGTGGTAGTTTAGGAGTAATTATGGACGTATTTATTATATCTTGATCATATCCAACGAAAATAATTGCTATGTCTATTAAATCATCATTCGTAAAATCAGTGAATGTTTGCGCAGAGTCCACAAGACGGAAGACACAATTATCTCCAGAGGTATAATAAAGGGTGTTTTCATTATCAAAACAAATACTGGCGAGTGTAGTCGAGGGAGAAGAATAAAAAAGTGAAAAATCACCACCTTGGTTTAGATCAAAACGGTAAATTTTGCCTTCTGTTTCCTCAGCGAGGTAAAGATATCCATAATTATCAACAGTAAACTCACCATTCCAACCATCAGAGGCGACATTATTCAAAAGGAGCACAACCTGCAAATTCCCATAATCATCTGGATAAGTATAGTAAATAGAGTTGTCAACCGTTGAAAATAATAGTAAATTAGGAAACGTGGGAGCAGTAGCCAAATCCAAGACAGTTGATGTATGGATCAGGTATGTAGATAAAGGAAGAACTGAACCTGGAGAATTCGCATAGGAGTGCATATAATTTGGTACAAAATTTATGATATTACTCCCTTCTTCAACAAAAAATAAATCCCCTGAATAGGAATCCATTGCATAACTACTCACGATACCCCAAGATAAACGAAACTGGTCTGATTCTGTGTGATTTTCAGGATTGAAACTTTTCAAGTAGTAATCTGTCTTGGTTGAGTAGTAAAAATCTCCTGAAACGATATAATTTATATCATTCATTGTATGGGAGGTATTACTTTCAAAGAAAAGTTCTGAAGAGAAGTTGTTGGATGGAGTTTCAGTCGAAGAAAAGAGATTGCCAAGGAGAAGGAAAGCTATGGGTACTAAACAGATAATCACTATTAGAATGACGTTCGTTCTAGAGATCAGTTTCATTATTATCACCTACAGTTAAGATTGCTAGTAGTGTATTATATTGATTTTCAGTCCCCATTATTTCCCAGTTTTTTAAGAATTGTGAACCCTGCAATATTTTTGTCATTAATGTAAAATGGGCTAATTGGATCCCTTTAAGAAAGAATAAAACTTTTTTTTAAGCTTTCGAAACTCAATTATTTATAACTTTCCTTGTTTGTATTCAAAATCATCTAATCTAAATCGTATGAAAATATATAGTTAAATAAAAGGATTTATAACAATGACACGACCTACAGCTTTTGTAATGATTAACGCGGAGATCGGGGAAGAAGAAAAAGTGATGAAATATCTAAAAGAAGACCTAAAAGTAGATGAGGCATATGTAGTATATGGAGTCTACGATTTAGTTGCCAGAGTATCATCGGAAACAATGAAAAGTCTCAAGGATATGGTAATAAACCAAATTCGGCAAGCAAAAGGCGTACGATCAACATTGACAATGGTCATTGTACGTGATTAGCATCCCAAACAATATTCAGTATATGAATAAACTAAGAATCTGCTGATTAATTCTCTGGAAAAAGTCATATACTTTGGAGAGATCAGAAAAGATAATAGATAATATAATGATATTATGTTATATCATATAGATTACATAATAGAATTATTATCAATAACCGAAATCATAAATACTCTCCATATATTTCTCTATACTGATAATAAAAACAATAAATTAGGAGATTCCCAATAATGGATGTCTTTCTTGCAGCGTTCGATGAACGTGCGGGTCCCATTGCTATTTTCTCAACAATTAAGGATCCTATATTAACAAAAAAGATTGCTGTAAAATCTATAGTTTCTACATTGACAAGTACTAGGACGACCGAAACTGAACGATTAGAAGGAGAAGCAATCATTCCTTTTCCTGATGAAAAGAAATTAGCTTTTATTTTCTATTCATCACTTGATCAAAAAACAGAGGGAGGAGAAAATAGAGTCATTTCGCTAAGTGGTGTGGTCGAGAATGAAAAAAAATCCTTATTATATATGAACGCAACCGAGCTTTCTCAAATGGCAGCTGAAATTAAAGACAGTTTAAATAAACATTATACGTATGGTAAAAGCCTTCCAAGTCAATTAGCACAACAACTACAAGATTGGGGAAACATCACAGATACACAAGAAATGGAAATAATTGCTGAAAAAGAAATCGTTTTGGGTATTCGTGTATTATTAGAGCTATTCCCTGCTAAAAAAGCTTTCAGAGTATATGAAGATCCTCTAATTCCTCTATTTTTAGGACTCTTTGCTAAAATTCCTGTTGTTCTTGCTGGACCAAACGTAGAATTCTTATTAGAAATAGCCGATTCCAGTGGAACAGGG
>Ga0209977_10000491_pt1 | contig 15487 bp, 17 predicted proteins | sample SumtaG_2_FD_183113 | JGI IMG/M metagenome (GOLD analysis project Ga0209977, IMG submission 183113) | Deep subsurface microbial communities from Indian Ocean to uncover new lineages of life (NeLLi) - Sumatra_00607 metaG (SPAdes) (version 2) | ecosystem: Environmental > Aquatic > Marine > Oceanic... | reverse complement strand
ATCACACCCAAAATATTAAAAATAATTGGAAAGAACAATATTAAAATTGTAGCAACTGTAGAAAAAATGAGAGAACTAGCTTGTTTAAGGGTTGATACCGGAGATATTGAAACTGATAAAATCTTAATTGGATTTGGAAAAGTCATTACGGGGTATAAAGAAGAACTAATAGTTAAAATAGAGTAATTTTATTACTTATAATGATTGTAAAAAATTGTAAAAATCTCAAATTATGTTAAGTTCTTTTAATTTCTCTTCAGAAGGTTTGCCAGTTTCCCAATCCCATCCTCTTCGTTTATAGTAAGTTTTTAAATTTTCTTCTAAGTCTAATCTCACATGAATTGTTTTCCCTGTTTTTAACTCTTGTTTTAATATTCCTGGTAATTTATCATCTTCTCTCGTAATTCCTAATTTACAATTTATTAATCTTTTAAGGTTGTTAATCCGTTCCCCGACTTGCAAAATTGATTTTTTGTCATAATTAAAACCTGTTGAGGCGTTTATATGGCCAATGATATGATCTAAGGTGGGACTAACAAATGCACAATTAACAGCAGAATCATCTATAGCCCTTATATCTTGTAGAGCAATAACTCCTTTTTCTCTCCCCTTGATTGATGATCTATTTTTACCAATTTTCACACGTAAACCTGGAAAAGAAGCAGTTGTTATTTCTACACTATACCAATCACATTTCTGGTGATTTGCTCCTAAATAACAAGTCATATAACTTAAAGCTTGTCCAGCAAATGCTCTTGGATCGTGCATAGGCATTTCTAAACCTTTAACATGAGCGGCTAACTCTGGATCAACACCTAGCTTTTCAGCAATGATTCGTACACCTTCGGCTAATAAATCTCCTATACCTTCTCGCCTTATAATTTTAGTAATTAGTTTTAATATTAGCTTACCATTACCCCATTTAATATCTTCAATATTAACGTCATCCAATAATTCTTTTATTTTTGTACTTCCTTTGTTATTTTCAACTAAGTATATTAAAAAAGCAATACACACTCCACATGAGATTGTGTCAATTGCATAAATATTGCATAAATGGTTTGCTAAAATTACATCCTTAGAGTTAAAGACACCGCATAATGGACCAAATGCGGCAACAGTTTCATATTCAGGACCATCAACTATTATTTCTTTGCCATTATCCTCAATAATTGTTTGTTTACCACATCTTATAGTACAACCAGCACAACCATAGTCTAAAACAGGATATTCTTCTCTCAATGTTTTTCCTGTTAACTTTTCTGCAGGAAATTCTGTTTCAGTAAAATAATATGCGGGAGTATCTCCAAGAGCCATTCCAATATCAAGATAGCAGTTTGTTCCATATAATGAATATAAAAGCGGTGTTGTTGATTTAAGAAGATTCCCTCTTTTTGCCTCTTCTGCTTGTTTTATTAATTCTTTACCAATATTAGGATCCGCAATCTTAACCTTTTCGGTTCCATGAATAGCAATTGCTTTTAATTTCTTAGAACCCATTAAAGTCCCTAATCCACATCTTCCAATAGCTCTCCCTTCATCATTAATAATCCCTGCGTATTTTACTAGATTTTCTCCCCCAACTCCTATGGTAGCAACTCTAACTCTTTCATTATTTAGTTCAGTTTTAATAATTGACTGTGTTTCATAAGTATCTTTTCCCCATAATTTACTAGCATCTTTAAATTCAATTATTTGCTCATGAACATACAAATAGATAGGATCTTTAGATTTACCGACAATTACAATCGCATCATATCCACTATTCCTTAGTGAAATACAGAAAAAACCCCCTGATGTTCCTTCTCCCCAAATTCTAGTAAGAGGTGAAATACCAGTTACAGAATATCTTCCAGAAGAAGGTCTAATTGTTCCTGTTACCGGTCCAGTAGCAAAAATTAATGGGTTTTTCTCTGAAAGAGGATTTTTTTTCAGTAACCCATAATCCTCGCTTGATAACAAATCATACGTTAATTTAGCACTTAATCCTGTTCCTCCAAGATAATCTTTCGCTATCTGAGGATCTAACTCTTTTACATCAACTTTTTGACTATTTAAATTAATATAAGCAATTTTTCCATTATAACCTAATAAATTATTACCCATCTTTTATCATCGAATTTCTGATTAAAAATCAATAATCTTTCCATCCCAAGCATATTCAAATATTTTCCTATATAGTTCTTCATTAATAGAACGATAGGATGTTAACGTCACAGCATCGTTCATGGCGTAGTCAACTAATTTATCAATTTTTCCGAAATATTCTTCTTTACTTATTTTTGGTTCTTTGATATCCTTAACACAAGTAGGGCCATCAACTGAATGGATAAAATTTTTAAGTGAATGAATAAACTCTTTTAACAATTCATCTCTACTTTTATTTTCTAATGTCAGACCAAAAACAGGGCATAATTGCATCCATCTATCAGTAATTTTCGTCTTAAAAGTTATGCCATACGATAAGAACAAGCTAACAGCAATACCATGATGGATACTAAAAATCTTACCAAAACTATGGCCTAAAGCATGATTTATCCCAGGAGCTTGATTTCCATATGATCCAAATGCAGCTAATGTTGAAGCTATCTGCATATGAATTCTAGCTTCCATATCTCTTCCACCATATTTATAAGATCGAGGTAGATATTTTATGATTTCTTGAATTGTAGCTTTATTTGTAGCATCAAAATAAGGATTGCCCCAATTTGTAGTAAATGATCCCATTGCATGTGCTAATGCATCCAAACCTGTAGCCATTGTTAAAAATGGCGGCAAATCTTTAACGAAGTCCGGATCTAGTATAGTTATATCTGCTAGTAATTCCTCATGAACAACTTCTATTTTTTTTGGAGGATCTCTCGAAGTATCAGTTATTAAAGCAGCAGTAGCAACTTCAGATCCTGTTCCTGCTGTAGTTGGAATCGCGATTAAATATTTTATTTTTTTGCGTAGTCCAAGAGCCGCACCGATGCTAGGTAAAATCATAAAAAGATTTTGCTCAGGTTTTTCATACTTTACCAAAATCATTTTAGCTGTATCAATTACACTACCTCCTCCAATGGCAATTAATATTTTTGGGTTATATTCTTCACAAACTTTTGCTCCTTCATCTATGGTTGAGATAGGGACTTCTGGTAAAACACCTGACCAAACTTTATAATCCATATCGATTAATTTAAGGTATTCTTCTATGTTTTTAACAAATTTTTTAGTAAATGAATCAGTAATTATTAAAGCTCTTCTTTTCTCCTTGCTAATACCTGCCTCTAAATATCGTGCAACTTTAAGTAGAGCAGATTTACCTGTATATATTCTTGATAAGAAAAAATTAGTTTCCAATCCTCTTACAGCTCTCGCTCCCAAAATTGGCATTAGATCTTTAATTACCTGAGATTCATACCAAGTAGGCATCTTAATATATCCCCATTATGATATTGATTAAAAAATATTCTAGATTATTAGATATTAAAGGTAGATTCAATAAAAAAACATTTTTAATTCAATATCTCCTATTATCTTAATTGAGTAAACAATGAATAGAATTTTCCATCTTTATCATTGTATTTACAATTCCTTGGTTTTAAAATCATGAAGATAAAATTAAATATGAATGAGATGTATAAAGCTCCTCCGAAAGAAATAATTCATTCAGTTAAAGAATGTATCAATCTAATTAATCGATATACTCCCCAAAAAGAAGTGGATACTTTAATGAATCTATTATCTCTCTATACAAAGGTTCCATACGAATCAATAGTTTTAAGTCCAGGTTCAGATCTCTTGATTAAAGAATTCATGTTTCTTTTCTCTAATAATAGACAAATCATTATTGCTGACCCAACTTTCATTATTATAAACAATTCAGCTCAAAATGCTGATTCTGCATTGATGAAAATCAAATTAAGTGAACCGGATTTCAAAATTTCTTTAGAACCTTTACTTCATGAATTGAAAAAACCATCCTTATTAGTGTTTGACAATCCCAATAATCCAACAGGAAGTTTGATATTGACTCAAGATGATGTTGAAACCATCTTAGAATATAATAATGCAATCTTATTGATTGATGAGGCGTATTTTGAATTCTCTAAAGTTAGTTATGTTAAATTAATAAATAAATATCCTAATCTCGCTATATTAAGAACATTAAGCAAATCCTTTGGATTAGCAGGATCAGGAATTGGATATTTAATTGCCGGAGATTTAATACGTAAAAAATTCCAGGGATTAGAAATTATGTTGCCTTATCCGAGTGTTATTGCTGGAATAAAAGCTTTAGAATACCAGAACTATATGCTTGACTATGTTAATGAAGTAGAAACTGAAAGAAGAAGAATTATGACTTTAGCTTTAGAGTTAGGTATAACGGCTTATCCAAGTTATACGAATTTTCTATTAATGAAATCAAAAATTCAAAATATATCTAAAAAGTTAGCAGAACAAGGAGTTTTAGTTCATGATTCAACAAATCAACTGGGTTCAGAGTATTTTCGAGTTACTATCGGTTCTAAAAAGGAGAATGATTTTTTCATTAGAGCTCTTCGAAATGTTATTTCTATTGATTAATAAACAAAACTTTTTTTCAATGAATACTTAAAAAAACTTAGTATTCAAATCTAATTTTTCATTAAAACAGTTTTATTATCAATGTCAAAAAAAGAACAAAAAGAAGTTTATAGGATTAAAGAAATTGAAAGCATAAACCTAGCAAGAGGAGAAATCAGGGATTATGTTATAGAAACAAAGAAAGCAGTTGAAGCGGACAATGATTTATTAGCCGATCAGATAAATAAAGGATTAATAAAGAGAGGAATTAAATCAGTTGATATTGTGGGTGCAATAGGCGCTGGAAAAACCGCTATTTTGGAAAAAATAACTGAAAAATTATCAAAGAATTATCGAATCCTAGTAATATGTGGTGATATTACGACTAGAGTAGACGCTGATAGAATTGAAAAACATAATGCTGAAACTGTACAAATAAATACTGGACGTGAATGTGCATTAAATGCTTATCATATCAACCAAGTAATTAAAAATAAAGACTTAAATGAATATGATTTAATTTTCATAGAAAATGTAGGTAATCTAATTTGTCCTTCAGATTTTAAGCTAGGAACTGACAAGAGAATCACTATTGTTTCTATTACTGAAGGTGAATGGGTCATTGAGAAACACCCAATGCTTTTTAAAATGTCTGATATTGCAGTTATTAATAAAATTGATCTTTTAGAAAGATTAGGTACAGATATTGATAAAATGATAAATGATGCTAAGAGATTTAATCCCAACATAAAAGTAATAACGACTAGTGCTAAAAATGGAGAAAATATAGATAAATTAATTGAAGCTTTAGAGCTATAGAAATTTTAAAGGTGAAAAAAATGAAAGAAGATTTAAAAAAAATAGAGAAAGTTATTAGTGATTTAGAGTTAAACTCTCAATCTCAGATTCAAGAACTGTTGAATAATTTCTTGAAGACACATCTTAAAAAAAGTAAGATTGATAATTTTATAGGGGATTATCCTACATTCATAGAACCTGTGTATCTAAATGTGAACGTCAAAATTGGTGATGATGTTCTTTTAGGTCCAAATGTATATATTGGAAAGAATACCGAAATAAATGATTATGTAGAAATCTCGAACTCAATTGTTTTTGATAATGCATTAATTGCTGAGAATGTTAAATTAGACAATTGCATTATTGGGAAAAATACCTTATTGAACTGTGAAAATATTAATATTGACAACTGTGTTCTAGTTGGAAATGTGAAAACTAAAGAAGATGTTTACAGAATTATGTATAAATTTAAGTAATATAAATTAGAGCGTTATACTCAGTATAAATTATAAAAACCGTACCTAAAATTATGAAAAATGATAAATACTTTGAGATTAATTTAAAAAGATGGAATGAGCTTGTAGATATTAATGCTAATTCCAAATTCTACGATTTAAAAGGATTCAAATCGGGTAAAACATCTCTCCTGTCAATAGAACTTGAAGAATTAGGTGATGTTCGAGGAAAAACCTTATTACATTTACAGTGTCACTTTGGGATGGACACACTTTCATGGGCTAGATTAGGAGCTGAAGTTACTGGTGTAGATTTTTCAGATAAAGCTATTAATTTAGCAAAAACGTTGAGTGAAGAGTTACAAATACCCGCAAAATTCATTTTTTCAAATATATATGATATGCCAAATGTTTTGGATGAAAAATTTGATATTGTCTATACTTCATATGGTGCAATTTGTTGGTTGCCAGATATGGTTAAATGGGCTCAAATTATTAGGGATTATTTAAAACCAGGAGGAATTTTTTACATTATAGATAATCATCCATTTGGTCTTCTCATTGACGAACACCAAGAGGCATTTAAAGTAGGGTATAATTACTTTTCTGAGGGAAAACCAATATATTGGAATGAGGATGGTGCGTATGCAGATCCTTCAGTAAAACTAAAGAATCGAGAATCTTACGATTGGCTTCATAGTATGAGTGCAATAATGAATGCTTTAATATACGCTAATTTTGAAATTGAATTTTTGCATGAATTTCCATTTACTTTTCATAATATTCACCCTGATATGAAAAGAAGAGAAGATGGATATTGGGAGTTCATAAATTTAGAATTTTCAGTTCCTATGATGTTTTCAATAAGGGTTCATAAGAAAACTTAACTTAAAATTATTAGATACATTTTCATCCAATAAAAATTTAGCGTCATGAGATTGAGGCACTTTTCTCTTCCTCGATTGATTTTCTTGCATATCTAACTATAGCAGAGATGTCTTCTTTGGATAATTCATGGTATAGTTAATTAGATTAATAGGATTAAGCAGACCAAATAGAATCACAAAATAGAAATATTAATTGGCAGATTTCTGCTAATGATCTATTATAAATATTTTATTTTTTCTTCAAAATATTCTTTTAACAAATAATAAGGTAAGTCTCCACTTCTAAGAATAGTATCATGAAAGAACTTTAAACTAAATTTGCTCCCCATCTTTTCTTCCACTTCCCGTCGTAAATCTTCAAATAGGAGCTTTCCAACGAGATATGACAATGGATAGCCGGGAGTAGTTGTATATCCCAATATCTGTGCTTTAGCTGCTGTTTCTCCCGTTTGCAGTATATTCATTAGCATCTTACAAGCATCTGCCATTGATCGTTGCTTACAGTGCAATTGGATATCTAACATCAAGTTCATCGCCCGTCCAACCAGGAGTCCTGAAATTAACTGCTGAGCTTTTATAGAATCTTTATAAAATCCTTGGGCTAACATCATTTCCTCACAATAAAGAGCCCATCCTTCTACTGTTTCCATTGATGTATAGGAGGTGACACCTAACAATCGGATGAGAGGAGCAAAGTTGTTATTGCATACGAAATCCAAATGATGCCCAGGATAAGATTCTACTTCTTTTTCATATTCTTCTTTACCGAATTGAACAGCAATTCTCGGATTACGTTTGAAATATTCCTCCAAACCTCTATTGACTATTTCTTCGAATTTTAGGTTCTCATCCATTTTCTTTTCATCTTTTATGCATATTCGATTTATAATAAAATGCTTTTTATGATAGATTCAGACCCATTAAAATACTAGAGGAGAAAAGTATATAAAGTTTTTAGAAAAAGGTATTTTGCAAGAGAGAAAATGAAGAGCGTAAATAAAACATTTAATACGAATTTTCCAAAAAGCACTTATATGCTCCTGTTGTTAAAAAAAACTGATAGATTTTAGCATAAATCTAAATTTCTGCCATTTTTCTAATAAGAAACTTAATTGATTTTTTTTTTGAGAACAATGCCATCTTCTTCCAAAATAACGATATTTTCCGTTAATTTTTCAAAAGAAAATGATTTAAGAAACTTTTCAAAGTTTGGAAGCACATTTTCATCAATTAAAGGATGAATATCAATTAGAATTAAGTAATTTTCACTCTTAAGCTTAAATTCAATTAAATCTTTATCATAAGTGATAAGAATTCTATTTTTTTTTCTCGCTAATTCTACGAGTTCGCTATTTTTCGCCCCTCTTTTGTTCAATTCTTGAACTGTTATAGTGTCATATCCTTTTGAGATTAATAACTTCTTTAAATTATTAGATACATTTTCATCCAACAAAAATTTAGCGTCATGAGATTGAGGCACTTTTCTCTTCCTCAATTGATTTTCTTGCATATCTAACTATAGCAGATATGTCTTCTTTGGATAATTCAGGGTATGCATCCATAATTTCCTCAAATGTTTTTCCCGCTTCTAACCATTCGAGAATAACTGAAATCATTATTCTTGTTCCTTTTATGCGAGGTTTACCATGACATATTTCAGGATCCGTTTCGATTCTCTTTTCAATTATCATTTCTATTATTTCAATAAACTAATTTCAATTATAAGAATATTTTTCTTCATTAAATGAATGATCAAATCTCAATTAATATTTATCTATCTCGAATGTAAGTTGAATAGTAAATTTATATCTATTTTCTATGATTTTCTAATTATTATATTATTAGTATTAAAAAAAGAAATACTCTAATTTTTGGATAATATTTCGTGAAAGCACACTTTCACGATAATTTATATTACCATGATAATATCTTAGTATTCTCTCAATATTATTGCATTATGTAGAAATTTTAGCTAAATACATTCCATCTTCTTCTTTACAGAGGATCTTGCAAGGTAATCCTAGTTCTTGGGTAATTTCGTTAAGTGTATCGGGGTCTATTTGAACATTATGGAATTTATCTCCTAGAATATTATTGTATTTCATCTGGAAACTTGCCTCACCAATATACTTTCCTAACTTCCGGTTTCTTTCCTGAAAATTAAGATGAATTTGTTCTTGAGTTAAACGAATGTCAATCGAATCAAGAATTATAATTCCCTCTGGATTAAGGCGCGTTTTACAGTAAGATAAGAATTTTTTTATTCCTTCTAAATTCCCCACGAATCCTATTGAACGTCCCAAGAGAAGAATAGTATCAAATGAATCCGTTGTTAAATTATAAAAATCTGTACATTGAACATTTTTTACTCCCCTTTTTTTCATTATTTCACAAGCATGAGAGGATATATCAATCGCATAAACTTCAAGACCTAATCTTTGAAGTTCCAAACTATGTGGCCCAACTCCTGCTCCGATATCTAAAACTTTACCTTTACATAATCGTATTGCTTGTTTTTCTAAATTTGAAAAATCTTTAGGGCTTCGAAAGAAATATTCAATAGGAACATTAAACTCTAATCCATCATCTCGAATTAAAGTGATCTCTGCCTTTTTTTTACCGTTATAAAAATCTTCAAGTGCTAAACCAAAAGGCTCCATTGCTTTTTCTATCATAATAGTATTCTAGAAAGACGATAATTTTAATCTTGTTGCAATTTTATTTTACTCTTTTCTATTCTAATTAAAAGTTTTCCGACAGCTTTATGACTTGTAAGCTGTAACCATGCTAATAACCAATACCATCTTGGTACGAATACTTCTCTTTTATATTTGCGTGATGCTTTTAGCACCGTTTTTGCGACATCTTTAACATCTGCAAATTTATACAAAAAACCCCGTTTTTGATATTTTTCAATCCACTCCTTCATTTCTGGAGTAGATTCCCAAAATTTTGTTTTTGTTGGCGCAGGACAGATAGTTATTACTTGAATGTTATGGTTTTGCATTCTATACTCTGATCGAAGAGAATCTGCTAATCCAACAATAGCATATTTACTCATTGAGTAAGCTGCCATATTAGGTATACCTGTTTTACCGGCAGAACTTGATGAGAATATAAGTTGTCCTTCTTTTCGATCTGGAAATTTTTTAGTTGGAGCGGGGCGTCCGATATATGAAAGCGCTGCTTGAAGTACTAACCATATACCATCGACGTTGATAGACATGATCTTTCGATATTCTTCAAATGTTCCACCATTAGTTATTGAACAAGTGGTTCCTATACCCGCATTATTATGTAAAATATCAATATGTTGCTCTTTTTCACCAATGTTTTTAATTACACTTTCAATTTGATCTCGATTAGTAACATTAAATTCATAGGATTCAACATATTCTGCTCCTAAATCTTCTAATTCTTCTTTCAACTTGTCTAAAGGAGTACCCGGAAGATCAAGTAAATATATTCGCATTCCTAATGGAGCAAATTTTCGACAAACTTCACTTCCTATATCTCCACTTGCTCCTGTAATTACATATACCTTTCCTTTATACCATTTCTTTTTCATTTAAAACAACACTGTTTTTTTTAACTTTAATTTAAAAAAAATAAAATTATGTTGATTAATCCCCTTTTTTTATCTTTCCTTGAAATGAGGAAAATTGATTAAATATAGCTTTTGCATCCCCTTCAATTTTAGCAAAGATATTGACAGGGCTTGCAGCAACGGGTTTATCACCCGAACTCGCAGGAGTTGGCCCCCAAAGAATACAGAATCCTTGGCCACTAATCCAATATCCTACATCTCCAACTTCACATTCGGTTTGAGAGTCTTCTTCGGGAATAGAAACGGGACAATCACCATATAGCTCTTCACCCCATCTCGATAAATTTACATCAAATGGAAGAGCTTCCCAAATTGCTTGACAAGTTTTAGGATTTTTATCTATTAACAATTTTGCTTTTACTTCTCCGATTTTTTCATTTTCAATTATTATAGATTTCATGGTACGATATCAAAAATTAGGGTTTTAACAATATATAATACTCATTAATATTTAAACAGAACAAATAGCACAACTACAGATAAAACTCAAAAACCAAATATAATTTTGTTAAACAATAATATTTATAAGTAGTATAAAAAAGTAAAAGAGTTTTAGAATATGGACCAAAATAATGTTGAAGAATTACCATCAAATCCAATTGAAGCTCAAGGTTTATTGATTAAAGCAGTGTATAAAAAGTTTGGAGTAGAAGTATTGCCTATCATAAAAGATGTTTGTAGGAAACAAGGAAAGTCATTAGGCCTAAAAGCAAAAAAAAAACTTCCAAATAACAATTTGACTACTGTCGCGAAAGCATTTTCGAAAAGTTTTGATCAAAATTTCGTTAAAATAATTTCGATCTCGGATGAAAAATTCCAAATTCATGGTACCAAGTGTCCATTTGGTCTTGAAAATACCTCTAGAGAATTATGTGAAGCTGTTATGGCTATTGACCATGAGTATTTTCGTGAAGCGGTTAGTGATAAGATCCAACTCAAAATTTTTAAAACTGTTGCAGAAGGAGACCCGCATTGTGATACCGTTTACGAAATAAAGAGATAATCATATTCCTAAGAATATTATAAACTATGATTATAGAAAAAACAGTAGAATTAATCAAGCAAATTTATAAAACCCATAAGATTATTCCTCCTAAAGTTACAAAAGTAGTAGTTGGGTTGGGTTATACCTGTGTGGAGGTTTCTGCTTATGCTTATGAACCCTTTTTAGGCTTAGCATCGACCCTACAAAGTATTATTGCTAGAACTGAATGTAGTAAGATCAATTTTGCCGGTGAACTTACTAATTTCTCTATAAGTGAGCTCTTAAATTGGTCTTCTGAAGCACCTAGTCTTAAAAAAATCATAGGGATCGCAACATTGAACGGTGTTTCTCAACATATACTAAAAATAGTAAATCCTTATAAAAAATTTAAAGGTAATTTGGTAGATTTGCTTAATATCAATGAAAAAACTAATATAACGTTTATAGGATTAATAAAACCTTTAATAAGAGAGATCAGTAAAACATCACAACAGATTACAATAGTAGAGGATTCACTCATAATTTCACCAGAACTTAAGAAATTTAAATTCAGGCATGATATTAATCAATTAGACGATAATGACCTTATAACAGATTTGTTATTTTGTACAGGAACTACAATAATTAATAATACTCTTGAATTAATCTTAGAGAAATTTAAAAAAAAAGCTCAGAAAATAATAATAATCGGTCCAACTGCGAGTATGATTCCGGATATTTTATTTGATTATGGGGTGAATATAGTTGGCGGTATGGAAATCTTCGATTCACAAGCAACGATACAAATTGTGCAAGAAGGAGGAGGTACTAAATTATTCAAAAAATATGGAAAAAAATATAACTTAATTAAGGAGTAATGTGAATTTTCTATTATTAGAAAATTTTTTCTATTTTGTAAAAAATTTTAAATTATATGTCAGGGAGGTAAATAGAATATGTCTGAACAAATTTACACTTTTAAAACGATAGTAATTGGTCCCGCGGCAGTAGGAAAGTCCAGTCTTATACGTAGATTTGTAGAAAATCAGTTCTCTTTACATTATAAATTCACAATTGGTGTAGACTTTATGAGTAAGACTGTAGATTATGAAACAGGGAAATCTGCTAAACTTACATTATGGGATATAGGAGGACAAGAACGTTTTAAAGTACTACGTAGAAGTTTTTACGAAGGGACTAATGGGGCGATTGTTGTATTTGACCTTTCAAGAGCAGGAACATTTTCGAAAATGAAGGAGTGGCTTTCAGATTTGCGTCAAGCAATTGAGAATGATTTTCCTGCTTTAATTGTAGGAAATAAATCTGATTTAATTCCAGAAATTGGTGTAGTAATTGATCGAAATGAAGTTGAACAATATATTAAAAAGGAAAACACCATCTATATTGAAACATCAGCCAAAACAGGTGATAATGTAGAAAAAGCCTTTCTTGAACTTACTCAAAGAATGGTACAAAGATGCATATAATTAACTGGCAAGATTAATTTAATTTTTTATTTAAATTTCTTATATTTTTTGTGATCTTTTGAAAAATGATTAACATGATTTAGTTTATTTAATTTAACGAATTATTAAGAACGTTCGAAGGACTAACAAATAAATCAATTTGATTATCGAATAACATGAATATAAATTAAAAAAGTTCTATTCAATTTTTATAAAACAAAATTTTACTCTTTTATGGCAGAATATTCATTTAAGATAATCATTATTGGTCCCGCTGCTGTAGGAAAATCCAGCTTAATTCGCCGATTTGTAGAGAATCAATTCACTTTACAATACAAATTTACCATAGGCGTTGATTTCATGACTAAAATTATCGAATATGAGCCGAATAAATCCGCTAGACTTACCCTTTGGGATATAGGCGGGCAAGATCGATTTAAAATGTTACGTCGTAATTTTTATGATGGAGCTAATGGAGCACTAGTAGTATTTGATCTTTCCCGAGCCCAAACATTTTCTAAAATGAAAGAATGGATCTCAGATATGCATAAATTAATGAAAATAAAAATATCTTTTGTCATATTAGGAAATAAAGTCGATCTACTTACTGAAATAGGTGAAGTAATAGATCAAAATGAGCCCTATCAATACGCTGAGAAAAATGACAGTGTTTATATTGAAACCTCAGCCAAAATTGGTAATAATGTCGAAAAAGCCTTTGTAGAACTTACCCAAAGAATTGTACAAAAATTCTCCTAATTTTGCCGATATTCTAATAATATTACAACATAAAACGACTTTTTTAATCTTTTTAAATTCACCGATTTAGAAAATTTTTAAATATCAAATTTAGATTATTTAATAAAACAAATTTTATGCATTATGTCACTTTATGTATTTAAGGTCATAATAATAGGACCTGGAGCTGTCGGAAAAACTTCTCTCTTATACAGATTTGTTGAAAATAAGTTCTCTTTTCGTTATAAGATGACGATAGGTGCTGATTTTTTATCCAAAACTATTCAAGATCATCCTAAAGCAGGAACAACAGTAAAATTGCAAATCTGGGATATTGGGGGTCAAGATCGATATAAATTCTTAAGATCCAGCTTTTTTGATGGTGCTAACGGTGCCTTTATTGTTTTTGATCTATCACGTTGGCATACTTTTGAAGAAATTGAAGAATGGTTATCAGATTTGCATGAATTTGCAGGTGAAAACGTCCCTTTTGCATTGATTGGAAATAAGGTTGACTTAATTGATAAAAAAGATGAACTCTATGAACGAGAAAGTGCTCAAGTATTTGCTAAAAAAGAACAAACTTATTATATCGAAACCTCCGCAAAAACAGGGGAAAAAGTGGAAGATGCTTTCTTGAATTTAACGGAAAGAATGTTAAAAAACGTAAGTTATAAATAAGATTTTCTGTTAATCTACAATTTTTAGTAATGAAAAAGATAAGAGATTCGTAAAAAATTTTGATAAATTTCTTTTAATCATCTCATTCTTAAGATCTTCATATTCGAATGATAAATCATCTAATTTCTTGTTAGTTAAATTGAGATCCTTGATAATAAAATTAATATCTTCTTCCAATTTTTTAAGTTTATTTAATCGTTCTTGCTTCTTTGTTAAATCTGTCATTTTTTTTATATTTTGAAGTTGTCGCGGTGTTAATCTTTTATTTTTGTTTCGTGCTAATGTTTGATTTAATGATTCGATTTTAAAATTCAAAGTTCTTTTCTTATGCGAAAAAATCTTTTCTTTTTTCTTTCTTTCTTGATTAAAAATAGCATCGTTTAGAGTCTTAATTTCTCTTTTCCAGATTGATGTTTTTGATTTAACGATTTTTTTTGCTTCTTGTTGAAGTTTACTAATAATATTATAACCTATATTTAATTTCTCTGGAGCATCTTTAACCAGAAATAATTCATTAAAGTTTTCGATATTTAAAATAATGTCCGCAAAATTCTTAATTTCATTACCATATTCATCAACAACAATTGCTATGATTTGATTTTCAATAATATAGCCTTGAAATTTAACTGAAAATATAAAAAGATATAGTTCTTCTTTATATTTTGATTCTAAATCATAAAATCTTTCTAATACTTTTCTATTTAAATTCAAGACGCTTAAATTTCCTTTAAATTCGTCACTTATGCAATAATCCAATATAATATTAATTAAAGGATGTCCTAAAGCAAAAAAATCAATTTCTTCTTTTTTTCTCGCAAGTTCTAAACTAAATGTTCCTCGATATTCGCTAAATAGGTTATAATTAGGATTTTTTAATAAAATATCTTTTATTTTTATTTTAGATTGAAATTCAAAATCATCTTTAACTCCTTTAGAAATATTTGGAATATCTTCTAAAGATCCATATACCTGATTATCAAGTTGTAAAAATTGTTTTAAGAACAAATACAATTCATTATGAGTAAGTTTTACATCTATGCATGATGCTAATGAACTAATTAGCCCTTCCATCTGAAAGGATCTTTTATCAATCATTAGATCATCCAATTGCATCTCAATTTCTTTTGCTTTTCTTATTTCATCATCTAAAGTTCTATAAAATTCATTTAATTTCTTCCGTTTTTTCCCATCCTCTTCAGCAAAAATCACACCTTTAAAATCTTTTTCAATTCTTCCAATTATTGGCTCTAAGATTCCGATAGATTCTTCAAAGAGTGTGATTCTTTTTATAATAGCATGTATTATATCAGTTTCCACTGTTCCTTCCATGAAGATATTGTAAA
>Ga0209977_10000490_pt1 | contig 15489 bp, 18 predicted proteins | sample SumtaG_2_FD_183113 | JGI IMG/M metagenome (GOLD analysis project Ga0209977, IMG submission 183113) | Deep subsurface microbial communities from Indian Ocean to uncover new lineages of life (NeLLi) - Sumatra_00607 metaG (SPAdes) (version 2) | ecosystem: Environmental > Aquatic > Marine > Oceanic... | reverse complement strand
GCCAATGATTGGAAATCCCAGTCTAAAGATTCCAACACTCCATAACTCACACAACAATAAAAAACCTAAAAAAAGAAGAAAAACTAACAAAAAAAAAACAAATATCCCTGAAAATGAAAACAATATACTGGCAAGGCTCACTTGTAATATCGGCTCGGCCCTTATAACAATAACAAACTATTCTAAAGCAACATTTTTCCACAAATGTAAAATATCTGAAGAGGAAGAAGTTTGTACAACAAAAATGATTATTGAGTCTGACATCACTAATAAAAAAAAATTAATTTATAAGTATAAGCTTTTTATTCCAAAATATGCTCCAAAAAGTTATTCTTTTCTAAAAAAAGACGACCGTTATTATAAAAAAATTAAACCTGAAAATGACCTCGCGATTTTTAATATTATGAGAGAAAGCTCTCTCACTTTTTTATCTTTTGATAGTAAAAAATTAAGCTATAATGTCTTCAACAAGTTTTACAAGGTTGAAAATACTTAAAAGCTTCCAAATAAAACACTCAAACAAAAGGAAACTCTCAATGAAAAAACAAGTATTGTTATTCACAATCCTCCTACTACCTTTTGCCTCATTCTGCTCTAAAAAGAATCCTCTTACCCCAAAAAAAAATGCGTACCGCAAAATCTACTACTATGCAGATAATGTAGTGAAATTAAAAAAAGACGGAGAATATAGCAATGGAACCCAAATTGACACTTACGCTTACTTCAAAAACAAAGAAACAAAAAATAAATACAAATTAGGCTATTATGAATTTAAAGATAAAAAAGGAGGAACCGAAAAAAGTTTCTATATTAACAAAGGGAAAAAAAGAATTACTTATGATAAAGCTTTTCTAATTAGCCCCGAAGAAAAAAATTTGCTTCTCTTTCACAAACATGTAAAAAAAAATAGACTAATTCATTCAACTATTCCATCTATTACTACTAAATCCAATAATGACAAATATAATAATGTAGTAATAGTTTTTGAAAAAAAAGAGTACTTAAAACAACCCTTATCATCATAATGGTTCAATCAAGAGTCGATTTTCCTTTTGAACATAATCAAGAACAACACCTAGATTTTGAAGCTCGGACATCAGTTTTTCAAAAAAAGATTGTTGTAATGGAGATACAAAAATCTCAAATAAGCTTGAATGCTTATCGAGAGTTCTGTCGAAAGCAAGATGCTCAAAACTATGAAGGACTGCAACAAAAAACCAGCAGTCCTTTTTTTGTATATGAGCCTGATAATAGAGGCAACTTTTCATGGTCTTCTTGTATATTTTTCAGTTTTATGCAACGATAACACTTTGTATTTCAATGATATAAATAATTTCAACTGTTGTAAAAGTGGAACTTAACCCATATAACCCCTAACAAAACAAGGGAACAAAATGGCTCAGACAAATTCAGGTAAAATAGGCTTATTCACCGCAACCATCACAGGCATGAATGCAATGATCGGATCCGGCATTTTTGTCGCTCCAGCAATGCTCGCTTCCAATGTTGGTCCTGCAGGAATCCTCACCTATGTATTTGTCATTTTTTCAGTCTGGCTTATTGCACAGTCTATCGCCCGTGTTGCAGAAATGTTTCCGACTGAAGGATCATTCTACACCTATGCTAAACAATGGGGCGGACATATTGTCGGACTTTTTGCCGGACTTTCTTATATTATAGGGCTTAGTGTTGCAATGGGTCTTTTATGCGCTTATGCAGGACGCCACTTAGCACACTTCTTTCCGGGGGTAAGTGATTACACCCTTGGACTTCTAGCACTGAGTGCACTTGTAATTTTAAATATTTTTGGCGCGGTCCTTTCACAACTAGGACAACAAATTTTAATCTGCTGCACAGTATTTCCACTTATTACTATTATTGTAATGTGTTTTTCAAAAGCTGACACAAGTCTTTTAACACCATTTGCACCATATGGAATCAAAGGTGTTTTAAGCGCAAGTCGTATCGCTATCTTTGGTTTTTTTGGATTTGAATCTGCAGCATCATTGTTCAATATTGTAAAAAATCCAAAACGAAATGTTCCACGAGCTCTTACCTATTCTCTTTTGCTTGTTGGATCATTGTATCTTTTATTCATCACAGCAATTGTCTTGGCCGTACCACTAAGCCTTTTTGTATCACCAACAACACCTATTTCTGAAACTCTCGCACATGTGTTTCCAAACACACCATGGTTAATTACCGTTATTCACGTTTCAATATTGTCTGCAATTTTAGGTACTATTCACTCAGTTATCTGGGGATGCAGTAACCTGTTCTTTTCATTAATTAAAAAAATAAAGAGCCCTGCAATCAAAAAGCTTGTAGACACAAAAAAAATTACAAATAAAACCTCGGTGCTACTTGTTGGCCTATGCATGCTTATTTCATACAGCACAATTAGCAATGTTAACTTGTTCTTCTCATTCGCATATATTTTCTTAGTAATTGCATACGTCAGTGCAATGATCCCATTGTTGACGATAAAAAAAGAGTGGACATCTGGAAGAAACATTATGACCGTCCTTGGTATTGTAACGGCAACAGTAATTCTTCTCTTTACATTACAAGATCTCTTTCAAAGTTTATAGGCTACTGCAAACGTGCTACACTATTGATGAACACTGACCGGAGTAGCGCGAAGCGCGTATCGAACGGTTGACTAGACAAGACACGCGGTGCTATATCTGATGTATATTGTGGTATAGCACCACAACAGAAAAACATACCCTGAAAAAGGAGACCCATGTTTAAGCTATCAAAATTACAAATAATTTTTATCGTCGCTATTTCATTTTTTTCTCAATCACTCTACTCGCTTTCAAACCTCACCCGTAACGATTATCTTCCGTTGTATACAACCATGCAACCACATGAATACTTGCACACACAAACAAAAGCAATTTTGCTTGATCGAGAACCAGAAGATAGTGACTGGTTAGATGTGTTTAGCTTATACCTCACACCATTTGGACAAAATGCAAACTGTGGAAGAAATTTTGACAACAAAGATGATGGTAATGATGATCCAATTTATGACGATCTTGGTAGTTTAAATGCAAAATGGTCACTTGTTGGCCTGTTAACAGGTGATATTCCAACTGATCAGACCTTAACACCTACACTTGCTTATGCAAAAAACAACCTATTTGGTCTGGTAACAAGCGATGTCCTTGATGACTCACGAGTAATTGATTCAGATGAAAAATTGGGTTTTTATTACTTTCCCGCAGAATACAAAAAACGGGGATTTCGCATTCAACTTTCAGTCGGTATCTTTGAAGATTTAGGCTTTATGCTTCAAGCTGGTGTCGCTGACATCAATTTTAACGTCACAAATTTTTCAACTGATAATGCTACTGCATCTGAACCAACATGTTTATCATCAACCTACACAAATTATTCCGTTGCAACCGTAAATTCAGATTTGATCTGCCAATTTGAAAATATTGCAAGCGACCTTGAGCTTGATATCAAAGATTTTCACAAATCGGGCGTGGAAGATGTTCGACTTTCTTTATTCTGGCGACGAGCTATTGAAATGCACGAAAATGATGATTGGCCAAACTTTTTGGTTATTCCATTTCTGGAAGCAGGAGCAAGCTTGGCCGCAGGAAAAGAAAAAGCCCCACTCAAAGCCTTTGGACTTCCATTTGGTAACAATGGACACAATGCGCTTGGGGCAAAAGGAGGGATCAACCTTGATTTTGCTGAAACAATAGAAATCGGATTTGAACTGGGTGCAACCTATTTCTTTGAAAACGAATTTTGTGATTATCCAACCCCAACAAGCACGTTGCAAAGCGGCATCTTCCCATTCAAAACAACGGTGAAAATCAAACCAGGATTCAACTGGCAATTCGGGCTGAAGCTTAATGCCCATCATTTCATGAAACGACTTTCATTTTACTTCCAATGGCAAATTGCGGAACATAAAAACGATAAAATAAAAGTCTGCAACGGCGATACTACCTTCAAACCAGAAGCTCTTGAATGTCGATCCGGCTGGAAAACACAGGTAATCAATACTGCACTGAATTATGACGTTTCACCCCATGTATCGCTTGGTTTCGCATGGCAAGCGCCTATTTCGCAAAGAAACGTGTTCCGTAGCACATCGGTCCTCTTTGGCCTGAATTTCACGTTCTAGAGCAAGTGGAGCTTGAAACTGCTTCCCTAGACAAACCTATTAAATCCTCCTATAATTAGGAGTAATTAATAGAAATTTTCCAAATAAATCTGTACTAAAATCCAGAAAGGTGGCGAGGTACATATGCCAAAAAGGCGATCCAACATCGAAATACACGTAAACAGCAATGTAGAACGTGCATTGAGACAGTTGAAGAAGAAAATTGAACGTGAAGGCGTTGTCAGAGATATGAAGCGTGGGGTTTACTTTGAACCACCAACGCAAAAACGTAGAAAACGCCTCATGCGTGCCATCAAGCAAAACTTCATGCGTATGGCAGCGCAAGGCCTTTTAAAACTTTAAAATAAATCCGATATATCATGATAGATAAGAAACAATCAGATATTCGTAGAGCTAAAAAGGAGTCTCTTTATTACAAAGAGATCTCCAGCTTTTTTTTACGCATAGCGCTTGATGATAGCAATCTCAACGGGCTTCATCTGAACAGTGTCAAATTGTCACCTAGTAAAACAGTGTGTATCGCACTTTTTTATTGTAATGGCGGAGAACAGGAGTTTAAAGAAAAAATCCCAAGCCTCATCCTTTACAAACCGGCTATGAGAAAAGCTTTGTCTCAAAATATTTCGTCTCGCTATACACCTGAATTAGTTTTTAAATACGACAAGCAATTTGAAAAACAACAAAAAATTGAAGATCTATTTAATAAACTAAAACTGGAAGGCCAGCTATAGTACTTCTCTTTTTTGTTATTCCTCTCCTTCTTTGTTGGGGATCATTTCTGAACTCCGTTGCATACCGTCTTGTCAGCGAAAAAAACTTTTTTAAAACCCGTTCATTTTGTCCTCACTGCAAACAAACAATCGCTTGGTACGATAACATCCCGGTCATTTCCTGGTTGCTATTGCTCGGCAGATGCAGAAACTGCAAACAATCTATTTCTATTTTGTATCCTCTTATTGAACTATTCACCATGGTATCATTGCTAAGTTTATGGTATCTTCCGCCACATACACACATTGCATATTTTATTTTTTTCTCTGCACTTATTGTAACAATCCGTTCTGATCTTGAAACCATGTTAATATCACGTTTTGTAACATTGTTTCTTATTCCTTTTGGTCTTTTCTTTGCAAAAATCGGTTTTTTACCAATTGATTTTCTAGACAGTTTATTTGGAATACTACTCGGTTACGGACTCTTATTTATTGCATCAACCCTTTTTTATTGGATTACAAAAAAAGAAGGAATGGGACAAGGGGACTTAGAACTGCTTGCGTTTATTGGTTCATTTATAGGCGTTACAGGCTGTTGGATAACTCTTTTTCTCGGCGCATTATTTGGTTCACTATTTGGAATAACCTACATAACTCTTTCTGGAAAAAGCAACCAGGTTAGAATTCCGTTTGGACCCTTTTTATCTATTGCTGCAATGTTATATGTCCTGCTTCAAGAAAAATTGTTTACTCTTTTATTCGGTTTATAACAAATCATCCTGAATAATTTGTATGTTATTATTCTGATCAATAGTCAAAATATCAGGTTTACCATCTCCATCAATATCACCAACCGCTGCTACAACAAATCCACTTTTATCTGCTCTGGTCATTGTCATATAAGTATGTGATGTTTCTAACTTTCCGGTAAAAAAGTTTTCACCTTCTGCGCCAGCACCAAAACCATAGGTATAATAGAATTTTTCACCTGCTCCACCTGAATGATATCCTTCAGGCTTCCAACCAACCCCACCTTCTCCGTACAATTTTGCTGAATATTCTCCATGTTCTGCCCAATACACTTTTTGTGCAGTATAAATTGAACTCAAATTCATGTATGCTTCAGAACGCTTTGCTTTTGATAAAAATTTGAAAAAATTTGGAACAGCAACAATTGAAAGAAATGAAATGATCGCAACCACAATCATCAACTCGATAAGTGTAAATCCCTTTTTCGCTTTGTATTTGTACATAGCAACTCCCCCTGCTTTTTGTAACAACGTCACCCTCAGACGACTCTTAGTATATGGTATTGAATAATAGGCTGGTCAAGGGTTCATCATGACAAAAAAAATTCTGCTTTTATTTTGTATCTGTTTTATTGGTTTGCAATATACACATTCTATGCATGCAAACAATACATTTTCCCAGACAGTTCAAAACAATCTTATTTATGGAGCAAAAGAGATAATCGGATTTGGCTTACACGGCACCTTTAATCATCCTAAACTGGTTATTCTTGGCGGTGGAACATTGATTTTAATTGGAACTGTTTTAACTTTCCGTGAGCTTATGAAAAAAATAGAAAACCTTGTTGGCACCGTTGCCTTAGTTGGACTCGGTGCACTTGGACTGTTAACACTAGCACACCAATTGGATAAAAAATCAGGTATAAAAAAAGGAGCCCACTCTTAAAGCAGACTCCCAACTTTTTCAGACTGATGGCATTTACCGATTATCTTTTACCGAAGTACCAAAATAATTTTCGCACCACAAGTTTAAGCTTGCTCCACGTCGGATATGCTACTAATCCATAAGTAAATTCATCAAAGCAAACAAAATCAATGGAAAGATCTACTTTGGTAGATTTACAAAACTTTTTCATTGATTCAATTGCCACTGCAGCCATTTCAGGTAAATCAAAAATAGTTCTGCTAAAATTCCCCGCACTTAAAAATGGAATCGATACCGACCTTACTCCAGAAGCAACTGCTTTGTTCAAAATCTTTTCATAACACTTTCCAAGCAACTCCTTCCCTTTTTTGTCAAAAAGAAGACAGCCTTGCATTAAATTTTTTTCATTAAAGTTTGGTGGAACAACATGAAAAATCTTCTTAAATTCACCCAACCCACAAGCATCGGTTAAAATAACATCTGAGATCTCACATTCTTTATTCTCACCAAGGGCTTTTTTACATTCTTTTGTAAGCAGCTTGCCTTTGTCTTGTGATTGCATAAAAATTTGACCACAAAGACCTCCTCCTTGCAACAATCGACTATTTGCTGGATTTACAATTACGTCAGTATTATTTTGTATGATGTCTCCCTGTTTGACTCTTATGGTAGAACCATTAACAAAAATAGTTTTACACGATGCATACACGCCATTACCAACCAATACAAAAAAAGAAAATAGAAATAACGCTTTTTTATTCATAAATCACCTTAACATTTCGTTTTTGAAAACGTAAATTCAACAAGCAAATACATAATTTATCAAGAAGAAACGTTAGCTTGCTTTGGAATTCCATCTTCAATATGTAGAACAATTTTTTCTTGTTTATAAATCGCAAACAACTTGTATCCGATCAATGCCGAAACAACTGTTGGCACAACAATTTTTGATGCTTTCCAAACAATCAATTTTGCTCTATTCCAATAATAACTTTTCACTTGCCTTATAATCTCTTCTTTGATATTTGAAACAATCTTTTCCAGCTTCCCCATACAACGCTCTAGCTTCTCATGCCATATCTCATTAGGATCAGACAAATCTTTACATGCTAAATTTACCTGTTTTTTAATAATATCGACAATCTGTTGTTCGGTAAAATGTTCGTCAAAACCTTTCTCAGAAATCCACTTGCCAAGTTTCTTCTTTGCTCCCCAGACTATAATATCTTTAATTGCCTGCGATGTTTTTTTATTATCCAACAAATGTTCTATTTTTACGCCAGCAGACAACATCATACTAGAAAACTTAATATTGAATTTTTTTATTGTAGATTCGTTTAACCAAGAAAGAATACCACTTTCAACGGACTGTTCTATTCGTTTTACTAATGGTAAAAAAACACTCGATCCGACTTTTCCTAAAACAACTTTTACTTTTTTACCAAACCTACCATCCAAACGAGGATTCAATCTATCAAGCCACTTTTTGACTGGAAGTTTTGATATGTTCATACTAAAATATTGAGCACCTTGAGCAATCAAACAATTTGAAAATGAGCCAAATGAAAACAGCGTTGCTAAAAACAATACCTTTTTATTCATAATATAAAAAACCTTTAAGTAACTTTATTCCTATAAATCCTGCCACCCCTATAACTCCAACCGATATAATTCGCCGCATTACTTTTTTTCGACAACAACGAAATAGAATATCTTTTTTGATCTGATCAATCATCCACTCAATATCCGTCCCCTCAAAACTAATAGGTTTTGGTTTCCCCTTAGAACTAAATGGAAATGTGAACACATAACTATTTATTATGTACTCTATATCTTCGTCAGTAAGCGAAAAATCTGAGCCCATTTCACTTCTTTTCTCTGCAATCCAAAAATCCAATTTTTTTCTAATTTTACTACTACAATCATGAAGTTTAAAAAACAACTTCCCAACCAAAAGGACGGAAAACATACAAAAACCTTCTATAATAAAAGGTTTTGCTTCTTTTGACATACCAAACAATAACAATATTGAAATAAACAATGCTTTTTTATTCATAAATCACCTTACTGATCAAAACATTACTTGCACATGGTTGCACACAAAAACAACTGGCGTTGAAATAAAACTAAATAGTTTTTTCAAATACAAACCTACAATATTAACCGTTACCCGTGTTTCTACATTAGAAAACAGTTTATCAACCTTCATTTCTATACTCGAAAACACTTTCCTGATTTCAAACCTTGTACAACGCTTACGCTTACTTTTAAAAAGACTGTTATATTGAGCAACAATCTCATCAATCTGTTTATCCGCAATCTTTTCAAGGTCAAGATCCTTTATAAAACACTTCATCTGATTATTAGAAAAAAAACAAACCTGACGAAGCCTTTTTTCAATACTCATCTTAATCACAGATTTAACATGCGCCTTCTTTATTGGTCTAAGCTGCAAAATAGAAGACAATTTCTTCTTCGTATTAACAAAAGCTCCCAAAAAGCCAAGGGACTTTTTAATACGCTGTTTTGCCTCATCCTCACTCAAACCAAGACGATTTTTCACTATATTTTCTGCCAAAAACTGTCCACATTCTGCAGTGACATTAACCTTTTGAACGCCCCTATACAGAGCAATCTGATAATATGTGGCACCAAATAACAATAAAAATGATAAATATAACGTTCTTTTATTCATAATAACCTCCACTTAATCGACCTTTAGGCCTATTTCTCCATTTAATATCAGTATATCAAAACGGATGCCTTTGCTCAAAAGCCCCCTCAAAATCCCCTGCCAGAGCGCGGATGGGCCGCTTTCACCCTCAAATACCACCTAAAACTACGTATAGCGATAAGCTCCTTGGATATCCATTACCAGAAGGCATATTTGACAACTTTCCTGGTAATAACCCAAAAGTCGAACCAAATAGAAAAATAGGCCTTTTTATTTTCTATTATTGTAAAAAGCTCCAGTTTCAATGTGTTTTAATTTATTGATTGACATTTTCAAGGGGGGATATATCGTTGTTATTGAGAGGCTACAAGCTTCTTAATCTTGTTAACCACATCCTTAATTAGAAGCGGAGACTGAGCAATGAAACTTATAAAAGATACCTTTAAGGGAACCTTCTCAGCACTTTCAAAACAACTAAGCTATAATGAAATCATTGAATTTTTGGATGCTAACTGGTCAGATATGCCAGAAGCGAAACAATCAGAACGTATTACACAACTTGACCAAGCATTGCAAAGCCCTTCAAAAAAAATTCATACCATTTTTTTTACTGGTACCAACGGTAAAAGTTTAACAATGTATTTTGCAACAAAACTTTTACAAGAAGAAGGTGTAACCGTTGGCTCATTTTCTGCACCGCATATTTTAACTTACAATGAACGACTTTCCATCAACGGTGTCACCATTTCAAACAAAGATTTTACGGAACTTGCAAATGAAGTTCTCAATGTTGCTTCATCAAAAAAATTGCAACCGAGCTCTTTTGAACTTTTGTCATTAATAGCACTTCTTTATTTTGCCAACAACAATGTTAATGTCGCGCTACTTGAAGTGACAGAACCATATGCAAAACTATTTACTATCTGTTACCCAAAAATTGCAGCTATCACACGTGTTGTTCCAGAAAAACCGGACGATACACAACGTGAGATAGACAAAACACTGGAAATTATACAACCAAATACCTACGTAATTTCTGCTGATCAAAGCAAATTAAATCTTCAGCTAATGCTGTCTATAACAAAAGAAAAAGGTGGAAAATGGATTATGCCAATTCGCAAGCTTGCACCACTCAACTACCCTTTTGAACAGCTGTATGGTCGCTGCGCTGCACTAGCAGAACGAGTTACACATCTGTACGTTAATAAGATTGCTCAGAAGGATGCAATCATTGTTACGGAAAGTTTACTTACAAAACCCAAAGCTCGTCGTGGTCGTCCAACACTTGAAGCACAACGAACATCAGAGATTAACCCTCAAAAAACGTTACAACAGTTTTGGAAAGAGGATCACGGCACACTTCCTGCACGTTTCCAAATTTTAGATAAAGAAAAACCAACTGTAATGCTTGATACTGCAGACAATGTTGATGCTTTCAAAAATCTTCTGCTTGGCATTCGTCTTTTACATTATCAACGACCACTAAAAGGACTAAGTATTGTTCTTGGTCTTAATAGCGTTGAAATCAACATGGAAGAACTACTAAAACATCTTCGTTACTTCTTTAAAAAAACATCTGGCCAAGTATTTGTTTGTCCAACAAATGCAAAACCAGGACAACCAGGCAATAAAGCTTGTGACGTTCAAGAAGTAACTCATCAATTAAAAAGTATGAAAATTAAAGCTGTAATTACACAAGATTTTAAAACTGCATTTAAACAGGCATGCGATGCCGTTGACAATAGACATGGTCTTATTGTTGTAACTGGATCTACTTCAATAATAACTGATTATTGGCGCGAACATAAGGGAATAAAAAAACTTTAAATCCCAAATAACACCATCAGTACGTCGACACGGTAGTTCGCTACTACCGTCAAAAAAGCAAAGGCTATTGGAAAAAATATGATTATTCCACTCAATGAAGCATTGTTTTCAATCACCATAGGAGCGTGTTCCGGCTTTTTCTACGGACTCTCTTTTGGATTATTCCGAGAAAAAAGAGTCCTTTCTTTTATGCTAACAGTTACAAGACTATGTATTATCGGCTTGTTTATGTTTTATCTGTTGCGCTTGTCTTCAATACATTTTATACTCTTACTACCAACATTTTTGGTAGTATTCTGGCTCACTGTTTTAAAAAAGAAGGCCACAACGAATGAAAGGCTTTGATCACATATTCGGTGGACCACCATGGCAACCACTTGCTCGTATCGGTTTAACGCATCAATTTTTTAATCTTGATTACGAATCAATCATGCACTCATGGATTATTCTTGGGTTCCTGTTTATTTCACTTATGATTGTAAGGTGGTTCATTCAACGAAAAGAAAATGCAGTAAGATTTCTCGCACTTTCATTTGTGAATTATTTCACAAACCTATGCAACCAGACACTTGGAGTTTTTTCATTTAATCATTTCGCATTTATAACAACATTGTTCTGTTTTATTTTTTTTTCAAACGTTTTTGCTGTCATCCCTGGCATAGAAGAACCAACATCAAATATTAATACAACATTTGCCCTAGGGCTGGTCGCATTTTTTTATATTCAAACATACGCAATTCGTTCAAACGGCTTGAAAGCATACATCAAAGAATATTTTAGTCCGTTCTTTTTAATGTTCCCACTAAACGTTGTAAGTAAAGTAGCAACAATTGTCTCGTTATCATTCCGTCTATTTGGAAATATTTTTGGCGGCATGATTATTGCAAAAATTTATCTTAGTTCCATTGAAGGATCATTTTTGGCAGAAACAATTGGTTCTGTAAGTGGCAACATTGTCATTACTATCTTTTTTGGAATTTTTGAGGGTTTTTTACAAGCGTTTGTCTTTTCCATGCTCACTCTTACCTACTTATCGATTGCATTGCAAGGTGAGGGAGGACATTAACATGCTAGGTCAAAAACAATGGTAGAAATAGCTGAATTTTTACATTATCTAGTTATCGCGCTAGTTATAGGCGCTAACTCCATTGCCGTCGGTATTGGTGAAGGAATCGCAAATGGAGCAGCCATTGATGCGCTCAATAGACAACCGAAAGCAAAATCTGATATCTTAAACGCAGCTATTCTTGGTCTTGCACTCATTGAAACATCGGCAATTATCGGTCTTACAATGTCTATAATCATTCTTTTTGGCTCAAACGTTGAGAAAACATTATATTTTGGTATTTCTGAACTTGGCATTGCCTTTGCAGTATGCCTGTCAGGGTTTTTTATTGGACTTGCATCCGCACTACCAACACGTTCTGCATGTATGGCAATTGCACGTCAACCATTTGCTGGAAAGACAATTTTACGATTCATGCTAATCACACAATCAATTATTCAAACACCGATTATTTTTGGATTTATTATATCGATCTTTATCAAAGGACAAGCTGCTAATGTATCATCACTTGCCGATAGTCTACGTCTTTTAGCTAGTGGCCTCGCCATTGGATTAGGTTCGATTGGTCCGGTAATCGGTCTTGCAAAATTTGGCGCAACAGCATGTGAAGGACTTGGAATCAATAGAAAAAGTGATACAAAAATTCTTTCATTTACATTTTTGAGTGAAGCAATTATCGAAACTCCAATTATTTTCACACTAGTTATAGCACTTACGCTTACCTTTAAAAAGATTTCGGATAACCCTTTAAGTGGTATTGCTTGTCTTGCTGCCGCACTGTGTGTTGGTCTTGGAACCATTGGCACAGGAGTGAGTTCAGGAATAACTGCAGCCGCTGCATGTAGGCAAATTGCTCGCAGACCAGAACACTATTCGGTTATATCCCGAATGAGCATGTTCGGGCAGGGACTTGTTGAAACAAGCGCCATTTATTCCGTTATAATATCATTTATGTTGATTATACTGTTTGCAAAGTAAAATAGTTGTATCGTACATCCAACAAAATCTGACCTAAACAACATGTATAGCCGGATGTCTTGAATAAAAAGAAAAAGGGCAACACATGAAGCAAAAAAAGGATCTGCATGTTCTATATATCATTACAAAATTGGAACTCGGAGGCGCACAAAAGGTCTGTCTTTCTCTAAAAAAAGGTCTTGGTAAATCTGGCCACATTCCTCTTTTATTATCTGGAGATCAAGGCGAACTGGTTCAAGAAGCAAAAAAAGATTCACATGTTTATTTACTCAAATCATTCAAACATGAATTCTCTTTTTTTTCTCTTTTCTATGAACTAAAAAACTTTATTCAAATCGTTCGCCAAATAAAAAAATTAAAAAAATATTTCCCAAATCTTATTGTCCATACTCACAGTACAAAAGCTGGACTGATTGGTAGATGGGCAGCACTCTTTGCAGGAATAAAAAAACGTATTCACACCGTGCACGGATATGCTTTTCATAAACATCAAAACAAACTTGTATGGTTTGTAATTTATTTTTTGGAACTTGTTACCAGTTTTATTACAACACACTATGTATGTGTTTCTTCAAAAGACGTTAAATCTGGAATCAAACTGTTTCCTGGATTTTCACGGAAACATTCAATCATCCGAGCAGCTGTTGACTGGCAACAATTTTACCAACCAGCACGTGTTGCAAAAAATTTTCCACAAAAAAATGAACCTTTTGTTTTTGGAACCATTGCCTGTTTCAAAAAACAGAAAAATATGTTTGATCTTCTAAATGCATTTAAAAACGTACACAAAAAACATAGCAATACCCGACTTGAACTTATTGGTGACGGAAAATTACGCCCAAACATTGAAACCTGGATCAAAAAAAACAATCTTTCTAACTACATAAAATTACTCGGTTGGCAAAAAAAAGTTGCGCCCCACATGATAGACTGGCATGCATTTGTATTAAGCTCATTGTGGGAAGGATTACCATGCGTAGTAGTTGAAGCCCGACTACTAAAAATTCCAGTTTTAAGTTACGACACCGGTGGAATTCATGACGTAATCATAAATGGCAAAAATGGATTTTTATATCAACAAAAAGATATAGAAAGCTTAACCAAAGGAATGATTACAATAATAAAAGACAAAGCACTTTTTTCCAAGCTCCAAACATTTGAAGAAAACTTATATGATTTCAAAGACTCACAAATGGTTGATCAACACATCACACTGTATCAAAAACTACTTAACCAACCGTAAAAATAATGTTATACATAACCTGTGATTTTATACATTTCAATTAATCCTCAGGAGACGTCTATGAAAAAAATCTCTGCATTTGCATTTGCACTTATTGTTCTGGTTTCAACTGCCACTCATGCTTCAGTATCACTAGATGAAAATTCACCAGTACATTCAAGGGGACTTATTGGATTGGGACGGTTGCTATCGATGGATCTTTCAGAATTTTTAGCTAAGCCTATCCAGAAATGCATTATTAAACCTATTAAAAACCTTTACAAAAACGGTATGAAAGCCTGTAAAAACATAACAAACGAAATGAGTAACGGACAGTTATACGGCTATCCAGAGAAAGACCAAGGCAAAGAAGCGATGGAAAATTTGAAACATTTTGTTATAAACCTTCCGCAGGCCATTCATGAATTTAATGAAAAGCTTCTGAGAATTACGTATTACCAAGAAAATTGAAATACAAACACCAAAAAATGTTTATTACGGTTTCGGACTTGAATAAAAAAAAAGTTACTGTGAACAATAAATCATATTTATTTTTCCTGGTTGTATTGCTCTCACAAGCTTCATCTATTGTATATGAAATGCAAAGCAGCCATCATGGAACAAAAATAACCTGGGGAAAAAACCCTTCAACGAGTTTCAACGATCTTGTAGAAAAACAAACAAAACTTAAAGCGCATACTCTTGTTGACTGCAATAATATAAATAATAAAAGCCTTCCTATATATCCCCTCAAAACATGTCATCTCGATAAAAATAAAAGAAATGATTTTTGTAAAAAATACAAATCAACGACTTTAAAAAACTTCAATACAAATAAAATAGATAAAACATTACATGCAAAGCTATACAAAGACATTGGAGCAAAGGGTGGAACCTTGGGCGGTTTAATGGTAGCGGTTGGGGTAGGTATTTTTTCACGCGTATCAACAAGATCTTGGACTAAAACAATTATTTATACCTTGGTCTCATCGCTTTCTATTCCTGTCTTTAAAAAACTTTTTTCTGTAGGCGGTTCTTATATTTCTGGCAAAACATTCAAAGAAAAAAAATACACTCCTGAAAAGAAAGTTTCTGTTTTGCAAGACTATTTTGCACCAATTTGGAATAAACAGACAAGAAAAAAGTTTTTCAGTGATGAGCAAAAACTAGCTCAGTTCCGTGATT
>Ga0209977_10000489_pt1 | contig 15509 bp, 13 predicted proteins | sample SumtaG_2_FD_183113 | JGI IMG/M metagenome (GOLD analysis project Ga0209977, IMG submission 183113) | Deep subsurface microbial communities from Indian Ocean to uncover new lineages of life (NeLLi) - Sumatra_00607 metaG (SPAdes) (version 2) | ecosystem: Environmental > Aquatic > Marine > Oceanic... | reverse complement strand
ATCGGTATTAATTATTTTGGCCATCATGCTGACCAGAGATATTCACCATGGCAGCCTCTCTAATAAGCTGCGAATGCCAGCTTTGGTTGTGTCTATACTGTTTTTAGGGGCAGTAGGTTATGCCACCACTAATACACTGTGGCAGATATCCGGGGCACCACCGGTTGAGCCGACTACCGCTGGCCTGGCGGGTAAACTTTTTGGTGAGGGCGGTTTTATTTTACCGGTGGAGATTGCAGCTGTTCTCCTGCTAGCCGCCATCCTGGGAGCTATCGTTTTAGTGAGGGAGAAGTAACAAGTGTCTATTGGCCTGGAACATTATATTATACTGTCAGCCATTCTATTTTCCATCGGGCTGTATGGAGTGCTGGCAAAACGCAATGTCATAATTATCTTAATCTCAATCGAGTTAATGCTCAATGCCGTGAATGTTGCTATGGTTGCCTTCTCCCGATATATCGTGCCGCTGCTGCTGACGGGACAGGTTTTTGCTATTTTCATTATAGTGGTAGCCGCCGCTGAAGCTGCTGTTGGTCTGGCTATAATCATAGCCGTCTACCGGAATCGTGACACTATCGATGCCACCCAAATAGACTTAATGAAGTGGTGATAAATTATGTGGGTAGAAATCAAAAGAGCTAACAACCTGATGATGGCTGAAATGTGGAAGGAAGCCTTCGAGGGAGAAGGAATACCAACCCGCATTCTACCGTTGTCTGGTGAGACACCGGGGCGCGAGCTAACTATCTATCGTGTCCTGGTACCGGAAGATAAAAAACATATTATAGAAGAGGTATTGAGGAAGCTATAATGCCAACTGAAGCAGCCTGGCTTATATTTTTACTACCGGTTTTCTCTTTTATATTAATATCATTTTTCATCAGGCCCTTCGTGAAGCCTGATTCGAAGGTCGCCGGTTATATCATTATTGCCGCTCTTTCCGGCTCTTTAGCCCTGTCTATCTGGGCACTTAGTGCCGTGATGGCAGCACCTCATCATGAGCTCCCCATGCCTGATATTAGCTGGGTAGTTATTGAGGGTGGGGTTACCATTCAAATCGGACTAATCATGGATTCACTGACCGCCGTCATGCTAATAGTGGTTACCGTAGTCAGTCTGATGGTGCAGATTTATTCCCAGGGTTATATGCACGGGGACACCGGATATCACCGCTACTTTGCCTTTATGTCACTATTTTCTGCAGCCATGATTGGCTTAGTAATGGCCGATAGCCTACTCCTGGCCTTCGTCTTCTGGGAACTAGTGGGGCTTGGCTCTTACCTTCTCATCGGCTTCTGGTTCCACAAACCATCAGCAGCTAATGCTGCCAAGAAAGCGTTCATTGTTACCCGACTCGGTGATTTCGGGTTCCTAGCTGCTATCCTGGCGCTCTATGCCAATACCGGAACCTTTGATATTTCTGAGCTACATGCACTGGCAATAGCTGGTGCGCTGGGAGGGACACTCCTGACCTGGGTAGCCATTGGTATCTTCGCCGGGGCTGTCGGTAAGTCAGCACAGTTTCCTCTACATGTGTGGCTCCCCGATGCTATGGAAGGTCCAACCCCGGTCAGCGCCCTGATACATGCCGCCACTATGGTAGCCGCTGGCGTCTTTCTGGTCGCCCGTACTTTCCCCCTCTTTGAACATTCGGTAGCGGCAATGACCACGGTAGCGGTCATCGGTGCCTTTACGGCTATCTTTGCCGCTTCTATGGGGCTGGTGATGAACGATATCAAACGGGTTCTGGCGTATTCCACCATCAGCCAACTGGGTTATATGATGCTGGGTCTGGGGACTGGCGGTATAGCTGTGGGCATCTTCCACCTGTTTAACCATGCCTTCTTCAAAGCACTACTCTTTCTCGGTGCCGGCAGCGTCAATCATGCCACGGGGACATTTGATATGCGCTTCATGGGTGGATTGCGTAAGATAATGCCGTGGACCTATGCTACCTTTGTCATTGGTTCGCTAAGCCTGGCCGGTATCTGGCCACTGGCCGGCTTCTGGAGCAAGGATGAAATTCTAATCACTTCTCTAGCCAGCCAGCCGATACTGTTTGCTCTGGCGCTAATAACCGTATTTATGACTGCTTTCTATATGTTCCGAGCAGTATTTATGACCTTTGGTGGTGAGTATCGTGGGGGTAACCCCGAAGCCCACAGTACTCATCCCCATGAATCACCACGGGTGATGGTTCTACCGATGGTGGTTCTGGCTGTTCTGGCAGTGGTTTCCGGTTTCTGGAATGTTACCGGACAGTTTGGTGCCCTTATGGGCCATGGCGAGACCCGTGGCTTTGTCGAAGGCTTTTTCGGCATTCTAACCCATCCGTTACCCTGGATATCACTGATTGCCGCCGGCTCAGGGATTCTACTCGCCTACGCCATGTACAGTGTCAAATGGCTTTCGGCAGAACGAATTGGCAGCCTCTTCAAGCCACTATACACGCTGTTCTATAGAAAATACTGGCTTGACGAGCTTTATGAAAATATTATCGTGAAGGTGCTCCTGCTTAAAGGGTTATTCGCCGGTTTTGAGCTATTTGACACTAACGGTGTTGATGGGACAGCAAATGGAGTAGCTAATGGAACCATAGCCACCGGCAGAGCTATCCGTCGGATCCAGACCGGGCAGCTTCAACTCTACGGACTGTCCATCGGAATCGGTGTTTTGGCAATCGTTCTTTGCCTGTATCTTTTTGGTTGAAAAGGAGTTAGCGTAGTTGGGTTTTAATTTTCTGACATGGATAATCTTTCTCCCGGTAGTGGGGGCAATCTTGATTGCCTTCCTGCCCGGTCTATCGTCCCGGACAATTAAGCGCCTGGCGGCTGTCTTCACTTTTGCTGCGCTCGCTCTATCCATTATCGCTTTTGCTAATTTTGATAAATCATTGGCAGCCGTCGGAGTAATGCAGTTTGAAGAAAAATTGTCCTGGATTCCGGCGATTAACGCCTTCTATCACTTGGGTGTTGATGGTCTGAGCCTGCCCCTGATGATACTGATGACCTTCCTTGGCTTTCTGGTAGTCCTCATCTCGTGGAAAATCAACCTGAGACCACGCGAATACTTCGCCTGGCTTCTACTGCTGGAAACAAGTATTCTAGGAGTGTTTTGCTCTCTTGACTTACTGCTCTTCTTCCTCTTCTGGGAGATTGAAATTATCCCGATGTATTTCCTGATAACCATCTGGGGGACAGGTAGAAAGGAATACTCGGCAATAAAGTACGTGATTTTTACTTTGTTCGGCAGCGCCTTTATGCTCGCCGGCATCCTTAGTCTGTATTTCACCACCGGCAGTCTTAGTATGCTGGAGATAGCCCAGGGTGGTCTGGAACCACTACGAGCCGTCATCCCGGTTGCTGCCATCTTTTGGTTCTTGCTTATCGGTTTCGCTGTCAAGCTGCCGGTCTTCCCACTGCATACCTGGTTACCTGACGCTCATACTGACGCCCCGACAGCAGTTAGCGTCGTGCTGGCGGGGGCGCTGCTTAAGATGGGCGGTTACGGTATGATTCGCTTGTGTGTCACCATCTTCCCTGAAGTGGCCAAGACTTATGCCCCTATCCTGATAGTCCTGGCCATAGTGAACATACTGTATGGAGCCGCGGTAACCTTAAGACAGACTGACGTGAAGCGGCTAATTGCCTACAGTAGTGTCAGCCACATGGGCTATGTATTACTCGGGATTTTTGCCCTGAGTCAGGTAAGCCTGGTCGGAGCCAGCTTACAGATGTTTAGCCACGGTATCATTACCGGACTCCTTTTCGCCATGGCGGGGCTGATAATACACAATGTGAAAGAGCGTGACCTCAGGAAGCTGGGGGGTCTGGTGCGGCAGATACCAATTATAGCGGTTGTCTTCTCAGTAGCTGGCCTGGCGTCTCTGGGCTTACCGATGACCAGCGGTTTTGCCGCCGAGTTCCTAGTTTTTGTGGGTAGCTTCTCTTCTACCATTGTTCCTGGAATACAGGTTTACACCATCCTCGCCGTCCTGGGAGTGGTTGTCACCGCCGGCTATATTCTGTGGATGCTACAGCAGGTATTTTATGGACCAGCGTTAGAACAATACAACAGCGTCAAGGATGCCGATATTCTGGAGCGGGTATATATGTTTGCCCTTGTCGCTGTGATTATGGTGGTTGGTATCTACCCGGCGATTCTGACCGATGTTATTAAACTGGGTATCTCACCCATAGTCAGCTTATTAGGATAGGTAAAGGGGTTATATTTTGAATCTTGAACTATTTTTACCAGAGTTGAGCCTGGTCGCTTTCGCGATAATAGTAATCCTGCTTGACCTGGTTATCCAGCGCAAGGGGTGGCTGGTTGTAATCAGTCTAGCTGGCATAGTGGTAGCCGCTGGCTTTACCCTGGCTATGTGGGGAGGCACCTCACAAGCTATCTTTAATAACATGCTGGCAGTAGATAACTTTGCCCTGTTTTTCAAGCTACTATTCCTGGGCATCGCTGCCCTGATTATCCTGTCTTCAGTAGATTATGTATCCAAGTTTACTCACTTTCAGGGGGAATATTATGCCCTAATACTAATCTCCACTCTGGGTATGATGCTCATGGCAGCAACCACTGAGCTAATCTCTCTCTATATCGCCTTGGAGCTGACCAGCATTTCCCTGTATGTACTGGTCGGCTTCCTGAAAAACTCCAAGTCAAGCGAAGCCTCACTCAAATACCTACTGCTGGGAGCAGTAGCCTCAGCAATACTGCTCTACGGCATGGCACTGGTTTTTGGCTTTACCGGCAAGACACAACTAGGGGAGATTGCTCAAGTAATCCAGACGACATCTGCCAGTCCAGCCCTTATTTTAGGCATAGTGTTAATGACAGCCGGCTTTGGTTTTAAGATGGCAGCTGTACCTTTCCATATGTGGGTGCCCGATGTTTATGAAGGGGCACCAACGCCGATTACCGCCTATCTCTCGGTAGCCAGTAAGGCTGCCGGCTTTGCCATCATATTACGCGTTTTTTACTCTGCCTTTGGCTTGCCACAATGGCTCAGTCTTGACTGGGGTTTAACAATTGCTGTGCTGGCAGCTATCGGAATGACCTTAGGTAATGTTGCCGCAATTCCCCAAACAAACATCAAGCGTATGCTAGGTTACTCCAGTATCGCTCAGGCTGGCTACCTGATGATAGGATTAGCCACGGTGGGCTTTTCTCCGGCCGCCAATATCCTGGGGCAAAGTGGCGTTCTCTTTTTCTTAGCCAGTTATGCCCTAACTAACCTGGGGGCCTTTATAGCCATTATTGCCATCTCAAATAAGCTTAACAGCGACCAGATTAAGGATTATTCCGGCATGTTCAAACGAGCACCGTTCCTGACTCTAGCCCTGACCTTGTGTCTTTTTTCTCTTATCGGTATGCCGCCAGCCGCCGGCTTTATGGCTAAATTCTACATTTTCAGCAGTGCGGTGCAGCATAACCTGTTGTGGCTGGTAGTTATTGCAGTAATAAACAGTGTCATATCCGCCTACTACTATCTACGGGTAGCCAAGGTAATGTGGCTCGGCGAACCTGCCTCTGAGGAAAAGGTACCCTCCTCTGGAGCACTCAGGGTAGCTTTGGCACTCTCCTGCTTTGGTGTTCTACTACTGGGTATTATTCCCGGCTATGTAATGAGGCTGGCTGAGATGGCAGCCAGTATGTTTGTTTTCTAACTAAAGCACTCCTGCTGCCTTCATCCACCATCAAAAGTTTTTCTACTTTCCCGCCTGACTAAAACTATTAACAGAGCGGTTATTAGCATAGCTATTGCCCCCATTAAGAAAGCCACAGAATAACTATTACTAACATCAAAAATGATTCCCCCTACAGTCGACCCAATAGCTGCTCCAATTCCAAAACCAATCTCCAGCACACCAAATATGGCGCCAATTTTGCCTAATCCAAAAGTATCACCAATTAGCGCTCCCATACTAGAGCCAAAACCACTGTAGGCGAAGCCATAAACCAAGGCAAACAGATAGAGCATCCACAAGTCCTGAGACCAGATTAACCATACCATGGCTCCTGCCTGAAGCAACGCACAGATAATGGCAGTCAATTTTCTACCTATTCTATCTGAGGCAACACCCATTAGCACCTTACCTGCGATACCAACCCCACCCATTAGACTAAGAACGGTCGCTGCGTCCCCAGCTGAAAAGCCTATGTCCGTAGCATGCGGCACCAGGTGGGTGAATATTAAAAACAAGCTGGAAGCAAAAAACAACCAGATAAATATAACCAGCCAGAAACTCCTGGTTCTGAATACTTGTAGTAGTGAAGAGTCAACCGGCTGGATACTCTCGTCCCTATTTGCTATATCCTTCGAATGTGAGAGCCCATCGGGCAGGGCTCCAATTTCACGCGGCTCCCTTTTCAATAGCCTGGATAAAGGAATTACCATGAACCACGTAATAAGTCCGATTACAATATACGCCATACGCCAATCGAAGTTGTAAATAAGATAGGTGGCAAATGGCGCCATGATAACCATTCCCAACCCGGAGCCTGAGCCTGCAATACCCAAGGCCAACCCCCGCTTTTTATCAAACCATCTAGAGACCGTAGACGTTGGCACTACATACAGGGCTCCGGTTCCCATAGCTAATAACAGGCTATAAGTTATGAATAGCTGCCACGGGGAGTTTGTCTGGCTGGTTAGTAACAGGCTCAAGCCAGTAAATAGACCCATTGAGAGAATAACAATTCTCGGTCCGTATTTGTCTAAAGCCCAGCCAGCTAAAACAGCTGATACACCGGCAAGCAGCATATTAACAGATAAGATCGCGGAGGTTGCGGCTCGTGTTAAGTTGAACTCACTCTGTATGGATTTAAAGAAGACGCCAAAAGAGAATTGTATCCCGTAAAGAGTGATGCCAATAACCAAGAAAGCTACTACCACCACCCAACCATAGAATAGTCTATCTTTAAACTTTAACACTGATAGCAATAATGCACCCCTCCAGCGCCTCTATTCTATCACTTTGTTATCAAATACCAAATATTAAGATTCTTTATCAACCTCACCCCCTTAATCCCCCTCTCCTTGAAAGGAGAAGGGGGGAACAGCCTTGGAGCATCTTATCGTGCCTGTTTAGTTGGTTTATGGTGTATAATAGCAATAAATTGACAAGTCCCTAAATCAGGTCTAGGATAAGTCCTCAAAGGCATAACGGGGTGAAAATGGTATTTGATTGGTCATGGGCGCTCTATCAAATGGAAGTCATATTGTGGCTGGCAATAGTTCTAGTTGTGGTATGGTCAATGGTGTGGAAGGGGATAGCCTTATGGCGGGCAGGCAGGAATGCCCACCTTGGCTGGTTTATCGCCCTGTTCATCGTTAATACCATGGGCATCCTGGAGATAATATATATCTTCGCCTTCAGTCGAAAGAAAGAGTATCCTTGAGGTGAAAAGATAGGCAATGAACAGAACCAGGGGGTTTATCAATCTGAACCGGTTCAAGTCGGGTAGAGCTATCAAACGGTTCAAAAAGGCTAACGACGCTCAGTATGAGATAAAAAATAAGGCGAAAAGGAGGTGGCATTAAGTTAATCAGAGATGGCTCCGCCTCCTCTACACCTCGTTATCACCTTCTAGTCTGTGCTGGCCTAACTTTTATCTTAGCGTAATCTTGCTGAGGCTAAACTAGAAAGAACTAGACCTCTCTCGTTTAAGGGCTACGCTATTCTTAGCCACCCTTATGGTGGCTCCTGATTCTACCTTTACGACGATACTGTCATCGCTGATACTTTCAATCACTCCGTATATACCGCCGGCCGTAAGTACATTATCTCCTCTTTTCAGTTCTTCCACCAGTTGCTGGTGTTCCTTCTGTCTCTTGCGCTGTGGCCTGATGAAAAGAAAATAGAAGAGCCCAAAAATCACTACCAGGAAAACAATTAACATCCAGTCAAAGCCTCCCGTAGTCTCCTCTCCCGCCGGAACACAGCCACTAAATGATACGATAGTGAGAAGCAAGACGATTACTAATCCCAAACTCAGCATTTTATTCTTTCTCAATTTCTCCTCCCGATTTTAATTAGTGTTATCTAATTCAACTTTACCCTGTAGTGACCAGGGACTGGTTTTCTCAATCCTGATTTCCACCAGTTGTCCCTTGAAATCATTGTGGGCACTAAAGAATACCAGTTTATCACTTCGAGTGCGCCCCCACCACTTACCCCCTTTTCTCCCCTCTACTAGAACTCCAGCCGTTTCGCCCAATAGCCGGGCATTAATTTCAGTAGCTATTCCTTCCTGGAGCTGCTCAATCTTCTGCAACCGTTCCTTCTTCTCAGCCGGTGTGACATTATCCTCAAACTGTCTAGAGGCAAGAGTCCCCGCTCGCGGTGAATAGGCGGCTACATGAACTGTATCAAACTTTAGCTCGGAGAGCAAGTTTACCGTTTGTTGGAACTGCTGCTGACTTTCTGAAGGGAAGCCAACAATAACATCGGTGCTCAGGGCTATTTCAGGCACTTTATTACGTATCTCATTGATAAGCTGACGATAGTTCTCTGCAGTATAGCCACGGTTCATCGCCTTCAGAATGTCATTGCTGCCTGACTGAACGGGGAGGTTTATCTGTTCACAGACTTTATCCAGACCAGCTACTGCTTCGATGAGTTTCGAGCTCATATCTTTCGGGTGGTTGGTTAGAAAACGTATCCGAAGCAACCCATCTATAGTATTTAGTTCACTTAGTAGGTCTGCCAGGTTTGGTTTGTCAGGCAGGTCATACCCGTATGAATCCACATTTTGACCGAGCAGGGTAACTTCTTTTACCCCACGCCGCACCAGCTCGCTAACTTCCTCGATTATCTCTGCCATCGGCCGACTTTTCTCCCGGCCGCGGCGGTAAGGAACAATACAATAGGAGCAAAAATTATTGCAACCCTGAATGATAGGCACAAAGGTACAACATGACGGGCTTTGAGGTAATATCGAGCCTATCTTGTCCGTTTCTAGCCACGGTGGGAAGTCTCCCGGCTTAAAAAAATAGTCTACATATGGCAAGCTTTGCCTGAGGTGGTCAACCTCAGAGTTCACCAGGCATCCAGTTACCGCCAGAGTCAGATTGGGACGCAACCTCTTTAATGATTTAAGGGCGTTGAGTTTGTTAATTACCCGATTCTCAGCGCTCTGACGTACCACACAGCTATTAAGAACAATAAAATCGGCTTCCTCAGCGCTGGCTGTAGCCTGGTATCCCATTTGTTCAAAACAGCTACCGAGACGCTCTGATTCCGCCTTGTTCATCTGGCAGCCGATAGTCCAGATATGATACTTCAACAATTAATTTACTCCGTATGTAATTATAACATAATCCTAAACTCAGTTTGCTTTGGGCAGCTTCCCTAACAACAACTTCAACTAGACTTATATTGACAGCGATGTCAGTAAAATAGTACGCTTTGTAAGCAAACGACGCCATTTGCCACTTGACTTTTATCACGTGATAACATATTATAAGGAAAAAGGCATGAAATGTGCAGAGAAATACCAAATAACCTTGTTTCTGTTTCAATTCAAAGAGTTTGCTCAAAAGAACTTCTCATTTTATCCAAGGAAGGAAAGTATAGATACTATAACCAGCTTGGGAATTACTAGCCCACAAGCAAAGAGGGAAATATTGGGGTTAACATACGAAGATTACTATAGAGGGCCGATACCAGACAAAGACCGTAAAGGAGAGGAATTTTGGGAATTTGGTAAGGTTATATACGGAGAGGAAATATTCATCAAGTTAAAAACTAATTTAAAACATGCAGTAGCAATCTGTTTTTCATTTCATATACCAGATAAAATAATTGAATATCCATATAGAAGACAAGGAAAGGGAAAATGAAAGATAAGTTTTGTCCGAATTGCGAAGACCTTACGGACGTAGAATTAAAGATAGAGAAAGAAGTGTATAACGTTAGGGGGGAACCTATCGAAATAGAAGCGGAGATTACCATTTGCCAAAAATGTGGAGAGAATATCTTTGACGAGGAACGGGATTCACGAAATCTTGAAAAAGCCTATAGCCAATACCGAGAAAAACATAATCTTTTACCACCGGATGAAATCCGCACAATCAGAGAGAAGTATGGCTTAAGTCAAAGAGCACTATCCCGACTACTCGGCTGGGGAGAGATAACTATTCATCGCTACGAGAACGGGGCTATTCAAGATAACGTGCATGATAGCACACTACGCTTGATAGAAGACCCGCAAAATATGCAAAAATTCCTTGAAGCTAATCGAAATAAATTGCCGTCCCACACAGTAGTAAGGCTTGATAAAAGAATTGCTGGCTTCTTGCAAGAGGACGAGGAGCAAGCCTTTCAATCTTCTTTTGAACGTTTAGTATCACATCAAAAGGTGGATTTGACCTCAGGTTTTAAAGTGTATGATTTAGAAAAGTTAAAGAATATGATTATCTATTTGGTAAAGCGCCTAGATGGCGTACTTAAAACTAAGCTTAATAAATTAATATGGTATTGCGATTTCCTTTATTTCAAGGAAAATTCGGTATCTATCACAGGCGCTCAGTACGTCCGCATTACACTTGGACAAGTTCCCGACCATTATGAGCTTATTTTTGCAAATATGATCCATGAGGGTTTTCTAAGCGAAAGCGAAATTCCATATAAAACTAGAGATGGAGAGAAAATTGGGGAAGAGTATACCGCTTTGATTGAACCTGATGAAAGCTTATTTTCTGAAAAAGAAACCCAGATAATGGATTTCATCGCTGACACGTTTCGCGAAGATACTTCCACAAGCATGAAGGAAAAAGCGCACCGAGAAGCTGCTTACAAACAATGTAAAGACGGGGATATAATCTCCTACGAATACGCTAAAAAACTTTCTCTGTCGTTTTCTACATAAGAGTACATGAGCTTGTACCCTCCTCCACTTCCCTTCTGTCATTTTCCCCACTCTGTTATAATGAGACTATGCAAAAATCATTACTGGTTTTATTTGATGGCAATGCCATAATTCACCGTGCTTTCCACGCCCTGCCGCCGCTCACGGTCAGCAAAACCGGTGAGGCAATCGGTGCCGTTTACGGTTTTGTCAGTATGCTGCTCAAGATAATAAACGAGCTAAAGCCAACCCACTACGCCATTGCCTTTGACCGACCGGCCCCCACCTTCAGACACAAGCTCTTTGACCAGTATAAAGCCCACCGTCCCAAGACTCCCGATGAACTAATTGGTCAACTGGGACGGATAAGAGAAGTGGTGGAAGCCTTTCATATACCTATTTTTGAGCTTGACGACTATGAGGCCGATGATGTTCTGGGTACTCTCAGCCGTCAGGCCAGTGAGCAGGGTACCGATACTATCATCGTTACCGGTGACGCTGACGCTATGCAACTGGTTTCATCTCGGGTAAGGGTGCTTTACCCCAGACCAAGGGGTAGCTTTAGCGATACCATACTCTACGACGAGGAAGCGGTGAACCAGAAATATGGCGTCAAACCGGAACATATTGCTGACCTCAAGGCGTTGGTGGGTGACCCCTCGGACAACATCCCCGGAGTCCCCGGCATCGGCCCGGTGGCTGCCACAAAGCTTATCCAGCAATTTGGCTCTATAGACCAAATCTATACCCATATAGGCGAGGTAACTCCGCCCAAACTCCAGATTCTACTGCAACAGAATGAAGCTCTTGCCCGCCAGAGCAAGGAGCTGACAACCATCGTTACCCAGACACCGGTTACCCTCAAACTGGAGGACTGTCAGGCTAGCCGCTATGACCGCCAGGAGCTAGCCGAACTCTTCCGCGAGCTTGAGTTTTTTCGCTTACTACCCAAATTACCTGAAGTGGAAACAGCATCTGAAACCCCGGCTCAGGTTGAAGCTAAGCCGATACTGAAGCAAGACTATCGCATCGTAAATACTACCTCAGCTTTGGATGAGCTGCGAAACCGCCTGTTATCAGCCAGGCCCTTCGCCTTTGACCTGGAAACCACCAGCCTAGATACTATGTCCGCCCAGCTGGTCGGCATATCCCTATCACCCGCACCGGGCGAGGCTTACTACATCCCGGTCGGGCATGTCGGCTGGGGACAGGTGGAGCAGTTACCACTGGCACAGGTCCTTGACTCGCTCAGGCCTCTCCTGGAAGCACCCGACCTGGACAAAACTGCCCACAATAGCAAGTATGATATAACGATATTGGCTGAATACGGGGTAGCTGTCAATAATCTGACCTTCGACACCATGATAGCTGCCCATCTACTGAATGAGAAATCGCTGGGCTTGAAAGCGCTTGCCTTCAGTCGGTTGGGCATTGAGATGACGCCCATCACCACTCTTATTGGTTCGAGAGCCAAGCAGATCTCCATGTCTCAGGTGGAGGTAAATCAGGCAGCGGATTACGCCTGTGCCGACGCCGATATGACCTTAAGGCTAACCGAACTACTAAAGCCTGAGCTACACCAGCAAGGACTGTGGTCTCTATTTGCTGAGGTCGAATTGCCGCTGGTGCCGGTGCTCATCGCTATGGAAAGAAAAGGGATAGCTCTGGATACAGATTTACTGAGGCAAATGTCGTACCGCCTCGGCGAGCAACTACTAAGGTTGGAAGCAGAAATATATAACTGGGCTGGTCACCAGTTCAACATAAACTCGCCCCAGCAACTAAGCTCTGTCCTGTTCGAAGAGCTGAAATTACCATCAGCCCGTAAGACCAAGAGTGGCTATTCTACCGGAGCCTCTATTCTGGAGGAACTTCGCAGTGTCCACCCCATAATAGAGCACATCCTGGAATACCGCCAGCTAGCCAAGCTCAAATCAACCTATATTGATGCCCTACCGGCTTTACTTAACTCCAAAACGGGTCGGGTACATACCAGCTTTAACCAGACCAGGACGGCTACGGGCAGGCTTTCCTCCAGTGAGCCTAATTTGCAGAACATCCCGGTACGTGGTGAATTGGGGAAACAGGTGAGACAAGCCTTTATTGCCCCACCCAACTTCCGCCTCCTGGCCGGAGACTACTCACAGATTGACCTACGTGTTCTAGCCCACCTGTCTCAAGATAAGAGCCTGCTTGATGCCTTCCTCCAAGATGAAGATATTCACGCCGCTACTGCTGCCCGTCTCTTTGGGGTCGGTGCCTCAGAGGTAACACCTGATATGCGGCGATTGGCTAAGACAGTAAACTTCGGTGTTATCTATGGTATGAGTGACTACGGACTGGAGCAGGCAACCGAGCTATCCCGTGACGAAGCAACCCAGTTCATTGCCTCATATTTTACTCAGCACCCCGGCGTGGAGCAATATATTGAAGCTACCAAACAGCAGGCAAGGCAAACTGGTTACGTTCAAACTTTACTGGGTAGGCGGCGCTACATACCGGAAATCAATTCCTCTAACCGGCAGATCAGGGAAGCCGCTGAGCGTATGGCGATAAACATGCCGGTACAGGGGACGTCAGCCGACATTATAAAGGTGGCCATGATTAACCTGCACCGGGAGATGCAAAAACGCCAGCTAAAAAGCAAGATGCTGCTCCAGGTACATGATGAGCTTATCTTTGAGGTGCCCCAGGATGAGATTAAAGAGATGCACCAGCTTGTTCCCGAAACCATGTCCACTGCTGTAAAACTTAGCGTCCCCTTAAAAGTGGACATTAAAACCGGTAACAACTGGGGAGAGATGGGATAAACAAATGCCCGAGCTTCCTGAAGTAGAGACGATAAAGAACGAGCTACTGCCACATGTTGTTGGTCACCGCATTACTGGAGTTACCCTGGACTGGGAGGGTATAGTACGCCAACCATCGGTTAGTGAATTCCGTTCCCGCCTTATAGGGCAGGAAATAACCGGCATAACCCGGCGGGGTAAGTACCTTATTTTTGGTCTTGGTAGTGGCACTTTGTTAATTATACATCTAAGAATGACTGGCTCCCTGCTGATCAGCCAGGACTCATCACAACCGCCCAAATACACCAGAGCCATAATTAATCTGGATAAAGACACCAGCATTTTCTTTCGTGACCCACGTAAGTTTGGTAAAATGTGGCTGGTAGAGAACACGGATGCCATCGTCGGTAAGCTTGGTCCGGAACCACTGGAGCCTGGCTTTACTCCTCAGGTTCTGGCTCAGCGTTTGTCAAAACGGAAGGCACCAATAAAACCCATCCTCCTTGACCAGAATTTCGTTGCCGGTATCGGGAACATGTATGCCGATGAAGCCCTGTTTGCCGCCAAAATTCATCCGGAGAGACCTGGCAACAGCCTCTCCCCAAGAGAGATTGAGCGCCTTCATCGGGCAATTCAACAATTGCTGTGGGCAGCTATTGATAATAAGGGTGCCAGCGTAGAAAATTACTTCCGCCCTGACGGCACACTGGGGACAGCCCACTTTCAGTTTCAGGTTGCCCACCGCCTCGGTGGCAAGTCCTGTCCGGTTTGTGGTACTCCTATTGAGCGTAAACCCATCCGCAATCGCGGCAGCTACTTCTGTCCCAAGTGCCAGCCAGAAGGTTAGTCGCTAAGACTAAAAGGTGGATAGCGGTCGGTGGTCAACAGGAAAGCGTATGCCGCTACCCTTAAACACCAACGGAATACACCAACCACAAAGTCAAACAGACCCTTAGGGTAACGGCCGGTAAACAATATGGCAAACCAGGCAATTATTATCGATACTATAGCCGCAATACCCAGGAAAAAAAGAACAATATAGTGGGGAATCGCCAGGAACCATTTTACCAGTGGCAACCAGCGATTAAGGTCTTCTTTAGCATTGGGATACGGGATCTCGATATGAACCGCCTGGTCCTCGTCAGTTGAGGGATATTCGTCCCTCAATAGCGAGATATAAGCCTCGACGCGGGTGCTGAACTTAATTAGCGCTAGATTCCAGTCAAACCACCATTTAGGATACTTTTGCCGGAAGAGCAGCATTAATACGAGGGGTAGAACAACAACTCCAGCAGCGGCATACTGGTAACTCCACCCACCATCTCCACCCCCTTGGTTTGAGCCACCGGTAAGTAAGGTCAGGATGATAAGAATTGGAATTACCGTGAAAATCCGGAAAAAAGTAGTCAGTTTGTTTAATTTCTCTGGATAGTCTACCGACAAACTCATCGGATACCCGTTTGAAGTTTCTACCATGATAGCCCCTCCTTATTGTTGATTGTATTAAATTACTCCTTTTGATGTTGATTGTCAATACCCCAGCAACTAGCTTTGAAGAAGAACTCTCATATTATACCTTGTTCACCAAGTTCAGCCACCTCATCCTCACTCATCCCCAGCAGCTGTTTATAGATATAGTCATTGTCCTGACCCAACGCAGGAGCTGCTCGATTGTATTTAGCCGGGGTATCAGATAGTCTTACCGGTGTGGCATCAGATATGGTTTTGCCCAGCTCAGGATGGTCTAGCTCAACAAAGAATCCCCGCTGCTTGAGCTGCGGGTCATTGGCTAGATCGCTGGCATTCTGAACAACTCCGGCAGCTACCCCATGCTCTTGCAGCCAAGCCATCACTTCT
>Ga0209977_10000488_pt1 | contig 15539 bp, 8 predicted proteins | sample SumtaG_2_FD_183113 | JGI IMG/M metagenome (GOLD analysis project Ga0209977, IMG submission 183113) | Deep subsurface microbial communities from Indian Ocean to uncover new lineages of life (NeLLi) - Sumatra_00607 metaG (SPAdes) (version 2) | ecosystem: Environmental > Aquatic > Marine > Oceanic... | reverse complement strand
TTCCAAGGCTTTCTTAAAAATGTCCCCCTTGAAGACGCAACCAGCAAAAATCATCCTCTGGTTATCGGAGAGGATATGCTTGTGAAAGGTTTTGAAGACAATTTAATTAAAATGAGATCTAAAGAAGAAAAAGAGTTCGAAGTAACTTTCCCAGAAGACCATCCTGCTAAACACCTTAGAGGACAAAAAGTCAAATTCAAAGTAAAACTAAACAAAGTCTTTACAGTAAAACTTCCTGAACTAGATGATGAGCTCGCTAAAAAAGTTAACCCCCAATTCGACCTAAAGAAGCTCAAAGAGGATATCCAAAAAAGTATCACTAAACAAAAAAGAGGTGAACAAGAAATTGCTTTCAAGAGTAAGGTAATTGATGCAGTGGTTAATCAAGCAAAAGTTGAAATCGCTCCAGGCCTAATTGAGGAAGAGCTGCAAAATATGATTAAGGAGATAAGCTCGAAACTTATCCAACAAAAATCAAACTTCGATCAGTACCTCAAACGGATTAATAAAACCAAAGATGAGCTCAAGAAAGAGTGGCGCAAAGAAGCAGAGAAACGAATTAAAACTGGTCTTGTGGTCGCCCAAATTGCCAAAGAAGAAAAGATCACTGTACCTGAAAAGGAAATCAATGCTGAGATTCAAAAACAACTTCTTCAATTTGCCCAGTTTCAGCCAAAGGAGATTGAAAAACTCAAAGAACAATTCAGCTCTGATCGTCAGAAAAAACAAATTGAGCTTACCTTAAGAAATCGTAAAGCAATAGACAGGCTGGTTGAATATTCTAAAAAGTAAAACTCTAAATTACCCATTATACATTAATCATTATTCATTATGACATTGATTCCAACTGTCATTGAAAAAACTCACCAAGGCGAGCGCGCATACGATATTTACTCTCGTCTTTTAAAAGAACGGATTATCTTCTTAAGCGAACCAATTAACACTGCTGTTGCTAATACGATCATTGCTCAGATGCTCTTTTTAGAAAGCAAGGATAAAAACAAAGAAATTAAATTCTATATCAATTGTCCTGGCGGGAATGTTACAGATGGCCTTGCAATTTACGATACAATGAACCATATCAAAGCGCCAATTGAAACAATTTGCGTCGGCCAAGCTGCAAGCATGGCGGCAATACTCTTAAGCGCCGGTGCTAAAAACAAGCGTTTCACTCTCCCCAACTCCAGGATTCTTATCCATCAAGTAATTGGAGAAATCACAGGACAAGCAACTGACATTAAAATCCACGCTGATGAAATCCTGCGAACCAAAGAGCGCCTTAATAAAATCCTCGCTAGACATACCAAAAAGCCCTTAAGCCAAATTCAAAAAGACGTTGAGCGCGATAAGTTTATGACTCCCGAAGAAGCAAGGAAGTACGGGATTGTTGATAAGGTAATGAAGTAAGAATCTTCTCAAAACTAAATCTATGCCCAAGGTTTCTTACCTTGTAGTGCTCCGCAACACTAACTTCTTAAAGTTGTGGGGTTCACAGATCTTCTCCCAAGTCTCAATCCACATGCTTAACTTTGTGTTAATCATGCGGGTTTTTGAATTAACTCAAACTACTATTTTTGTAAGTTTTCTTCTGTTCTGTATCGGTGCTCCATATGTTCTCTTTGGAATAATGGGGGGTTCAATCGTGGATCGTCTTGACCGTCGCAAACTCTTACTCTTTTCTAATATTGCTCAGGCAGTCACAATTATTCTCTATTTTTTTGCCTTCAACTACGCTGGCGTTCTCTGCCTCATTGCCTTCACCTATAATGCAATCAATCAACTTTACATTCCTGCCGAGGGATCAATGATCCCCTCGCTAGTAAAAAAGAGAAACTTGCTGACAGCCAATTCTTTCTTTATGTTCACAATTTACGGCGCTTATGCTGGAGGATTCACCCTCGCAGGCCCCCTAATGCAAATCTTTGGCTCGCGCTTCCCTTTCTTCCTCGCCTTTATTCTTCTCTTGCTTGCTGCTTTCTCAGTTTTCCTTCTCCCCTCTGATAAGAGAAAACAAATAAAAATCAACTACTCTAAAATTGTCAGCCAGGCAAAGAAAAGTATTGAGGAAGGAATTGATTTTATTCGTCAGAAGAAAGAGGTGCTCTATCCAATTCTGAGCATCAGTGTTTCTTACACCGCGATTGCAGTTTTAATTGTAGTGATCCCGGCTTTTACAACAAAAGTGCTCCATATCGATGTTGAGGCCTCAAGCTATGCCATTATTGGTCCTGCTACAATTGGAATGTTGGTCGGCGCTTTAATTATTACTCCCCTTGCAAAAAAGATTTCCAAGAACTCCTTAATCACGGGGGGGATTCTGGGAGGAGGAGTAATTTTAATCCTGCTTTCAATCTTTCCCTACCTAGGACGTTTTATAAAATACACACTTCTTTCGGGTGTTAATGAAATTCCCTTAATTGCGGTAATCAACGTTTTTCTAACAACTACCATTCTGGCAGCAATTTTAGGGTTTATGAATTCTTTAGTAGTCACCCCCGCTCAGACAATGATTCAGGAAAACGCCCCTGCCAGAGTCCGCGGTCGCGCCTTTGGCTCCCTAAACACTCTCAATAACCTCGTTGCTCTCTTCCCAATGATTTTGGCTGGTTTTATTGCTGATCTCTTTTCAGTGACGACGGTTTTGGTTTGCATGGGAATTTTATTGATTGCGTTTGGAATTAAGCGGATGAAACATTATCAGGAGCTTACAGAAGAGAAACCGTAACAATCATCATCTAAATCAAAACACCTAAATCTAAAGGTGCTTTTAAATATGCAAAAAAGCCCCGCGACAAGCGCGAGGCAGAGAAGAACGTAATAGAACTTTCGGCTCAATTCGTATGTAAGAGAACAGGGCTTCTTACTACAGCACGCCCAAAGCAAAAATCAAATTGATATTATAGCCCCCCCCTTGACATCTCCCACCTATCATATATACTAAAATTGCTAAAAATCATAAATTTACACCCCTCTTTCCTGAGGGATGTTTGGTTGCATCCTAGGGTTTGTGTAGTTTTTTTATTTTAAATTTTTTATGAAGTCAAAAGCCCACGTCGCCCCTATTACCGAAATCAAGAGTCGTAAATACTTCAATTCTCCCCTTGGCACCATCCCTCTTCCCAACCTGATCGAAATGCAGCTTAACTCCTACCAATGGTTTCTCAAAGAAGGGCTTAAAGAATTACTGGATGAAATTTCCCCCGCTCAGGATTCCCTGGGAAAAACTTTTGATCTCTTCTTCCGGGAATACCACCTTGAAGAACCCAAATACGACGAATTCACATCCAAAGAAAAGAATGTTACCTACGAGGCCCCTCTCAAATGCAAGGTCGAGCTAGTTAATAAAGAAACTGGCGAAATCAAAGAACAGGAAATCTTCTTAGGAGATTTTCCGGTTATGACCGAGAGAGGGACTTTTATTATCAATGGGATCGAGCGAGTTGTCGTTAGCCAGATTATTCGATCAGCCGGAGTGTTTTTCACTTCGGATTTTGTAAACGGCAAAGAGATTTTTGGTGCAAAAATTATTCCCAACCGTGGCGCCTGGTTAGAAATTGAAACTGATCACAAAGGCATCATCAGCGTCAAAATTGACCGTCGCCGTAAAGTCCCAATTACTGCCCTTTTGCGTGCTTTTGGCTGCGGTACTGATGAAGAAATTCTCAAACTCTTCAAAGACATCAGCACTCATTCCAAGCAGGACTTCATTAAAACAACTTTAGAAAAAGATATTTCAAAATCAGAAGAAGAGGGGCTAAAAGAAATTTACAAGCGTATTCGACCAGGCGATTTAGCAACTGCCGAAAATGCGCGCACCTTGATCCATTCTATGTTCTTTGATTTCAAGCGTTATGACCTAGGCCAAGTTGGACGCTACAAATTAAATAAACACTTAGACGAAAATCATTCTTTAAATCAAAAGAATCGAGTTCTCAAGAAAAGTGACTTGGCCGGAATCATCAAAAAAATCATCCAGCTCCACAACGGAGTTGGCAAAGCTGACGATATCGATCACTTAAGTAACCGTCGTATTAAAGCAGTCGGAGAATTAATTCAAAATAAATTCCGCGTTGGTTTGGCTCGAGTGGAACGAATTATTAAAGACCGCATGAGCGTCTATGACCCCGAAGTAATTACTCCTTCTCAACTAATTAACTCACGTCCAATCTCTGCAGTCCTTCAGGAATTCTTTGCTAACTCTCAGCTTTCCCAGTTCATGGACCAAACCAACCCCCTCTCTGAACTTGCTCACAAACGTCGTCTGTCTGCAATGGGCCCTGGGGGTCTCTCCCGCGAACGCGCCGGTTTTGATGTCCGTGACGTTCACTCTTCTCACTACGGCAAGATCTGCCCAATTGCTACACCAGAAGGTCCCAACATTGGATTGGTCGGGCATCTTGCCAGTCACGCACGATTAAATAAATTTGGTTTCATTGAAACTCCTTACCGCAAGATTCTTAAGGAAGTAAAAAATAACCCTACAAACACCAAGGATCAGATTGCCCAAAAAACAATTAAGGGTAAAAGAGGATCTGTAATTGTAAAAAGTGGTCAAGAAATTGATCAGAAAATTGCCAAAGAACTTACACACCTTGATCTCAAAACCATTCCTGTCCAGCCATTCGTCTCTGATGAAATTGAGTATCTTGATGCAATCAGAGAAGACAAAACTATTATTGGCCAAGCCCATCTCCAGCGTGATAAAAAAGGGAATGTTATTAAACGCCTTACCTCTGCACGTCGTTATTCTGAACCAACTGTTGTAGATTCTTTCGAGGTAGAATATATCGATGTTTCCCCTCAACAAATTGTTAGTATCACAACCTCTTTAATCCCCTTCCTAGAACACAACGATGGCGACCGTGCCTTAATGGGCACCAATATGCAACGTCAGGCTGTGGCACTAGTTAAAGCAGAGGCACCTTTAGTTGGAACAGGGGTGGAATTTGAAGCAGCAAAAAACTCTGGCCAAATTATAATTTCCGAAAATAACGGTGTTGTAACCTACTCCGCTGCTGACGAGATTCGTGTCTCCGAAAAAGACGGCAAACTTCGAAAATATCAACTTGCAAAATTCAAACGCTCTAACCAAGATACTTGTATCAATCAAAGACCAATTGTAAAAGTTGATCAGAAAGTAAAAAAAAGTGACATCCTTGCTGACGGACCAGCAACAGACAACGGCGAACTAGCTTTAGGACGTAATGTTGTCGTTGCTTTTATGCCCTGGGGAGGCGGAAATTTCGAGGATGCCACCATTATCTCCGATAAACTAGTGCGAGAAGATTACTATACTTCAACTCACATAGAAGAATTCTCGATTGAAGTACGAGACACTAAACTAGGAACAGAGATTGTCACCCGCGATATCCCTAACGTCGGAGAAGAAGGATTAAAAAATCTGGACGCCAATGGAGTTGTCCGCATTGGTGCTTCTGTTCGAATCCAGTGATATCCTAGTTGGAAAATTACTCCGAAAGGAGAAACTGAACTCACTCCTGAAGAAAGATTACTCCGTGCAATTTTTGGTGAGAAGGCCCAAGATGTTAAAGATACTTCCCTACGCCTACCTCATGGTAAACATGGAAAAGTAATAGGAATAAAAATCTTCAACCGCGAAGATGGAGACGAACTATCTGTAGGTGTGAAACAAATGATTCAAGTAAACGTTGCCCAATTAAGAAAAATTTCTGTAGGAGATAAAATGGCTGGGCGGCACGGGAACAAAGGAATTATCTCCAAGATTCTACCCCAGGAAGACATGCCCTTCTTAGCCGACGGCACCCCCGTCGACATCATTCTAAACCCCCTGGGAGTCATTTCTCGCCGTAACATCGGACAAATCTTAGAAACGCACCTCGGCTGGGCGGCCTCCAAACTCGGTTACAAAATCGCTAGTCCTCCATTCAATGGTTTATCCGCTGAACAAGTTGAAAATCTTCTAGAACAAGTGGGCTTCCCCAAAACAGGCAAAGTGCAGCTCTACGATGGTCAAACTGGCGAATCCTTTGACAGCAAAACAACTGTTGGTTACATCTATATGATGAAACTACTCCATCTTGTCGAAGACAAAATGCACGCTCGTTCAATTGGACCATATTCCCTTGTTACTCAGCAGCCGCTCGGTGGAAAGGCTCAATTTGGAGGACAGCGCTTCGGAGAAATGGAAGTCTGGGCCCTGGAAGCTTATGGCGCCGCCTTCACCCTCCAAGAATTGCTCACAATCAAATCCGATGATGTTTTAGGAAGAAGTAAAATGTATGAATCAATTATTAAGGGCAGGGCCGATCCCCCTCCAACAATTCCCGAGTCATTTAACGTGCTCCTAAAAGAATTGGAAGCATTAAGTTTAGATGTTAGTTTACTTCAAGAGCAAAAAACCGAAAAGGAAGTAAAAGAAAAAGTGGCGCGGAGCGCCACCCCGACCCCAACGCCACCCCAGACAGAACAAGGAGGTAAAACGAGAGAGAGGGAACCCAAGTTAAAGAAGAAGGAATAAATTATTAGCCATCAACCGACAATTGATAATTGAAAATCACTATGTCTCAAGAAGCTCTCAGTGAAAACTATCCCTTTACGATCAATGACTTTAACGCCATTCGCCTTTCAATCCTTTCCCCGGATGAAATTTTGAAACGCTCTCATGGTGAAGTTACCCGCCCCGAGACAATCAACTATCGCACTCAACGTCCCGAAAGAGATGGGCTTTTTTGTGAAAGAATCTTCGGTCCGACAAAAGACTGGGAATGTTATTGCGGTAAATATAAACGTATTCGCTACAAAGGCGTAGTTTGCGATCGCTGTGGGGTTGAGGTAACTCGCTCTATTGTCCGTCGCAAACGTATCGGCCATATCAAACTCGCAGGTCCCGTTACTCACATTTGGTTTTTAGGAGGCACCTCTAGCAAGCTAAGTCTACTTTTAAACATTTCTACTAAAGATATCGAAAAGGTCGTTTATTTTGCTGGCTACATTATCAAAGAAGTTAATGAAGAAGCTAAGAAAAATGCCCTAAAACAGCTAGAGGGTGAAGTAAAAAATCGCAAGAATGAACTAAGCCTGGCACTCAAGAAAGTTTTAGGTGAAACAAATGCTAAGAAACAAAAGGAACTCTCTACCACAGATGCAAAAAACAAATCCCGAATTCAAAAAAAATATCAAGATGAGATCACTAAAAAACGCGAGGAGATTGGAAAAGAAATTGAAAAATTAGATAATGCCAAGGAAATCGCAAAAAAAGAATTATCGGAACTGAAAAAATTTCGGATTCTCTCCGAAATTGAATATCGCAACTTATCAATGAAATACGGACAAGTTTTCACGGCCGGCATGGGCGCAGAAACAATCCGAGAAATTATCGAGCAATTTGATCTTGACCAATTAATTAAAAAACTCGAGAACCAACTGAGAAACCAGAGCGGCCAAAAGCGCCAGCGTGTCACAAAACGTCTTCAATTGATTAAAGGACTAAGAGAATCTGGAATGAAACCAGAGTGGACAATCCTCACTGTCATTCCAATTATCCCTCCTGATTTAAGACCAATGGTGCAGTTAGACGGTGGTCGCTTTGCAGCTTCCGACCTTAATGATCTTTACCGCCGGGTGATCAACCGAAACAATCGCCTAAAGCGCCTGATCGAACTAGGAGCACCAGAAGTAATCTGTCGCAATGAAAAAAGAATGCTGCAGGAAGCTGTCGACGCTTTAATTGACAACAATGCCCGCCGCGGCAACCGCGTCACCTCAAGCACTGGCCAAAAACGAGTCCTAAAATCACTCGCCGATGTCCTTCGAGGTAAACAAGGACGCTTCCGCCAAAACCTTCTGGGAAAGCGCGTTGATTACTCTGCTCGTTCTGTAATTGTTGTGGGACCAGAACTAAGATTAAATCAATGTGGAATCCCCAAGGAAATGGCAATGGAACTCTTCAAACCTTATGTAATCGGACGTTTAATTAAAGAAGGCTACACTCACAACATCAAAGGAGCAGGGAAAATCATTGAGCAACGCCAACCAGAAGCTTGGGACATGTTAGAAAAAGCAATTGAGGACCGTTACGTACTCTTAAACCGCGCGCCTACCTTGCACCGCTTAGGAATTCAAGCTTTTAAACCAATTCTAATTGAGGGCAAAGCAATTCAAATTCACCCTCTTGTTTGTGCTGCTTACAATGCAGACTTTGACGGCGACCAAATGGCTGTCCATCTTCCTCTTTCTAAGAACTCCCAGAGAGAGGCCAAAGAAATTATGCAAGCCGTTAACAACATCCTAAAACCTTCAGCAGGAGAAGCAATTGTTGTTCCCAGTCTTGAAATTATCCTCGGTTGTTATCACATCACAAGGATCCGTGAAGGTGCAAAGGGAGAAGGAAAATACTTCAGTGATATGAACGAAGCAGTTCTTGCTTACCGCTCAAAGATTATCACCCTCCAAACTAAAATTAAAGTTAAAATCCGCAATAAAAAATATGGCGAAGATAATAATAAAGTTTTAGAAACTTCTATCGGAAGAATGATTTTTAATAGTTTCTTGCCCTTTGGGATGCGCTTTCAGAATAAGACTATGGACCAGAAGGCTTTGAAAAAACTTGTCAGGGAATGTTTCGACAAATATAATGCTGAGACAATCTCCAAGCTCCTTGATCAACTCAAGCGAATTGGTTTCAAATTTGCAACCAAATCCGGAATGAGCTTGGGAATTGGCGATATTCAAGTTCCTGAAATCAAAGAAAGAGTTATTAATGAAACAAAGAAAAAAGTTCACACTATTGAAGAACAATACAAAGAGGGCCTAATCACTAATGAAGAACGTTACGCTACTACAATTTCAATCTGGACCCAGGCTAAAAATAAAATCACTGACAAGATGATGGCAGAACTAGACAAGTTTGGACCAATTTACTCAATGTCTGAATCTGGCGCTCGCGGAAACGTCGAGCAAATTACCCAGCTAAGCGGAATGAAAGGACTTGTGACAAACCCAGCAGGTAAGATTATTGAACTCCCAATTCGTTCCAATCTTAAAGAAGGACTTAAAGTTCTAGAATACTTCATCTCTACTCACGGTGCCCGCAAGGGTAAAACTGATACCGCCTTAAGAACTGCAGATGCTGGTTACTTAACCCGCCGTCTTGTTGACGTTGCTCAAGACATCAGTATTACCGAAAAGGATTGTAGAACCAAAGAGGGAATTAAAATTACACAAGAAGAAAGTGAAATTATTGGTGAGCCCCTATCAGAAAGAATCTTAGGACGAATTACAACCACTACAATTAAAAATCCTAAAACCAGCAAAATTCTTGTCAAAAAAGGCGAGATCATTGATAAAGAAAAAGCAGCTCCAGTTGAAAAACTTGGCATCGAAAGTATCTCCGTACGTTCCCCGATCACCTGCCATTCCATCCGAGGAATTTGTCAAAAATGTTACGGCTACGATCTTTCTACCCGCAAACTTGTGGAACCTGATGAAGTAGTAGGGATAGTCGCTGCTCAAGCGATTGGTGAGCCAGGTACCCAGTTGACCCTTCGAACATTTCACACTGGAGGTGTCGCTGGTAAAAGCAAAGATATCACCCAAGGTCTTCCTCGTGTCGAAGAGCTTTTCGAAGCCCGCACTCCCAAGAATAAAGCCCCAATCGCTGAAGTTGACGGCTCAGTTGAAATCAAGAAAGAAGAAAATCAGTACAAACTTACCTTGATCTCTGAAGACATAATCAAAGATCACTATAGAATCAAAAAGGGATACAAAGCTAAGGTTAAAGATAAAAGTCACATCGAAAAACACGGGATCATTGCCGAAAAAGAAGGCATCAAACCAATTCGAATACGAGCAGGAGGAAATGTTCAAATCGATAACAACAAGGTAATTATTACCCGCGATCGCGGTCGTGAACATATCTATAGCATTCCCTTGAACACTAAAATTTTTGTTAAAAACGGCGAGCGTGTTAAAGCTGGAACTACTTTAACTGAAGGACACCTAGATCCCAAAGAAATCTTTAAGATTTCAGGACCGCGAGTTACCCAGAAGTATATTATTCAAGAAGTTCAAAAGATCTACGCTTCTCAAGGGCAGATGATTAATGATAAACATATTGAAATAATTACCCGCCAAATGCTTTCGCGTGTCAGAGTCAAAGACCCCGGAGGAACTAATTTGCTCTCTGGTGATATTGTTAAACGTAGTTTATTTAAAACTGCAAACAAAGAAGCAACAAAGCAAGGTAAAGCACCTGCTACTGCTCAACAGCTGATCCTAGGCATTACCAAGGCCTCCCTAAACACCCATAGCTGGCTTGCTGCCGCATCTTTCCAAGAAACCACAAGAGTCCTTATTGATGCTGCTGTAAAAGGCAAGATTGATAACCTCGAGGGATTAAAAGAAAACATTGTGATCGGGAAGTTAATTCCTGCAGGTACTACTAAAGATAAAACTTACACACCTCCACACCTTACAAAGCAACCATTAGTAAAAAGAGAATTTTGAACTAAGACTGACCTAGAAGCAAAAATAGAAGAAAAATCTAAGTAATAACTTCACAAGAGAAATAAAAAACCGGGGGCTGTAAAAAGCCTTCGGTTTTAGTTCGTGTTATCTTCTTCGCTGCTATCTTCGAACTCCTCGAAGTAAAAACCATCCTTTTCGGAGAACCTGCGTAGCAGAGAATGGTCCTTCTCAATCCTAGTGGAGTGCCAGTAGATTCCCACAACTTCGATCGGGCAATCTCTCTCAAAGAGAACTACCTAATGAATTGAAAAGAGCCCTAAGGTGGGCTATAATTCAAACGACAGGACAAAGGCCAGAGGTATTACTACTCTATTACCTCTGCCCTATACCCTGTAACCTCTAACCTGTTTTATGTTCAAGCCAGTCAGCCCCAAACAAAACTTTCCCAAATTAGAAGAAGCAGTTCTTAAGTTTTGGCGTAAAGATAATACAATGCAGAAAAGCATTCGGAACCGCAAGGGAAAGAAGAATTTCACCTTCTACGAAGGTCCGCCTTTTGCAAACGGTAAACCTCACATTGGTCACGTTCTGACCCGGGTTTTTAAGGATATCATTATCCGTTACAAAACAATGCAGAGCTTCTATGTCGAAAGAAAAGCCGGCTGGGATACCCATGGTCTTCCAGTAGAGATGGAAGTTGAGAAGCAACTCAAATTAGAAACCAAAAAAGAGATTGAGAAATATGGAATTGGAAAATTTACCAAAGAGTGCCGACAAAGTGTTTTCTATTACAAAGACCTCTGGGAAAAAGTTACAGAGCGAATTGGCTATTGGCTAGATTTGAAAAATGCTTACGCTACTTACACAAATGATTATGTCGAATCCGTCTGGTGGGTGATTAAACAGATTTGGGACAAGAAACTAATCTATCAAGACTACAAAGTTCTTCCCTATTGTCCTCGCTGCGGCACAACCCTTTCTAGCCACGAAGTAGCCCAAGGATATAAAGCAATCAAAGAAGAATCGGTCTACCTCAAATTTAAACTTAAAGACCGCAAAGATACCTATTTTCTTGTCTGGACAACTACCCCCTGGACCCTCCCCGGGAACGTCGCTCTCGCAATTAATCCTGATATCATCTACACCGTCGTCAAAGTCAATAATGAAAGATATATCTTAGCTCAAGACCGCCTCGGAGTCCTCGACGAATTCCTAAACGAAGACTACAAAGTTGTTGAAAAAGAAGTCAAGGGGAAAGATCTCTTAAATCTCTCCTATAAACCACCTTTTGACTTTATTCACCCTGACAAGCGTGCCCACTACACCATCCCTGCTGATTTTGTTCGTGTCGAAGATGGTACCGGCATTGTCCACATTGCTCCTGCTTTTGGAGAAGAGGACTTTCTTGCCAGCAAAGAACATAACCTCCCGATTATTTTTCCTGTTGATGAAGAGGGAAAATTTGTCAAAGAAGTTTTGCCTTATGCTGGTCTCTTTGTTAAAGACGCCGATCCCAAAATCGTCTCCGATCTCAAAAAGCAAAATCTCTTTCTCAACACTGAGATGATTGAACATACTTACCCTTTCTGCTGGCGCTGTGACACCCTCTTACTCTACTACGCAAAATCTTCCTGGTTTATCCAGATGTCTAAAGTCAGAAAAGACCTTCTTAAAAACAACCGTCAAGTTAACTGGTATCCCAAGCACTTAAAAGAAGGACGTTTTGGCGACTGGCTCGAGAGTGCCGTGGACTGGGCAATCAGCCGCGAGCGCTTCTGGGGCACCCCTTTGCCAATCTGGGAGTGTGAGAAATGCGAGCATCAGGTTTGTGTTGGAAGCATTAAAGAACTAGAGAAGCTCTCTCGGGAAAAACTAAAGGAGCTTGACCTTCATCGTCCTGATGTCGACCACGTTGACATCGATTGTCCCAAGTGCGAAGGAAAAATGAAACGCGTTCCAGAGGTGATTGACTGCTGGGTAGACTCTGGCTCAATGCCTTACGCCCAATGGCACTACCCTTTTGAAAATAAAGAAAAATTCAAGAAAAATTTCCCTGCTGACTACATTTGTGAAGCAATTGACCAAACCCGCGGCTGGTTTTATACCCTCCTCGCTCTCTCCACTCTACTCTTTGACAAACCAGCTTACCTAAACGTAATTAGCTTAGGACATGTTCTCGATGAAAAAGGACAAAAGATGAGTAAATCTAAAGGGAATGTTGTTGAGCCCCAAGAAGTAATTGAAAAACACGGCACCGATGCCCTCCGCTGGTATCTGTACACAGCCAGTTCCCCAGGTAATCCTCGCCGCTTCTCTGCCAACCTTGTTGAAGAAGCAGTCCGAAAATTTATGCTCACTCTCTGGAATACTTATACTTTCTTTGTTACCTACGCCAAGATTGATAAGTTTAAACAAACTGATCGTCCCTGGAGAGGAAAACCCAAAAACAAGCTTGATCGCTGGATTCTTTCTTATTTAAATGAACTGATCAAAAAAGTGACGAACGATCTTGATAATTATGATATTACTAATGCCGGGCGCGAGATTCAAAAGTTCACCGAAGATCTCTCTAATTGGTATGTCAGAAGAAGCCGCCGACGCTTCTGGAAATCAGAAAATGATCAAGATAAGAAACAAGCTTATCATACCCTTCACACCGTGCTACTAGAACTAACCAAGTTGATTGCTCCTTTCACACCTTTTGTTACTGAAGAGATCTATCAAAATCTAACCGGGAAAAAGAAGAGCATCCATTTAGCAAACTATCCAAAAGCTAATACTAAGCTTATTAATAAGAAACTCAACCAAGAAATGGAGCAAGTCCTCCGAATCGTCAATCTTGCCCGGGCAGTTCGCAATAAGACTAATTTAAAAACTCGCCAGCCGCTCTCTGAATTAGTAATTTTCACCAAAAAGAAAGTTAAGCTAGGTAAAGAAACTGAAACAATGATCAAAGAAGAACTCAATGTCAAGAACTTGAGGTTTACTAAGAATCTTAATCCTTTTGCAAAAGAAAAAATTGAATTAGATTTTAAGATTGTTGGACCAAGGCTTGGCAGGGATCTGAAAAAAGTCCAGAAAGCCCTCGCGGATGGTAATTACAATCTAAGCGCTGGCTTACTAGAGGTCACCAGATTCAAACTAGAATCTGATGAATTCAAAGTGGCTTTCGCACCAAAGAAACCCTACAAACTAGAACATGGCGATAACATGGTCGTGTTCCTGGATACTAGGGTCACCAAGGAACTTAAACAAGAAGGACTTGCCCGAGATCTGGTCCGTTTGATCCAAGATCTCCGCAAAGAAGCAGATTACAACATAGACGATAGGATTACTCTTTACCTGAAAATTAAGTCTAAAAAGATCTTAGGAGTTATTGAAAAATTTAGTGACTATATTAAGAAAGAGACCCTCGCGAAGAAGATTGAGTTGAAAGTACCAAAAACCAAGTTAGATCTCCAAAAAGTAAAGAAACTCGGCAAAGAAAAAATCACAATTGGACTGAAGAGATAGCCTCTCTCTTGACAAAGTCCTAGAGTGTGTGACTATATAAGTGAAGCAATTAAATTTAATAAATAAGCAAAAAATATGGAAGACTCAGATGGTCCTCTTTAAAAGACCATTGACAAATTCCTAGAGTTTGCTAGAATCAAGCGTAGAAATAGAATATACCAGTAAATCTGAAAAAGGAGTAAATCTTGCTTAGAATCAGATTAACGCGGATTGGGAAGAAAAAACAGCCTTCTTTCCGCATCGTCGTTGCCGAACACAGGCGCGCTGTCAAAGGAAAATTCAACGAGATTCTGGGGTACTACCATCCCTATCTCAACCCCAAACAGCTCAAAATCAATCAAGAGAGAGTTAAGTTTTGGTTAGAAAAAGGAGCGGAACCTTCAGAAACAGTTGCTGCTCTCTTAAGGCAAAAGGAAATTTTAGCTCCCCTTTCTAAAGAGGAGTTTTTAAAACTTCAAAAAAAGCGCCCGAAACGCGAAGAAAGAAGGGCTAAAAAGGAAGCTGAAGCGGAAGACAAAGGTAAAGAAGAAAAGCCTGCTCCTGCGAAAGCAGGAGTAGAAAAAGCTCCATCAAAAGAAGGGAAAAAACCTAAATCTAAAAAAGAAGACAAACCTAAAGAGGAGAAGAAACCTACTCCACCAGTGGATAAGAAAGAATCAAAAGCTAAAGATAAAGAAGTAAAACCAGTTGAAAAAGTAGAAGAAAAGAAACCTGAACCTAAATCTGAAGAAAAGAAAAAAGGAGAAAAGTCTGCCGAACCCAAACAAGAACCAAAGAAAGATAAATAATAATTAATAATTACTAACTAAAGAAAGGAGACCGAAATAATGGCTAAGGATGACGAATTCGACAAGGAATTCCTGGAGTACATCATTAAAGGAATCGTCGACAAGCCCGATGCAGTTGAGGTCAAACGCTCAATTGACGAAATGGGAGTTCTTTTGGAACTCACGGTTGACCCGGAAGATATGGGAAAAATCATCGGTAAAGACGGTCAAACCGCTAAGGCAATTCGCATTTTACTGCGAATCCTGGGTGCTAAGAATGATGCCCGCGTCAACATGAAGATCATTGAGCCAGAAGGTTCAACTCACGTCCCAGGCGGCCCAAGAAAAGAAGCTCCCAGAGCTTCCGAAGAGAAAAAAGACGAAGACGAAGAGAAAAAAGACGAAGACCTCGACGTTGATGTAAAGCTCTAGAAAATTTCTATTATAGAACCGAAAGTCCTCTGCCACAGGGCGGGGATTTTTGGTTTTATAGACAATCTACGTTACAATAGGAATGAACTTAAATCATGCTTACTTTCAACGTTCTAACAATTTTCCCTGAAATGTTTAAAAGCTTTTTAAACACAAGCTTGATTAAACGTGCTCAAAAAAAGAAGCTCTTGAAAATTAATCTGGTCAACATTAGAAATTTTACCATTGATAAGCACCGCAGCGTTGATGACAGCCCCTTCGGCGGCGGATTTGGTATGGTTTTAAAAGTTGAGCCCATCTTTAAAGCACTAGAATCTCTAAGAAATAAAAAGGGGCATGTGATCTTACTTACTCCTCAGGGAAAACGTTTTGAGCAGAAAA
>Ga0209977_10000487_pt1 | contig 15549 bp, 21 predicted proteins | sample SumtaG_2_FD_183113 | JGI IMG/M metagenome (GOLD analysis project Ga0209977, IMG submission 183113) | Deep subsurface microbial communities from Indian Ocean to uncover new lineages of life (NeLLi) - Sumatra_00607 metaG (SPAdes) (version 2) | ecosystem: Environmental > Aquatic > Marine > Oceanic... | reverse complement strand
GTGGATATATTCTGACGGAAGTCGCTTTTCTTCTGGTCAGAAGAAGATGCAAGAGAATACCAAAAGAAAACGCGTGGAGGTACCCGGGTCTATTTAAGTCTACTTCAGAGCGCTTACGCAAATAGAATCGTCCAGTCGGCAAATTTCCCAGATAAGACGCCAAATAAGAAGAGTCCTCGAATATGACACACTATCACAAAGGCAAACCTTCCGAGCACTTTGTAGACAAAGACATCATCCTGCGAGAGCTGGACATCCGCCATGGACAGATTGTCCTCGATGCCGGTTGTGGAAACGGCTACATGTCCAAAGAATTCTCAAAAGTATTAAACAACACAGGAAAGGTGTATGCTCTGGACCCTGACAGAGAGGCGATAGATACGCTTCAACGTGAGACAGAAGGAACCAACATAAAAGCAATGACAGGGGATATAACCCAAACAACACCGATAGAAGGATCATCCATAGACCTGATCTATCTCTCAACTGTATTCCATGGTTTCTCGGAGAACCAGATAGTGACCTTCCAGGAAGAAGCAAGACGTCTTTTAAAACCGAATGCGCGTTTGGCCATTGTAGAAATAGAAAAACAAGAAACCCCCTTCGGACCGCCTTTGGCCCTGAGATTTTCTCCGGAGGAACTCAAACAAACGATAACCCTGTTTCCCAAAAACCTTGTAAAAGTCGGGCAATTCTTCTATATGCAGACCTTCGAGAATATAAATAGAAATGGAGCTGGAAGTGGTGGAAAAAACAGATGAACCAAAAACGAGGAGTGAAGACATGAGTACAAAAAACGAAATCTCAGGTCAATTTGTGATGTGGAACAACGCGCTTCAGACGGGAGATCCGGATAACGTTGTCGCCTGTTATGCCGCAGACGCGATTCTTCTGCCGACGGTTTCCGCTAAAGTGCGCCATAATCACGAAGAAATACGCGACTACTTCGTACACTTTTTAGCAAAAAAGCCAAATGGAACAATAACAGAAGAGAACATTCGCATATACGATAATATCGCGATAAATTCCGGGCTATACACCTTTACTCTGACGGAGAATGGCGCCCAGGCAGATGTTGCCGCAAGATTTACCTTTGTGTATCGAAAATCTGAAGATGGATGGCTGATCATCGAACACCATTCGTCAATTTTACCTTCATAGGAATAGGGCGACCTGATTTGCCATTTCACTTGACAGCAAGGGTATAGCCCGAATATTTCATGAATTATCGGCTTTCTATTATCTTATTTATAGTTATCGCCTTATTGGCGATGATAACAACGATTCCGTCCCGGGCAGAAGAGGCGTCTGTCGGCACTATAACAGAATCCAAGGGAACAGTTACCGTAACCCGTAGTGACGGCCGGGAGGTAGATGCCCAAAAAGACCTGTTATGAGTTTAGAAATGTGGATCGCTTTTGTAATTGCGGCAATGATTGTCCTGGTGATTCCAGGCCCAACAATACTTTTAGTGATAAGCCAGGCCATAGCGCATGGCCGCAGATCGGTAATACCGCTAGCCACCGGTGTTACCCTGGGCGATTTTACGGCAATGACGTTTTCTCTTTTGGGGCTCGGTGCGATTTTAGCGGCCTCCGCAGCGCTATTTTCTATTTTGAAAATGATGGGTGCAGTTTACCTTATTTATCTTGGGATCAAACTGTGGCGGTCAAATCCGGAAAACCATGAAATTGACTTCGCTGCCACAAAGACATCAAACAGTTCATTATTCAAAAGCGCATTTATTGTAACCGCCTTAAATCCCAAGGGCATCGTTTTTTTCGTTGCTTTTCTGCCGCAATTTGTAAACCCACAAAGCCAAACCGTGCCTCAATTATTAATACTGGGTGGTACGTTTCTTCTACTCGCATCTATAAATGCAACGCTATATGCTGTATTTGCGGGTCATCTTCGCGATACAATGCAAAACGCGAAGGTGCGTCGTTGGTTCAATCGTTGCGGTGGTAGTGTGCTGATCGGTGCCGGCATTTTTACGGCAGCGATTCAGCGTTCTTCATAATCCGAACAGCTAGCGGCAGTGTAAGGACTGTTAACTACCGCGCGGTGCTACCGTACGCACAGCAGAAAGGGAGTTGAAATGGAGACAATTTCGATCGATTATCATGGTAAGGTGATGCTCGCGAGGCTGAATCGGAATGTCACAAATGCATTAAACGTTGAGTCTGTTCTGGAACTGAGTAATGTTCTCAGGCAAGTGGAAAGCGATGCTGCTGTGCACGGTCTTGTTCTCGGGAGTTCGAATGAGAAGTTTTTCTCGATAGGTTTTGATATCCCGGAATTGTTCGATCTAAACCGGGATGATTTCAGAGATTTCTTTCGATTGTTCAATCAGGTCTGCCTGAATCTATATACGCTGCCCAAGCCGACCGTCGCGGCGATAGCTGGTCACGCCACGGCCGGAGGGTGCATATTGGCCCTCTGTTGTGACTACCGGTTCATCGCGGAGGGGCGAAAGCTGATGGGCCTGAACGAAGTTAAGCTCGGAGCCCCTGTGCCGTATCTGGCGGACAGATTGCTGCACACTTTGGTAGGGGTCCGGCAGGCGCGTAACATGATGGAGAGTGGCGAGTTCTATGCCCCTGAGGAGACGCTGGATATGGGTGTAGTGGACGAAGTCCTGCCGATGAAGGAGTTGGAGAAAAAGGCGATAGAGCAGGCCGAAAAGTTGGGTTCGATGCCGGGATCGGGGTATGGAATGATCAAACGAAATCGTGTGGAGGTGATAGCGGCAGATGTGCTGGCGCGGGAGGCGGATAAAGAGCAGTACTTCATGGAGTGCTGGTATTCTGAGGAGACGCGGGAGCGATTGCGGGCGGCGATGGAGAAATTCTAAATGATTGAACTTCCAAAATCCACTGAAAACGACTGTGAAAACTGTGATACCGAAATAACGTTTTGGGCGATGCTGAAACAACCGACCCCCTTTCGTTTCAAATGCGCCCATTGCGGTACTCGGTATAAGGTGGAAACGCCCTACATGAAAAGAATAATGGTCGGGATCTTTTTCCTGCTTGTTATATTGACGGTCGGGCTCTTAGAGGGCACCAAGAGATTTGGTGTTGCCTTCCTGGCTCCTTTTTTGATTCTTCTAACAGGTATCTTGCTGGCCCTCGAAGCGTGGACACAAAGATATATTTTTAAAAAAGGAAAATTTATAAAAATCGAAAAAGAGGCGAAGCCCGACAGGTGAGCTTGAAAGGAAACAAGGATTGAGGCAATGACCCCATCGACCGGACCCCATCAATTCCAGATGGAAGAGTGGATAAGTTGTGCGCCCTTTGAACGGCTGTTGCGTATGGAAATTATTGAAGCTTCAGAAGGCCGCGCGATACTCACCATGCCGTTTTTAATCGATTTCGCCCAAGGTGCGGGCTTGATGCATGGCGGCGCTTTGGTCAGTTTGGCAGACACGGCTGTGGTGATGGCCATCAAAAGCTTAGTCCCCTCCCAAACTCACTTTGCGACGATTTCCCTGACAACGAAGTTCCTCTATCCTGTGAAACAGGGTATCGTTACGGCCAAGGCTACCATAATCGCCCAAGAAGGAAGAACATTAAAGGGTCAGGCATTGGTTTATAATGAAGAGGAAAGGCCGGTTCTGGAATTCTCATCCATTTTCAAAATTGCGAAAGATACCGAAATCAGAGGGGTTACGTTTGAAAATAGCAACGGTTCCGAGTGAAGGGACGCAGGCTCAGGACGTTTTCGAGTTGCCGGGATGTTTGGCAGCCGGGATCTTCTTTTTTTTTCCCTTTTTATGTGAAGGCGTTACCCAGATATAATCTGCGTAGTCGAGTTCGGCCCTGCTCCCGGCAGATATCGGATATAGCGTTCTAAAGGGGACCATTGTAAGTGTATAGGCCCTGTCGGGTATTCCGAATTTCCGAATGATATGACCGTTTCCAGCCAGAACGACCATTATCTCCCCTTTCAGATTCACCGCTATGGATTCAGCCATGGTATCTTCCCACACGCATTGAGCCAGATAAAAATAGTCAAAATTAACCCTTTTCGAGAAAGGGTGATGTTTGAACATCGGCTCCACATACTCCCGATGCTTGGCATTTGAAGTGTTTATTTTTGCCGGTAGGTGCTTTTTTTCATCAATGGACAGGTTTTCAATACCCCCTTCGCGTATCTTGGGAGGAATGTGGGAAGGGATATTCAGCGCAACAAGCCTTATTTTATTTTCCTTTATAAAATCGAAAATATCGCTGTATAAGTCATAATCGAACCGCCAGTTGGCATACCAGTGAACTTTTTCCAAAAATGCCTTCCTGTCAAGCTTTCCGGCGGACCAGAGATCCAGTACGGGCTGGTATGTACGGTCAAACATTTCCATTCCGACTGAAACATTCGGATGCTTCCTGAAGAGTTCTTTAATTACTCTGAGTTGAACGCTATGATGGGCCGGGTCCGTATGTTGTTCCCCCACATATATTACACGCACTCCGGCCAGGTCGGCCATAAGATCACCCAAAGATACAGACATCCCTGTTTTAGCGGAGATAATTGTACCTTCTTCAAATGACCTGGATATATCCTTTATATAAAGCTTTTTGGGTAACACAGTACACCCCCACAGGATGCTCAAACCAGCGACGCACAGGAAAACACGCCACCACCACCTTCTTTTATCAATCATTGTTGTCTCGTGCTGATTGCCCTGTCCCATACCTTGATTTTTTTGAATATATCAGTAATAAAGAAATTGTTCGGGGTTTTTGGGTCACATTTTAAGAACAGCATACGATTATCAGAAACGCTTTTGCAATAACCTCAAATCAGAAACGCCAACTTTGAACCCTTATTATTATGCGCCAGGATAAACATCCTGTATTCAGGAAAGAAATCGTTCACTGGTACGACTCCGACCCGGCATGCTTTTTTCTTCTTTTTGTGATGTTTATTGTCTGTCTGTTCGGGGTTGCCGGTATTTCGGTATCTCGTGAAAATGCGGAATATCATGGATATACCTGGATAGCTGTTCTTCTGGTAGTGATGAGTGTGGGAATCATCGTCTCTGCCACAATCCGCCTGGCAAAAAGATATGCCGATCGATTTTCAAAAACAGACACCTTAAGTTAGCCTCCGGCAATCATCGGTAGTAAAAAAACCTCCGCATTGTCGGGGATCAGGGTTTTTTCAAAATTGGGACTGGAAACGTGTTTATTATTGATGCGAACAACCGAATAGTGGTGGGAATCATCTATATCCTTGAGCAGGTCGGCAACAGTCATTCCCCCCTGCCATGCCCGTTTTTCTCCATTCACGCTGATCATTGCTCAACCCCGTGAGACTTGAGCAGTTCCAGAACTTCAGGAAAGTCAATCCCAAGTCGCTTCACGGTTTTAACCGTCGGTATCCCGTTTTCGGTCCATCCTCTGCGGTTATACACCGCATTTTTTAGTTCTTCATAAGATTTCATGCGAAAATGACGCAGCAGGGACAGCTTTTCTTCTGTAGATTTGTCCGTGATATCGACGTTGTGTTTCTCAACCAGCTGTTTGTCATAACGTTCTCGTCGTGATTCATATTCAACGCCCTTCACCGGCCCGACTGCGCGGTAGGGGATGTCATCATGCTCGCGTTTTCCAAAACCCATTTTCAGGTTGAAAATACGCTGAAAATTGTAAACCGCCTCACTCATTTTTATAATACCATCGGGGCTTGTTTGCCTTCCCGTAACAGCGGTATAATATTCTGCATACCACTCGACATGCTTCATCACTTTTGCAGGTTCGGTTGTGTTCTTGTTGTCTTCAGGGATAATATCGTTCCAGGGAAGTTTGCATAGCCCGCACAGTCCAAACCACGTTCGAAACATGGGAAACCAGTGCAGTGCTTCGGCCTTCTGCTCAAACGTCGGCATAAAATTATGAACCATATCCAGAAAGATCAACCAGGCCTCATCATGCTGCGGTCCCTTGAGTGCGAGGCCATACCCGCCCTGCTGAGCAAGGGACTCTTTGGTCATGTACTCCGAGAACTCGAGCCCCTTTGCCTCCATACCGATATCTTGCATTATTCCGGGTTCCGCCCCATAGTCTCTGGCGAAAATTCTTTTCATCTCTCGAACGCCCTGACCCACAATCTTTCCAAAGCCCTCGCCGCTGCCCATCTGATGGACGAGATCGAGTGCGGCCAGACGGTTACCAAAAGAAAGATCCATTCCATTGGTGTGTGTTTCGTTAATCAAACCCATCTCAAAACACTCCATGGCAAAAGCCGCGCTCGTGCCCACCGAAATCGTGTCGAGGCCATAGGTGTCGCAGTAAAAATTCATCTCAATAATGGTGTGCGGGTCGAAAATGCCCAGGTTTGAGCCACACCCAGCAATGGTTTCATATTCAGGTCCGTCGACAAAAACGCTTTGCCCTTTGTAAGGCCCGGTGATGGGAACAAAGTCCTTGACGCCATGTGAACAAGCGACCGTGCATCCCATCCAGCATCCGTCAAAGCCGGCGTCAAATATGCGCCGGTAAACCTCCTGGCCGATATTGTCAGCTTCAGGATGCCGGCCATACTGAAAATTATTGATCGGAAGCAGGTCAAAGTCATTCATAATCGTAACAAGGTGGGTTGTTCCGATCTTCGCCATTTCATTTTGCTTTGGATCCAGCTCAACGATTTCCCGTGAGTGATTTCTTCCGACTTCCTTTAAGGCCGCAGGGTCTGAAGGATGATTTGTCTCTACCTTAACCGAGTCCCACCGTACCACGACGGCCTTAATACCTTTGTCCGCTAAGACGGTGCCGATTCCGCCGCGTCCGGCCTGCTTGTATCTGGCCCGTTTACGCTTCAAATCATACCAGGTAAAGTTCAGGCATCCAATCCGTGTATTTTTCGCACCGGGACCCGTGGAAACCACTGAAATATGGCGCGGTTTACCCTTGCCGAAGTACTCGGTTAATTGGGCTGAAAGGGCATACGAATCGTCCGGCAACCCGGATGCTTCCAAGATCTGAATCTTTCCGTCAATGCCATCAATAAAAATCACAACATCTTTTGACGCTTTCCCTATGACCTCCATGGCGTCAAACCCGGAAAATTTTAGATAAGGGCCAAAATACCCCCCCGCATTAGAGTCGATTACGGATCCGGTTAAGGGAGAAATCGTGGTCACAATACTTTTCCCGGAACCCGGGTATATGGGTGTTCCTCCCATGGGGCCCGAAGCAATGCATACTGCGTTTTCAGGGTCGTTCCATTTCGTCGTGCCCTTGACAGCATTCCACAGCAGCCGGAGATCAAAGCCTTTCCCGCCGATAAAAACCGACTTCATTTTTTCCGTAACCGGTTTTATCAAAATCTTCGAATTAGAAATGTCTACGCTCAGTGTCTGGTTGGTATAGCCCTTCTCAATGACAGGTCTGTCATAATCGTACGTCTTTATTGCTTCCAGCTTAAATTCCGTCATAATATCAGCCCGTTATCCTTTTGATTCAGTGGATTCGTTCGAAAAATTCTTGATCATAATCTCGCCCAGTTCCTTGGATCGCTTAGTGGCGGCCTCTACCGCATTCATCAGGGTTGTACGAAGTCCGCCCATTTCCAGGGTATGAATCCCGGCAATAGCTGTTCCGCCGGGAGAGGTCACCATATCTTTCAATTTTCCGGGGTGTTCGTTGGTCTCTATCAGTAACTTGGCAGAGCCTAACACCGTCTGGGCTGACAGGAAAAGTGCATCTTCCCTGGAAAGACCCACTTTTACGCCGGCGTCAGCCAGCGCGTCCACAATCAGAAAGACATACGCGGGTCCGCTGCCGCTTAACCCGGTGATGGCATCCATGAGAATATTCTCCTTGATAAAAATGCTTTTCCCCATGGAGTTGAAAATGGCCATTGCCAGATCGACGTCTTCCTTGGTGGCGTTTTCCCCGGCGGCAAGGACCGACGCGCTTTCCTTAACAAACGCGGCAATGTTGGGCATCACCCGTATAAGACGCAAATCTTTCTTGATACATCTCTCCATTGCGACCAACGGAACGCCGGCTGCAATGGATATGACGAGTTTGGACATATCCAGGACGGAAGCCGTTTCTCTCAGTACCGAAGCAATGATCTGAGGTTTTACCGCATAGATGACGATGTCCGACGCTTCTATGGCATCAATGTTACTTACCGTCGTAAGAACCCCGTATTTCTCTTTAACAAACTTCAGCTTTTCCTCCCGAACATCCGTGCAGGTGATATTTTCAGGCCTGGATGATTCTGAAGAAGTTAGCCCGCTGACCAGAGCTTCCCCCATGTTTCCTGTTCCAATGATGCTGATCTTCTTTTCTCTCAACATGATTTTTAATCCCCCCCTTATTAAAATGATTAATTTTATTCCACCGGCAACCGGACACTCGATAGGTTAGCCCGAATATTTCATGAAAATTTTTCAGCAAATCTATAATATGTAATCAAATTAAAATGTACTTTTACCGTCCAAATATTTCATATGTCAATCATTTTGCCTGAAATATCTTGACTTATCTCAAAGAATATAATTAATTTTATGGAATAAAATTCGCTTTTCCCGGTAACAGAAGTTTCTTTATCAAACTATAAGACAAGTAAGTTCCGTATATATGTTTATCATCGGCAATTTTTTAAAGGCTGTTGCAGTGGTTCTGCATTATGTTCTTACTTTTTACATGTGGATCGTTGTGGCGCGAGCGGTGCTGTCCTGGGTGAATCCTGACCCTTATAACCCGATTGTCCGTTTCATCCATAATGTTACCGAACCGGTCCTGTATCGCATCCGCACGAGAATTCCGGTCGATTTCGGCGGTATTGATTTTTCTCCAATTATTGTTATACTTTGTGTTGTTTTTCTGGAAAACTTTATTGTCAACAGTCTTTTCGAACTGTCCAAAGCGTTTATGTAATATTTAAAGGAAAGGTGACATGCCATGAAATTTACATCCCTTGATATTCAACACCAGCAATTTAAGACAAGATTCAGAGGTTTTGATATTCAGGAGGTGGATATCTTTCTTGAACAGATGGCCGATGCCTTTGAATCATTGCAGGCTGAAAACAACAGGTTGCTGGAAAAAATTCAGCGGCACAAACTTGAAATAAAGGGATTTCATGAACGCGAAGAAACTTTTAAACGGGTCATGGTCCAATCCCAGAAAGTATTGGAGCAGATGAAGCAAAATGCTCAAAAATCGGCTGAACTCATCATTGCCGACGCGGAAGTAAAGGCGGAAAAAATCGTCAACCGGGCTCACAACAGGCTGGCTCAGCTTCATGAAGATATTTCAGAATTAAAACGCCAACGTATGCAGATCGAGGTCCAGCTCCGCTCAGTTATCGAAAGCCATAGCAAACTCCTTGAAATCGGAAAAGAGGAGATGGCGGCAATGGACGAGAAAGATGCCAAATTGAAACTGCTAAAACAATCTAAATGATGTAGAGGAATCCAATGGCAAAAATTGACGCATTTTTCAAACTGATGCATGATCAGGGTGCTTCAGATCTTCATCTTGTTACAGGGCAACCACCCGCGCTGAGAATTCTGGGTGAAATGGAAAGGATCAAATATCATAACCTCGAGAATGATGAACTGAAAGGTATTCTTTATGAAATCACACCCGAACACAAGGTCAAGGTCTTTGAAGAAACAGGAGACGTCGATTTCGGCTACGAAGTACCGGGGCTTGCACGGTATCGGGCAAACTTTTTCATGCAGAAATACGGTGTGGCCGCCGTTTTCCGAGAGATTCCCGCTGAAATTATGACCGCCGAACAACTCGGCCTCCCACAAGTCATGTCCAAACTTGCCGGACTTCCCCGGGGACTGGTTGTGGTGACCGGACCCACGGGAAGCGGAAAATCGACCACTCTGGCCGCAATCATTGATGTGGCGAACAGAACCCGTAAGGATCATATCATCACCGTCGAAGACCCCATCGAATTTGTCCATGAAAGCAAGAGTTGCATTGTCAACCATCGGGAAGTCGGCCTCCATACCAAATCTTTCAGCGCAGCATTAAAGGGCGCCCTCCGCGAGGACCCCGATATTATTCTGGTGGGAGAGATGAGGGACCTGGAGACGATATCTCTTGCCATTGAGGCAGCATCCACCGGACATCTTGTATTCGGAACGCTGCACACATCGAGCGCGCCGAAAACCATCGATCGTATTATCGAAGTCTTCCCGTCTACTGAACAGGCTCAGATCCGATCCACCCTGGCTGACGGCATCCGAGCCATTATAGCCCAGGTGTTGTTCAAGCGCGTTGATAAAGTCGGGCGGGTTCCGGCCCTCGAGATATTAATTGCGGTACCGGCTGTTCGAAATCTCATCAGGGAAGGGAAGACCCACCAGATCCCATCAATGATTCAAACCGGGAAAAAATACGGTATGCAGCTTTTAGATGACTCGATCATGGAGCTGTATCAACAGGGCAAGATAGGCATCGAGGATGCCTATTCCAAGGCAAACGAAAAGTCGAAGTTCAGACCCTTGCTCAAAAACCCGCCAACCGACTTCACCGAAGCCTAACAACGCTGTGAGGTGACAACATGAGGAAACAGGAAATAGATCACATATTGGCAAAGATGCTCGACTCCCACGATAATGTTTCCGATCTGAACATCACCGTAGGAAAACCGTTCCAAGTGGAGAGTTCCGGTCAGCTCGACGCGGTGGAAATGACCCTGGCTTTTAACGAGTTAACACCGTTTCAGACTGAAATCTTCGCCCTCAATATCATCGACCAGAACCGGCGTCTCACCGAAACCCTGATGTTGGAAGGATCGTGCGATTCGTCTTACGAGCTTCTCGGCAAGGCTCGGTTTCGAGTGAACATCTTCTCCCAGCGACGCAACCTGTCTATCGTCCTGAGAAAACTCGAAACCAAAATTCCCACCTGCCAGGAGTTAAATCTTCCCGAAGCATTTCTAAAAATGGCCGAGGAGAAGAACGGAATTATTCTGGTTACCGGCGCTACCGGAAGCGGCAAAACAACCTCTCTGGCCGCAGTTCTGAACGAAATCAACGAAGCCAAATCGGTTCATGTGGTGACCCTTGAAGACCCGGTGGAATACCAGCATCCGCATAAAAAGTCCACCTTTAATCAGCGGGAGATGGGAAACGATTTCGACACCTTTGGGAGCGGCCTGAGGGCCGCACTTCGACAGGCACCCAAGGTGATCCTGGTGGGTGAAATGCGTGACCGTGAGACCGTGGAGATCGGTCTCAGCGCGGCAGAGACCGGCCATCTGGTTTTAAGTACGCTTCACACGGTCGACGCGGGATCGACCATTAACCGTATTCTCGGTATGTTCTCCACTGAAGAAGAGAATCAAATCCGCATCCGATTATCGGATACCGTCCGGTGGATCGTATGTCAGCGACTCCTTCCCAAAGAAGGCGGCGGACGGGTGGCAGCCTTTGAAATTATGGGAACCAGCCTCCGCGTAAAAGATTCGATTCTGACGGGGGAATCCGAGGGCAAAACTTTTTACGAAATCATAGATGCAGGGGGGGCATTTGGCTGGGCCACATTCGACAAATACATTGTGGACCTGTATGAAAAAGGCAGTATCTCCGAAGAGACGGCAATGGCCTACGCGTCACAAAAAGGTATTGTGGGCCGCGGGATCGATCAGGTCAAGAGCGGCCGCGGTGAGGCCACCACCGATATCGAAGACCTGGCCGTCGATCGCGATTACGGGAGAGCAAAGAAAACGCCCGGTATGCTTTAGCACCAGCCACTGAATACGTAAACAGGAGAAAAACATGGACATCGTATGCAATGAGTGTCAAGGCAGTTTCAAAATTCCTGACGAAAAGGTGCCCAAGGGAAAGGTGTTCTCCATCGCCTGCCCCAAATGTAAAAATAAAATCTCCGTCGATCCCCGGCCGGATGAACCTTTGGCCGCCGAAGAGACCCTACCCGCGTTTGACATACCGAAATCAGACCCGGGCAAGTCCATTCTAGACGAAGTGGCCGGCAGCTCATACGATGCTTCGGATAAGCCGTTTGATTTTGTGGAAGAAGGGACGGAAACCGCACTGTTGTGCGAATCGGATCCCGCAATCCGTGAAAAAATCAGTACCGCACTGAATAATCTGGGATACCACATCACGGAATCATCGTCCGCCAGAGATGTTCTCAAGCAGATGCGATTCCATGTTTTTGATGTTGTTATTCTCAACGAACTGTTCGACACACGGGATCCTGACGAAAACAACATCCTCAGATATTTAGACCGGCTCGCCATGGACACACGGCGGGATATGTTCGTGGTGCTCGTTACCGACCGCTTTCGTACCAATGATTACATGGCCGCTTTCCATAAAAGTGTCAACCTGGCAATTAACCTGAACAATATTGATCAAATCGAAAAGATCCTCAAGGGCGGTATCGCTGAAAATACGGCTTTCTACCGTGTTTTTAAAGAATCTATGGTAAAAGCCGGGATGGTCTGAGTTGGCCTGAGTTTCCGCGTGAAGTCGACCGCATTTTCATAGAATTTCCCAACGGATAAAACGTTCATTCCCGCACATTTACTTCATTTAAAATTGAGCTGAATCGAGAGAATACGCCCATGCCGTATACCTGTGCCGACTACCGGGAAGAAATGATCCTGCTGGGGCTCAAAAGATGTCTGCGCCAGGAAGATCTGAGTGAAGAAGAAAAAAGCGCCATCCTTTACCAGATTCGAAAAATCGAAAAGGATATGGCGCTTGAGTGACACAGGGAGACCTTGACTGAAACAGGTCTGTTTGCACCCGTGCAGGGTTAAAGATTGTTACTGATGATTCTTAATCCTTCAAGGGTCAAATTGGGTTCGACAGCTTCAATGGTCTCTGATACTTTATACATGAGTTCAGCCAGCCCTCCGGTCGCAATGACCTCTGGATTTGTGTCCATCTCGACCTTCATTCGCCTTACCACGCCGTCCACAAGTCCTGCATATCCATAAATAATACCCGATTTGATGCTGCTTGCGGTGTCCTTACCAATCACCTTTCCAGGGGGAATGAAGATCTCCACTCGGGGAAGTTTTGATGCTTTCATGAACAGGGCCTCAGAAGCGATCATGATGCCGGGGCTAATTGCGCCGCCGAGATATTCTCCATTTTCAGAGATGGCATCAAAAGTTGTTGCCGTTCCAAAATCGATGACAATGAGGCTGGTTTTATACTTGTCATAGGCGGCAACCGCGTTGACAATCCTGTCTGCGCCAACTTCCGATGGATTACCGTAAAGTACCGGCATATTCTTTACAGACTCGGCATTGATCCAGTGGGGCGCATGTCTCAGATATTTACGGCAGAACGCGTCCAAAATCGTAACCATGGGCGGGACCACGCAGGAAATTATGGTTTTATCGATCTCTTTTGATTGGATACCGCCCCCGGAGAAAAGTCCGGTGGCAAGAATGTTGAACTCATCTTCCGTGGTATTCCGTTCCGTACGTGTCCGCCAGTCTTGAACCAGACGGCTTCCGTCGTAAATACCCATCACAGTGTTTGTGTTGCCAACATCAATAACAAAAAGCATGCTTTTATTCCTTTTTTTGGCTTCCGATCTCCGAACCCTGAATCCGGTGATCCAACGTCACCGTAAAGATCTCGGGTTTTACGCTCACAAGTGTTGTGTTGACCGGCAGCGATATTGTCGCTCGGCGAACATAGACACCGGGGTTTAGGCCTTTGAGATCAACATATACCTGCATTCCATTCTCTGCTTGAAGCTTGTCAATATCAATTACAGGGCCCTTTGCTATAATATTTATTACAGAAGGGGTTATGCTGCAGATGTACGGCGTCCCTTTCCCCTCCACGACAATGCCATCAAAACTTCTTGTGACGATCTTTTCTTCAATGAATATTTCCGCCAGAATAATTTTTGAAGGAGAAACGATATCCAGATCTTCAGCAAGATCAAGGGCGATCTCCTTTTTAAATGATTCTGATAACCCTTTGACAATAATGGTTTTAGTCAGGCCCTTTTCAATGGGACCAAGAATGTATTCAGGTCCCCGCAAGATTACGGACGATGGTTTTGCCACAGCATCCGCAACAAAAAAGCCCGGAGCGGGTTTTCCGGAAAAAGAAATGACAACCGGCACTTCCTTTTGAATTTCATTCTCAATTTTTACTGTCAGAAAGGACGGATTTATCTTTAAAATCGAAATCGTCTTGGGAAGCGGAATACGGTCGGGGTCTACGGGAATGGTGTTGACCCCGACATCTACACCAGACAGGTCAAGCAGGTACCTCGGTTTCAGATCGGAGAGTCTTTCGATAGCCGATTTCGAACCCCGGACACGAACTTCCAAACCTTTCAGCAGAGAACCGGTGATTGTCAGTCCTTCAGAGATCTCGCCTGGATCAACAGGGATGAAGATGTCGGTCTCCTCCACCGCTGAACAGGATATTAGAAAAAAAAAGCCGGCACCAATGATAAAAAATAGAACAAGCCAGATCAGATTCCTGTGGCTGAAAACGGATAGATCCCTATGGCTGGTCATGGCAAACCGGGATAACAAGTCTTTTTATCGCCGTACGATAAAATTTACGACGAGCTGTTTTGTGCATTTTTAATGGCATCGATGATTCTAACCGTTGCTGACGTGTTGGCAACATTGTGGACCCTGACAATATGGGCACCGTTTAAAACTGCAGCGGCAATCGCGGCCTGAGTGCCGGCTTCCACTTCAGGCAGATCCGGTCGTATATCTTCAACGGTGTTGTCTTTCAGGATATTTCTGATAAACGCTTTTCTGGAAGGTCCGATCATAACAGGGACACCCAGCGATGTAAATTCTCGCAAACGCTGAATTAAAAATAGATTGTGTTCAACTGTTTTTCCAAAACCGATCCCCGGATCGATGATAATTCTTTTGCGCGGAATTCCATGCTTTTCCGCACGGTCTCTGGCGTTTTCAAGAAATGCCTTAATTTCTCCAATAATATCATCATACACCGGTGAAGCCTGCATGTTTTTGGGCGTTCCGAGCATATGCATCAGAATGACCGGCACTCCGTATTTTACTACAACACCCGGCAAATCGGGATCAAGGCGGAGTGAACTGATATCATTTATTATGGAAGCCCCCGCTTCTATGGCCTGTCTGGCCACGACGGCCTTTGTTGTATCAATGGAAATGGGAATTGAAACCCGTTTTGCAAGACTTTCAATGACGGGTAAAACGCGCCGCGACTCCTCTTCCACCGAAACGGCCTCCGAAAGCGGCCGTGTGGATTCACCGCCGATATCAATGATGTCCGCGCCTTCTTGAGCCAGTTTTTCGCCTTGAGCCACAGCAGCATCATGAGAAAAGAATTTCCCCCCATCTGAAAACGAATCCGGCGTTACATTCACAACGCCCATAATATGGGGCCGCTCACCGAGCTTCAGTGTGTGCGAACGCCATGAAATCGTGTATTTTTTCATATGCAGTAGCTATTTGTTCAATCGTGGTTTAGCTCGGAAATTTCGTTTTACGGCTCTATACTTATAACGCCCCGGCTGAAAAATAAAACCACGTCCCAGGGGGCGTGGATTCTTTACC
>Ga0209977_10000486_pt1 | contig 15553 bp, 17 predicted proteins | sample SumtaG_2_FD_183113 | JGI IMG/M metagenome (GOLD analysis project Ga0209977, IMG submission 183113) | Deep subsurface microbial communities from Indian Ocean to uncover new lineages of life (NeLLi) - Sumatra_00607 metaG (SPAdes) (version 2) | ecosystem: Environmental > Aquatic > Marine > Oceanic... | reverse complement strand
TATCATCAACAACTAACGGTAATTCAGGGATATTATTAATTTTATAACCTCGTTTCTTTACCCATAATTTATCCCCAGAAGCAGAAATTGCTGAAATAATTGATGCTTTATTTGTCTTTTTATTAATCTTTTTCTTTCCTACTTTTTCAGATTTAATCGGATGCGTACGTCGACCACCCTTAGCGAAAGGGACTCTTCCCACATGTCTTGAAGTAGGAAAACCAGATCCTTTCCTCCGCGGTGCTCGAGACATGCCATAACCGGTACCCCAACCCTCTGAAATGTTCTTTAATCCCGCATCTCTATCTCTTCCCTGAGCTTGCTTGTTTTTACTTTGAATTACGGAATTAGCCATCTGAATAAGATCTTTTCTTGGTTTAACACTGAAAATCTCTGGTTTATCAATTAATCCTTTTTTATTTCCGTCTAAATCATAAATATTAATTTTTTCCATAAGAACACTTTAAATTTATTTTCTTTGGTGACTTTCTCTACTAATGAAAGTGATTTCTGGAGCTTTAACTAAAAATGATTTTATTGGCCTTATTGTTTTTCTTATTCGTATTAATCGTTTTTTTGGTCCAGGGATGGAACCAAGGATTAATAAATAGTCTCCCTGAATCTTTCCATACCGTATATATCCTCCCTTTGGGTTAATTTCTTCTTCATTTTCACCGATTAACATAATCCTTTTATGATATTCCGTTCTTTGATGGAATCCCATTTGTCCGGCCCGGGGAACAGTATAGAGAACTCTTGCTGGATGCCATGGGCCAATACAAGCAACTGTTCTTTTAATTTTACTATTTTTTCTAGTCAAAATTTTGATTCCAAATCTTTTAACAGGACCTTGAAAACCTTTACCTTTGGTTACCGCAATTATGTCTATTAGTTCACCCTCATTTAATACATCTCTAGCTCTAATTTCTTTACCTAAATTTTTCAAAGCAAAGTTTAATTCATTTTTTGGCATATTTGAAGAATTAACTTTAATTTCGATTATATCTGGCTTTTTTCTAGGTAAAGAAGTTTTATGTGGCTGAGTTTGAAAAACCCCTCTTATTTCACATGTCTCATTTAAGTCTTCTAAAATTTTGTTTTTTAATTTTTTAAGATCATAATTTTCAATATTTGGGAGACTCACCTTTCGAGCTAAAAAATTATTAAATTCATTTGTAAATATTTCTCCAGCAATATATTTACCATAATCATCTTCTTTATAGACTCTAACGCCAATAAGCACTAATGGAGGAACCTCAACTACGGTTACAGGTTTCATTAATTCTTTTCCGTAGTATGGACTATTTGGCTGATCTTCGATATAGAGTACATGAGACATCCCTACTTTGAACCCTGCGAAACCGAGGAAGTTAATCTCTTCTGAATTATCTTCCCAATGCCTTACACGTGCTTTTATTGATGCTGCTCTTTTTCTTGGGAGGAATGCTAATGATCCATGCCTTGGTGCGTGCTTTTTACGATGACCCATTATAACCACTAACTTTTGAAATTGAATTTTTCAAAATAAATAAATTTTTTCATTCTTATATAAATCTGCTGATTTTCACTTATTGATAAAAAGGGGTTATTTATATTTTCCTTTTTAAAAAAAAGGTGAAATGATTTTTAAAAATGTTAGTTATTTTCAAGAAAAAGAAAATTTAGCAGGAAAAAAAGACATAGTACTATTTATCGAATGTAAAAAATGCGTTTTAAATGAAGAAAACAATATTCACAATAAAAAATGTATAAATTGTTTATTATTTAATTTATATCTTCACAAAGATCGTAATATTAGTTTAATTTCAAATTCTAGGCATGATATTCTAATTGAATCTCATCATATTGAAATCTTTTTAGATTATTTTAAAAAAATTAAAAAAATCAAAAAGATAATTAAAAAGATAGTAAATGTCAGGAATCAAAAATGTCGTTTCGAAGAGTTTAAATGTAAGATCTCTCCTAACTTTACGGAATTACATCAAATAAATGATTATAATTATTGTGATCCTCTCCAAATATTTAATATAGTCTTAGAATTGAATTTAAATATTGAAAAGATAAAATTAAATAATTCAGTCTGCAAAAAATGCCTGGTTCACCTTGAAAATTTAATAAAATTCATTTTAGAAATTTTTAATAATTTAAGCGTAATTCAACATTTTAAGAATTATCATAATAAGGATGTCCATTTTTATGAAAATCTATTTTCTAATTTGCCACATTTTAATAATAAAACTCATGAATTCCAAGAATTTTCTTTAAAAGAAAATCAAATACCAATAACGACTTATAACATTGGAAAATATAACATCTTTCAGGTTAATATACATCAACGATCATGTGAAAATGAAAAATTATATCGAATAAAATTATTTCTTGAGGAAGATAAAGAGAAAGATTACATTGAGAAGATAATAAAGGATACTGTCTTAAATGTAGAAGTTGCTGAATTTAATAGCATAATTCCTTTAGAAACGTTAATAAATCTTTTTAACGATAAATCTATAGAATATTTGAAATCAAAGTACAAACTTCCAGAGCCTAAAATAAAAAAAATTGGGTTACTTGCAGCTTTAAAAAAAATACAATTATGTAAATTATTTCCATTATTAGTCGATGATCTGGTGGAAGAAATATTCTTAGATTCTCCCTATAATAATATTTATGTAAATCACCAAAAATTTGGTCGATGTCGGACCAAAATAAATTTGAATTTAAAAGAAATTGAACGTCTAAAAACAATGGCTAGATTATATAGTGGTAAAAGACTTGATTACATGAATCCAAGTATAAAATTGGTCATAAAAAACCAATATTTCTATTGTAGATTTGCGATTGATGTTGATCCTATCCAAATACATAATTTCGCCTTGGATATTCGAAAACTAAATAAAAATATCTTCACAATACAGGATCTATTGAAAAATGGTACTCTAAATCCATTAATGACTGCATTTCTATATTTTAATCTTTTACGAAAAACAAATATAACGATTACGGGTAAGACAGATACAGGTAAAACAACCCTAATTAATACATTAGATTTATTAACCCCAAAAGAATTTAGGAAAATATATGTAGAAAATGTGACGGAATCATTAAAGCAATTTGAATTTGGTAAGCATCAATTAAAATATCAAGTAGATTCATTAGAAGATTATCTGACACAAAGATATTCTAAAAGTAATATAATTAAGACACTATTACATCGAACACCTGATATAATTTATTTGGGCGAGATTTTAACAAAAGAAGAAGCAGAAGCTATGTTTCATTGTTTAGCAGCAGGACTAAAGGGTTTTCAGACAATCCACGGAAATGACATAGATTCTTTGATGAATCGTTTTCTCCATCACTTTAAAATAAATGAATCATGTTTATATGATCTTGATCTCATAATATTAATGAAAAAAGAACGAAATATAAGACGTGTTCATTCAATATATGAAATTGGTGAGTGTAAAAGTGAGAATGATAAATATTATGATTCAATTTTTAAATATAACCCATCTTCAAAGACATGGAAACTATTAAAATCCCTTTATGAGACAAAAATCATAACTAAATTAAAAGAACATGAAGATTTACCAATTGATAAATTCAAATCCATAATAAAGATTTACATAGAAATCTTTGAATTCATATCAGAAATAAATGTTTTAGATAAAATCGAATTAATAGACCTATTTCATAAAATTTCCTATTATTCATTCATCTCTGTTGATTCTCTTAATCAATTCTGGGGTAAGTGGAAAAAAAAGAGGGATTTAAATCCTTAATTTTGAAATTTCTTTTATGACAAATCTTTTAGAAAAAGCTTTACTTCTAGGATTTAGTATTTTTATACTAACGATTTTCTCTTCGATTTTAATACCATTTCTTGACGATATAACTGAATTTAACACACAAGAAAAGAACAATATAGAAACTTATATGGATTTTCTTGATGAGGTTAACGACGCTGTTCTATACATTATTGATAATCCAGAAAAATCTTATCTTAAAGATATCCAATACCCAAGCAACCTTAACTTGACAATTTTTGACACTTTTATCATTAGTGAATTTATCATCGGAAGTAATAAATATAATAAAGTTTTATCGTACAATGGTAGTTTCCTTAATTGTTTCTTTCATGGTGTTCCCCCAAAGACGTATATCCTAAATGTCTCTTATCCTTTTTCTAATATAATCGTTAATTTTATAACTTTATACTAAAAATGTAGATTTTATGAAAAATATTGAAAAGTACGTTGAATTTTGTTTAAAATTCCATAAGTACAAAATTCCAAAACTTAGATTTAAAGAACTAGACGAAAGACGTCAAGATTTGTATAGAATACTATACAATATTAATGAAACTGATGTCAATAAAGCAAGTTTTGTGATCTTTATATCTTCCTTTTTTATTTCTATAACAATTTCAATATTTTTAACTTCTATTGATTATTTTATCATAATTCTATATTCAATAACTCTGTCAATGATTTTTTCATATAAATTTAATTCAATTCTTTATAATGATATATCTAAAAAGGAATCACAGTTAAATTCAGTTCTTTACCTTATCAAAATCGATTTCTCCTTAATTCAAAAAACTAACAAAGAAAATTCTGAGAATTGTATTCACTTCATTGAATTAATTAAATCATATAAAATCTCAATTTCCGATTATTTTGAAACTATTTTCCGAAAAATTCATGAAGGAAAAAACCCTGAAAAAGAATTATTTGAATTAAAAACGCCATCCCTCGATTTTGATAATTATATTAAAAGTTTACTAATCAATAATTTTAACTTCTATGATTATAGCAATTTTAATGAGAATACCTTAGAAAAGCAATTTAAAATTTATCTTAGGCAAATACAGTCAAAAATTAGTATTTTATTTTTTGTGGGATTATTTTTTCCAATAGGTATATGTTTTCTAATTCTATTTCAAATAATAAATATAATATTTTTAATTTCTTTTATCCCATTTTATATAATTTCCATTAATCAATTATTCAAGAAATTTATCAAAAACCAAAGTTATTTGATAGGATTAATAAATGACTTCTCGAGCCATGAAAGAAAAAAATTTGAGGAATTCACATTATTCTTAAGGGGTTTTGCAACCAATTTAAGAAGTAATATATCTCCTGAAAAGGCGCTTCTTAAATCATATAATCAAAATAAAAACTTAATTACAATCTTAAAAAAACCTTTGCGGCACCAAATATCTTATCTCTTAAATTTTTCATGCTCAATTAGCGAAATATTATATAATTTAAGAGCAGAATTGAAATCTTTACGTTATTCAATTATTTTAGATGCGATAAAAAAATATATTGAAAGAAGCGCTTATTTTACTTCTGATAAAATTTTAGAAATCTTAACAATAATAAATAAGCATCAAAAGCTCGAAAGAAAATTAGAAGTTCTCCTGAAGGGTGAAAAGTTCAAGATTCTTTTCTTTATTTTTCTCCTCCCGATCGTTACAGGAAGTATTTCTGGATTATTTCCTATTTTTAATATTATAATTAGAAATATAGACTTAACTGGAAATGAAGTTCTGTTGCTCTTTGAAAATTCTCTTAATCTCTATGATATGATCATCATAATAGTAGTCTTAATATCAAGTATCTCAATAACATCATATTATTTCTTAAAAATTTTATGTTATACTAGAAAATTTCCAATAATTTTGGTCTCAGATACACTATTCCTCCTCACATTTTTAATTTCTTTTATAAATATTTCTTCTTTCTTTTAAAAATAAAAACTGCGGGGCATCTATCTTTTAACAACACATAAAAAGATATATTAATTCAACAAATAAGCCTATTCCAATAAAGATGTTCAATAGCCAAGAATAAAAAAAAAGTAGTTTGAAAAATGGTAAACCTTCTAAATTATTTGCAAATACCGTTGATTCTAATTTTTCTATTACTATATAAAAGGGTATTAATAAAATTAAAAAAATAAGAAATGACAATGAGGATACGAGGAGATCAGTTGATACCAGAGAGGATATGAAAATTAAAATATTGATACTTAAAATAATAGAAATTTCTAATAATAGAATATTTAACTCCAACATCCACAATAAAAATTTGTATAAAAATATTTAAAGTCAACACCTTGTTTGATTGGGAGATGAAGGTGTGACTTTTTATTTTTGTTAAATTTGAAGTTATATAACAAATAAAATATTTACAATCAAATTTGAGTTTTTTAATTAAAATTTGTTAGAAAATATTAATTAAGAAAAAAAGCTGATAATAATTATGAAAAATTTAAAATTAAAAGGCTTAAAATTTAGTAAAGGGAAATATCAGCTTTTTAATGATCGCATTGTTTTTTTCCCACCGCAAGTAATTAATATTTTAGCCTCTATTTATGGAGAAGGTGTAAAATCATTATTGGTTTGGCTAGGTAAAAAAGCAGGTTGGAAGTTGATACAGACCTGGGAAGAAAATTTAAAACCAAAATCTTTGGATGACTTAGTAACCCAATTCACAAATATTTTAAGTAACCACGGATGGGGGCGGTTTAATCCTAAAAATGTATCCGAGGATTCAATAGTTATCGATCTCCATCATAATATTTCATCAGAATTAGAAAATAAATCAAAATATTTTTGTTATTTTATTACTGGATTATTAGCAGGATTTGGAGAATTTGCATTGTATAGAGTAAATGTAGTAGAAATTCAATGTTGTCTGGAGGATTTAAATCTAGAGAACTGTGAATTTAGAATTGATATAAAAAAAAATTAAGGCCTATTACCAAGGATCCCATTCTTCGGGATTTAATTCATCGTTATCAGATTCTTTAAAATTATTTTCTAATGATTCAGTATTAATAGGATATATTGTGTTATTTATATCAGAAACATCCTCTAGCTTCTGAGGTTCATTTTCCATTAAATGTGGCTCATCTTCAATCCTTACTGTTTCTTCTCCTATTACAACATCTTTAAATGCAGATATTAGAGACAGAAAATTAAAAAATTCTTCTTTATTCATTTCAACTCTTATTGATTTTTCATTCCTTAGAAGTGCAAGTTTGATAAGCCGAACTTCGCCGCTAATTTCTACAGAAGTGATTTCAATATTTTCATTTCGTTTTTTTAACTGAATTCTCCATGAAGTTTCTCTAGTTTTTTCAATTTCCATAATTATTTTTTCACATAATAATTAAAGTTCATAATTATAGTAAAAATCATTAAATATAAAATTAATTCGAAGTTTTTTGTTAAGGTATTTACTTTAAAAAGAAAACGATGTAATAAGAGAGGATTACAAACATTATTAGAGGAGGACGGATTTGACATAATATTTGAAACTTATTTTTCTTAAAATTATATATTAAATTTAATGATTTTATAAGATATTTTTTCTCAATATAATCACTTAAATCTGAATAGTCAAAGAATTTATAAAAAGATTTTAAGTACGTTTTTTTAAGAATTGAGAGTTTTAAATTTAAATTGAAGAATAGTACGAATGAAAAATTATCTCCAAAAACTTTATTGAACATCAAGTTAGCTATAAAAAAAAAGACAAAGAATGATGAAAAGACTAGGAAAAAAGAAAAAATAACTGTTAAGTTTAAAAAAAGAATAGGATGTACAAAAAATATAAAGATAAATAATTTACCCTCGGCACCACCAATAATCTTTAAAATAAATAGTAAGAGAGATAAGGAAAACACAAATATTAGAATAAAAATTTTTAACAAAATAATAATTACAATAAAGTCAAAAAATAATAAAAACTCAAAAAAATTTATGACAATCCCTAACATATAACTGAATTTAAAGAACCTTATTGGTACTTCTCTATGTTTTAAATCTAAATAGAGAAAGGAAAGAAAAGATATACTTATAAGAGTATAATTGATTATTAAAAACAAATTTATCATATCAATAGAAATCTCCTTCCCAAATATCTATAAATGTTTTTAAACTCCGTGCTTTTATATTTTCTATTCTAAATCTAAATATTTTAATCCTTCCAAACTTTTTTTCTTGGATTAAATCAAGATCTTTAAGGTGATTTAGATGTTTCTTAACATTTGAATAATTTAACCTAGTTTTCTTAATTATCAATGAAATAGTTAATTCTTCATTTAGAGCAAGAGCTTTTAAAATTTTGACTTTAGCTTTTGATCCTAATATGTCTTCAATTAAATGTTTATTCTCAGACTTTATCATAATTAGATATTTATTCCTTTTAATTTTAGTATCTTTATAATAATTTTTTCTAAATTTGGTAAATTAATTTCTGGAATTTGAATTAAGGCTCTTCTTCCTTTAATTTTCTCACTTAAGACCTTAATTAGAACTATACTTTCGCGCTTAAATTCTTGAAGATAATTCCATAATTGAGAGCTCGATCTGGGATTCAATCCTAAATTTTCACATATGATGTGATATCTTTTCGAAATTTCTAAGAAAGAAATTTCTGTAATATTTGAAATCTTTAAGCCTTTGACAATTGCAAGCAAAAAAAATAATTTCTGAGACGACATATATTTTAAAATATCTAAAGTTGAAAATGGGACTAATTCCTGGCTTCCAAGCCTGACACATTCATTATTTATAAATTTTAAATTTCTACTTTCAGCAATTTTAGTTGCTTTCCATAAAATATTTAGCCCATACCGGATATCACCAATACTATATGTTGATTCTACAATCATATTTATCCGGTCTTTGGATAGAACATTTTCTTTTAAACTTAGATGAGCTCTATACTTTAGGATATCAAAAATTTGTTTCCTTGAATAATTACTGAACTTAATAATATTTCTCTGCATCGTGCTTATAGTGCTATAATCTAAATTATTTAAGCAAGAAAGATCTCTTACAATTCCAATAATTGAGACTCTTTGTTGAACATTTGCCGAATCATCATTAATTCGAGTTAATAAATAAATCAAATCCTCTCCTTTGTTAATAAGATAACTTAACTCATCTAAAACAATTAGGATGTGTATATTTTGCTGATTAAGTAAATCGAGTAGGATCTCTAATAAATCTTGAGGGGAATATCCCCTTTTAGGAAAATTCTTATTAATTAATCGAATAATTTTAATTAACACTTTATAACTAGTTCTTTCTTTTCTGCAATTAACATGAACATATTTGATACAAATATTTCTCTTAAATGATGCCTCCCTTAGCATTTCACCAAAGACTTTTACAGTAACGGTTTTTCCAATCCCAGTTCTTCCAGTTATTAAAATTTTTCTAGAAATTGAATTTGGATTTGTAATAAGCGCCAGGAAAAGCTGTGATAAAAGGGATAATTCTTTATCTCTGTGTGGTAAGTTATCTGGAATATAATTCATATCGAGCTTACCTTCATCGAGAAATAATGAGGGCTTTCTTAAATGTTCTTCAAAATACTCCATAGTAACAACGATTTCACAATAGAAGTTTATTATAAATTTAAAAAAGGATCGTTTATAATAAAATACAGAGTATTAGTTTTTTTATTAGAAAATCTGTGTGGAATAGTTTATGGTCAAACTATTTAACTTTTTGTCGCTCAAAAGATCTATAGATTTTCTAAAGGAAATTGCTTAAATCCAATATTATTTAACCCGCTTTAAGGTTATCATTTAATAAAATTCATTAATTTATTCAAAGATTGTCTATACTGTATTCAATATCTAATTATAATCTCTGGTAATATCTTTTTCTTTACTCTTTTAAATTTAAATAATATCACCAGTGAAATTAATAATATCATTGCGGATATAGAGACAAATAATATAATATTTAATTGAATCACGCTTTCTACTTCATGGGTATTTATGTTTAGATTTAAGGAGAGCGTTTTATTTTCTAAATAGAGGGAGCCATTAAATATTATATTCAACTTTAACTCTTTACTATCATTATTAGAAGGTAGTAATTCATAAGGGACGGCTATCGATAATACTCCAAATGGATCGGTATTATATACTTGCGTGTATGTAGTGCCTTGATCGTTCAAAATTATTAAATCAATGGTTTGATTTTTAAGTGGATTTTTAGAATTATTGAAAAAATAGTAATAGAATAATTTAATCTTCAAGTCTTCCTGTTTTCCTAAATCCTCTTTAAAGTTAATTATATCAATAAATACAGGATTTTTTTCAAGAAAAACTTCATATTGAAATTGTGAATCATTATAAACATTATTATTTACCAAGATAAATATCAATTTATTTACTCCTAAATTTAAATGATAACCTGAAGATATAGAAATATCAATTATCCCTAAATAATTAGTGGTGAAATTAGATTGGAATATTATAGAGTTATTAGACCTTATCAGAAAAATGATTAATTGATTATTCAAGAATGAATCATTTTCAATTAAATTATCAAAAAATCTTGCCTGAAAAATTAAACTTTCTCCGTAGTTTATATGATCCTTAAATCCAATTAACTGACAGAGCGGGATTCTTTTGCGTATTTTAACCTGAATTGTTTCTAAAAGATCAGATACTATTGTACCACTTTGGTGGTAAACACTTACAAATTTTATGTATAAATAATGAGTATAATTTTTTAGAGTCAGATTTAAGGAATTTATACTTATACTCCAATTTTCTGTAAAATTTCCAATATTATAATATTTAGATGAATTCCAAATTACTGTATCAAATTCATCAGAGATTCTAACTTGAATATAAGCTTCTTCGCTGAGTGGGTTATAATTTAATGCCCAGAAGGCATCTATTGTGATTATTTCATTAGGATAATAATCAACTTTATCAACTTCTATATTGTATAAATTACATTCAAAACCAATAATTGGATTAGAAATACTAAGAAGTTCGATAAGTGAAACAATTAGAATTAAAAAAATTATTATCTTTTTCACATGAACATTTTTGCTTAAAACTATAAAAACCAAAATAATTGCGAAAGAAATTTATTTTAACAAACATTCTAACTAAGAAATGTTAAAGATAAAATTAGGGCATTAACATGGGAAAAGTAAGAACAATATTAATAAAAAAAGTATCTAAAGAATTAATAAATAAATACCCCGATGTCTTTACTATCGATTTTGAAGCAAATAAAAAGCTTTTGGACAAATATCTTGATGTTGATTCAAAGCACTTAAGAAACCGGATTTCTGGGTATATTGTGAATCTATTAAAAATAAAAAATCGTGAATAAAAGCTTCTAGCATATAAAAAACATTTTATAATACTCTAATTTAATGAATAATTGGTGGGATAAAAATTAACAGGGATGTCATAAAAATGGCTGATCTCCTTAGAATGGGTCATACTATGTTAAATATTGCCTGTCCTGTTTGTAATAATCCTATCTTTCAAAATAAAAGTGGAGATAAGTTTTGTCCTAGTTGTGATAGAAAAGTTGTTGTTGTAAATGACAAAACAGCCCAATCCTATCAAAATAATAATTTTAATTCTAAGATTAATCAAAGTATCAAAACAAACCTTAGAGAAGTAGTTTATACCTCATTAGAAGATGTTATATCTAAAAAAATTCAGTGGATAATAGAAAAATTGTATATAGAAACTGATCTCGAATTAATTAGGAGTTACATTGATTTAATCTCGAATTTCCTCCATTTATTAAATAAGATCAATCTTACCTTTAAAAAGATTCAAGAATGAATTCTTTTTATCTCGAGTTCAAAAAGAAATTAACAGCAATTAATAATTATATTTGTTTTAAGCTATATTCTAAGTATGAGTTCTAGTAATAATGCTTCTGCCGGGATTTGAACCCGGGTCCCGAGGGTGAGAGCCTCAGATGCTTGGTCCTAAGCGTACAATTCTATTAATGCGACTTAAATTGACCGGTCTACACTACAGAAGCTTTTTTTTTATTTCAAAACATTATTTAAGTTTATCTTTAATAAATTCAAATTATTTTAAATATTTAATAGAATTTCATAATACAGGATTGAATATAATTAAGAAGAAAAACTTTCTCAAGATCTCTTTATACTATACCCTAATTTGATTTAAACCTATAAATTCAGTTTTAGAGAAAAAGAGGTTTCAATAGATTGACATAATGATCCCTTATGGAATATTCGGCGATATTTGTGGCTTCAGATATAATTTTCTGTGTTAAAACTGTTTTAAGTTTATATTCTTTTGCTAATAATTTATCTGCTAAATATATTATAGCCCCCGTTAAAATAAAAGGATTTCTTCCACCACGATGCCATAGTGGTAGTTCTATCAAAATTTCCCTACATTTTTTTAGCAATTTATTTTGAAATTCATCCTTCGTCCAAACTGATCTTTTTTTCTCCAATCTTTCTGAAAGATCTTTATGATTTATAACTTGATTTGTTAACCTTATAAGATAGTCTTCGCTCTTATGGGGTATTGAACCATTATTTAAGTAATGTTTATATCTTATTCCATCTCGTAGGATCAGCCTGGGATTAACGCGATGTCCAAAATTTTGAAAAGCTTTTGCTATTTCATTAATTGTAAAAGGTGCATTGTGATAGTCTTTTCTAACAGCATGAAATATGCAAAAGGCGATTAACGATATATTGTTAATAACTTTTTGCTCATTTTTAAGTATTTTTTTATAATAGTATGCTGAATTATTACGAATATTTTTATTTAGGTTAAGATATAATGAAACTTTGTTTAGGATATTGAAGATTCGATATTCTGTTTCATGATTTTTAATTCTCAAGAATTGGGCATAATTCTTTTTTAACCTTCTAAATAGTTTTTGTTCATTGGGGGGTAATAGCCTTCCTGTTTTATCTTTTAAGTATTTCGAATTCTCATAATCAATAAATGAACCAAGACCACCTATAAAATCTGTTCTTTCTCCCAATGCGACATATTGTTTACTAAGGTTTCCTGTTTTATTAGCTTTATTAAAAATAAATGACGATTCTTTAAATAACTTGTTAGAAACTAAACCACATCTGCGGCACACCTTCTCAAAGCTATTAACGATAATACTTCCTTTACATTCAGGGCATTTTTCACTATTCCCATCCACATTTTCTTTATAACTTATTTCAATCACTATAAGAATTCAGTTTTAGGTTTATAATTTCACCCCTGCTTTATCTTAATTATATGGATTGTTAATTAGGTTGAATGAAATATTATTACTTTTTAATGAACAATTTATCTATGGTGTAAGAGGGAGGGATGACTAAAAGTAAAATAAATGGGATTTAAAATGTTCAATATAGAAGATTATTAATTAAATTCATGAAAAGATAATAGACTTTAGATGTGTCAAATGAAGATAAATCAGAATTATAAGGGTATTAAGATCATACCAATAAATAACATTGAGTTACTACAAGAAATTAAAAACAAATTAGATAAAATATTTCGAGGTAGAAGAAAAATCATGTATTCAGATATAATTAATTTGATAATAAGGGAAGGTAAAATTGGGGATAGTTACAATGAATTAATTTTATGGTGTAATTATAAGATTAGATTAGGAGAAACTTTTTTAGAAATTTAGAAAATGGTAATATAATTAGCACTTTATACTTAATTTTTATTTTATAAAAAAGTTAAAACATCAAAAAGGAATTATAAATGCTTAATTATAATAGTACTAAATTATTTATTTTATTTAAAAAACTAGAAATATTTTTCACATACACTAATTTTAATTTAAAATATTCAGAAGAACGATTTATTTACTTTATAATTGATTCATTAAGGTAGATTTTTCCATGGTTCGATATACAGCAGACCATAAGGTTTATATAAAGATCCTCTATTGGGGTATGGCAGGATCAGGAAAAACAACAACAGTTGACACATTATATAGATATACAAAAGAAAATGAAAAAGATATTGCTCCAACTGGTAATTTAACAAAAATTTCAATGGCAAGCGGATCAACTCTTTATTTTGATAGGGGTATTTTTCAATCTACTAAACAAAAAAGCCGAGGAAAAGTTTTTTATCATGTTTATACCGTGGCGGGGCAAAGAAGGTTTTCTCCCCTACGAAAAAAAATATTTAAAGGAACAGACGGGGTTATTTTCACTGTTGATTCACAAACTCATTTTTTTGAAGATAATATCGAATCTTTAAAGGAATTGAAGAATATTACAAGAGGTAAATTAATTACTGAAATTCCCCTCATTATTATGCTAAACAAACAAGATCTCACGGAGGTTATAGGAGAAGAAGACTTTAAACAAGTTTTAAAAGATGAAAAACTTTGGTACAAACCTGAAGACAAATATTATAGGTGGAATCCGATAATTTATAATACATGTGCATTATATGAAAAACGGAAAGATATTTATCGTAGTTTTACAGAATGTGCTAGAAGAACAGGATTATATCAGATATATGGGGACGGTGAGGCTCCAATTGGAGATAATTTTAAGGACTTTCGTGAATTTTGAATTGTTCACTATTTTATATCTTTATTTAAAAACTCAATAGATAATTCTATTATGTTATAATTAGAGCAAATTTAATTTCAAAGAATGGGGAGTACCATAAGGTTGTAAAGATTCAATGAAAATGACTAGACAAGGATGATCTACGTAAAGTAGGAATGATAATTTATAGTTACTTTGAGGATTATAAAAACCTTTACTCCAATAATTAAAATTTGCATTGTCGGAATAAAATATAAAAATATTTCTTCATTTATATAGAATAATTAAATAATAAAAGATGTGAGTAAAGAACGGGACTCTATAATAGAATAAAGGATGGTTTACCACACCAATTTTCCATTTTTCAAATAATGAGTGTGCTAGGGATTGATGCTTCGGAAGTAAGGAAAGTAAGGAATTTATTAAAACAATTTGTTTTACAGGGATATATTAAAAGAATATCAAAGAATATGTATCAAAAAAATTGAAAATAGGTATTAAAATAAAATTAATTTAATCATGTACTTTTAAATTTATTATCAGTTGTGGGAATATAAACTTAATTAATTGGCTGAATGAATCCAAAACACCTTCTCCATTTATAGCGGCAGTTTTCTTCGATGCTATATATTTAAATTTTGAAGAGTTAATATGTGTCATAAAGTCTGTTTCAATTAACTTGTTCATTTCAAGTAAATCATATTTATTTAATGAAACCACAATTGGAATGTTATAAATTTCTGAATCGAATAATGTTTTTAATTCCATCCATGATCGTAAATTATGTTCCAAGCATTTTTTCTGAGAATCAACAACAAATATTATCCCGTCTACTCCGTTCAATGTTGATGGTCGAGTGCTAGAATAGAAATCTTGACCTGTCGCAGAATAGACTAAAAACTTTAAATCCCATCTAGCTCCTTTAAATTTTAACACTCCAAAATCAAAAAAGAGTGTCCTTCCTACTGTACTGTCAATAGATTTCAGTGAATTTTCTTTATTAAAACAAGAAAATAAAAATTTAACTGAAGTTGTTTTTCCTGACATTGCAGGACCATAATATACTATTTTTACTTGTAAAGTTTCATTTTCAAAATCAAATATCATGTTAATTCTAACCCCAAAGTGATACTATTTTATCACCCATAAATGATTTTTTACCATCTTCAATCAGATCGGAAAAA
>Ga0209977_10000485_pt1 | contig 15564 bp, 14 predicted proteins | sample SumtaG_2_FD_183113 | JGI IMG/M metagenome (GOLD analysis project Ga0209977, IMG submission 183113) | Deep subsurface microbial communities from Indian Ocean to uncover new lineages of life (NeLLi) - Sumatra_00607 metaG (SPAdes) (version 2) | ecosystem: Environmental > Aquatic > Marine > Oceanic... | reverse complement strand
GGACCCTGAGAGCCTCGACAGGTTCAAGGGCTATGATGAGATCAGCCCTTCCCCTGGGGATCTGAGGACTCCAGGTGGATTTGGCTGAAACTCTGATGTGACTCATTACCGATCCGCCCCGTTGAGATGCACCGAAGGTCTCTCCTATGGTAGCATAGTAACCCTTGCGAACCAGCATATTGGATAACACCCTGGAACCCAGTACATTTCCCTGGCCTCCAACACCGGTGATGATGATGTTATAGGGATCTTTTGACAATTGAAGCTTTCCCATGTCTCAGGCCGTCTTCTCTATCTTTATTGCCGCCACGGGACAGACATATGAACAAACGCCGCAGCCAACACAAATCACCTCATCAATCCTGGCCTTTTTTTTCTCTTTATCCCAGACAAGGCCAGGACACCGGAATATGCGTGTGCACAAGCGATTACAACCGCAGTTTTCACCAAGACACAATGTTTCATCTATGCGCATCTCGTATTTTTTCTCGTGTTTCCTTTCAGGACTCAAAGCGCACGACTGTTGAAGGATCAAAACCTTGACACCTTCATCATTTTCTATAAGTCGATTGACCGTTTTCCGGGTTTCTTCCAAATCAAAAGGGTCTTTAATCTCTGTCTTGGCACCGATGGCCTCGCATATCCTGGCAATGTCAATACTTGGTACCTCATCGCCCATTGCATTAACCGTAAGGCCGGGATGGGGTTGAAACCCAGTCATGGCCGTACCACTATTGTCGAGTACAACAAGCGTGATGTTCGATTTATGGTGCACTGCATTGATAAGGGCCGGAATGACTGCATGGAAGAAGGTAGAATCCCCACAAACTGCCAATACCGGTTGATCCATGCCAAACTGTGCCAGTTTGCCAAACCCATTAGCGAGTCCTGCCCCCGATCCCATGGCATGCAAGGTTTTGGTGGTGCTGAATCCACAGGGCAAGCGGGCCATGGCATAACAGCCAATATCACCACAGACAAACCCTTTCCGGTTGTCCATTTGAAGGGCATTATGGATGCTCCAGAAGGATGCACGGTGAGGGCAGCCCGAACAGAATGTCCTTTCTCTATCAGGTGCCACAGCAAGAGTCGGCAGCTCGAGCTTTCTTTCATACTCCGGCGACATGGCCATATAATCGATTCCCAGAACTGTGCCCAGAGCCGATATCACAAGATCAGAGTTCAGCTCTCCAGCCATGGGGATAGTCCCGTCATTCTTGCCATAAAAGGTCTTTACTCCGATTTCCTTTGCCTGTTCGGCGGCCAGAATCTTCACATTCTCTTCCAGAAAAGGCAGGACCTCCTCCACGATCATGATCTTGTCTGTCGTGAAGAGGTATCTTGTGAGCAGCTTCGGCGGCAATGGCCATGTAGTGCCCAACTTCAACAGACCAACTCTGTCTTCAATCCCTAATAAATCAATGGCCTCTATGGAGTAAAGATTGCCTGCACTACTGGTAATGATCAGCAGCTCGGGTTTCTCTGGTCCAAGATAGGTATTAAAAGGACTCTCTTCAAAGATTTCCCTGGCCTTTTTTATTTTCTCCTGTTGCAGACTATGTTTATAGCCCACGGGCGTACTCTCAGCCGGACCTACATCCGAGTCAAGCATAGGACCATGGTATTTGAACTCAGCATGCCTTTCAACTTCTGGAAGTTTACCAAGCCTGACATTCCCGCTGGCATGTGACACGCGAGTTACGCTTCGCACAACGACCACGTTTTTGATCTCTTCCGAGAGCTGAAACGCCCATTTGGTCATATCTTTCACCTCCTGGAAATCTCCCGGCTCCAGAAGTGGAATCTCGAACATCCTGGCAAAATGGCGTGATTCGCCCTCGTTCGAACTGGATAAAGCCCCCGGGTCATCACAGGTTACCAGGACCATGCCCCCTCTGGTTCCAGAGAGACCAAGATGCAATAAAAAGTCTGATGCCACATTAACTCCATTCTGTTTCATAGCACACAGAGATCTGAGATTGGCAAAGGACGCTGCGGCAGCAACCTCCAGTGCCACTTTTTCGTTGGTTGACCACTCGATATACAGGTTTCTTTCTCTGGCTATTCTGGAAAGATTCTCAATGATTTCTGAAGAAGGGGTACCGGGATATCCACTGGCAACGCTCACCCCTGCCTCTAATGCTCCGCGTGCAATGGCCTCATTTCCCATGAGCAAATGTTGAACTTCCTCATTTTGGTCTAATAAATCTGACATCTTGACCCCCGTGTCGTATGAAAAGAGTGTTCTACATTCTAAAAAAATAGAGTATTTTGACAGGATAACAGGATAAACAAGATTTCATGATTTTTTTGAAGCGTTATCATGTTAATCCATGCCTGCCCCGCGGAACGCGGGGTTATCCCGTCTAAAAAATCCAAGTAGTTACAAAGTGCGAAACACTGGATCATTACTATCCAGGTACAAGAGGTTAACAGGACTGCCACTTTTTTCAGACAAATTTTTTACTGCCATTCTCTTCTTGTTCATTGAAGCCTTTTTAAGCTTATCAAGGTTCTCTTCAGGCACATCCCGGAATTCAAGAGCACCTCTGGATCTGGCAAGTTCCATGAGTTCATGGCCGATTTGTGTCCTTACAATCACCTGATTCCATGATCTGGCCACTTCCCAACCCTCGGGTAGTCGTGCAGAGCCCACAGAGATATCACTGAATTCTGCTGTCATGTCAGAGCAGTAGAGGCATGCCTCCTTGATACAAGGATTGACATCATCAAGGGAAATCTCGACGGTTCCATTTTTTGTATATACCTCTATAGAATGATATTTGCTCGGAGGAATATCCATGCCGGTAATGGTGTTCAGATCTGTTTTTTCGCGCAAGAGATCAACGATCTTACGCCACGAGAGGGCCCAGCCACAGAACAGACCAATAACGAGCCTCAGTTTGTCAATATTACTGTCATCGGCAGCGATTGGTTTGATGCGCATCTTGGCGAGGGCAAGGGCCTGGCACGGTGTTGCCACCACACCAATTTTATTGGATCCGCCTCTGGCTGTCCTGTTAAATTCCGCGACCGTTGGAGAGACAACAAACTTGCTTTTTCCTCGCTTTTTTACATCAGAGGGGTCTTTAACCGCAACACCGTTGGGCAGAAAATTTTCCCGGGCATCAGCAACGACAGCCGTATCTATAATGCCTTCCTCCATTGCCAGGGCCATGAGGGCTGTTACTGTTCCTCCATGCTGTGCCTTTTTGCGTGTCTGCTCATCAGTTGCTCTTGTGATATAAAACCCTTTAACTGCACCTATCTCTGGAGTCAAATCCGCTTCATCAAATGAAATATTCCGCAGGGTCTCGAGGTCCGTTGGAGTCCTTGGACAAAACGCATAGCATCTACCAGCCTCGAGATCACATGAATGGAGAAAGACAATATTGTCATTGTATGATGCCTGATAAGGACAAAGACCCACACAGGCTCCACAACCAGTGCAAAGATTTGCATCCAAAACCAAGTCCTGAAGCTCCTTTTGGCCCCTTATCTGATTCTTGTCTTCCATCCCCACTGACCTCCCGTTAACGAAAAAAACTTCAATAAGGTGAATATGTTACTCAGGCCGCCGTGCCCCACCTTTGCAACCAGGTTTCCTTGACCTCTGGGTTGAGCCCATAAAGGGGCCACTCTCCCCTCAGGGCCATGGCTACCTGCGTCATAGGCTTGTAGAAAAGCTCTGCGTCCGAGGTAGTGGAGTAGAAGGCGCTGTGCCCGGTGAGAATGACATTGGGCATTTTTATAAGCGGGTTGTCGGCTGCTATAGGCTCCTCTACCGTCACATCAATTCCTGCACCCGCGATGAGGCCCTCTTGCAAGGCAGTGATGAGTGCTGGCTCATCCACACATCTTCCCCTTGCGGTATTAATAAAGTAGCAGGTTGGCTTCATCTTCTTAAACTCTTCATAGCCAAACATGTTGTGTGTTTCTGGAGTCAGGGGCGTATGGAGGCTGATAAAGTTTGATTCGCGTAGTAATGTGTCAAAATCTACCGGCTTCACCCCGTGGCTTTCCATAACCCCATCAAAGACATAGGGATCATAAGCGATAACCTTTATTCCCAGCCCCCTGGCCTTGAGTGCCGTGGCCGTACCGATCTTTCCCAGACCGACAATGCCAAGGGTCTGGTCACGCATTCGGAATATGGGATAGCCAATTTCCTCTATGGCCTGTCGACCACCGGTAAAATTTATTTGCCTCTCCCTTACGGCTTTATCTATCTGGAGAATTATGTGGCCGAGGGCAAGCATGAAACCTATGGCTAAACCTGAGACCTCGTCAAGACAGTAATCAGGGACATTGGTAACAGCGATCCCAAATTCGCTGGCGGCCTCTAAGTCCACCGCTTCAAATCCTATGGCAATACCTGCAATGATGCGACAGTTTCTTAAATTTTTGAATACCCGCCGGTTGAAAGGTTGCCTGGAAACAACGCCGATTATTGCGTCGGCATCCTTAGTGTTACTGATAATCTCATCCTCATTTAGCCACACTCCCTTGACCAGCGAGGCATCAAGAGATTCGAGCAGTATGTCTCCATGATCTATACCAGGCAAGGCATACGTATGAACGACCTTAAAGCCCATTGTCTACCTCCGTTTGATGGCACTTTCTTTTTTACCTCATAAGAGGAGCACGATCAACCAGTTACACGCTTTGTCAATACCTTTCTTGAGCCAACCGCACACGGCGGGTTAAAGCTTTTCTTAATCAGGCTTAACCCATCCTCTTCACCCAATCAACAATCACAGAGAGAAAGTGGCTCCTGATTGATTTAAAGGAAACGCATGAAAGGTATTATTCAATCGATCAGGAGGAGACCATGCAGGGCCTGGGATAATCCTTCTACAACATTCGACAAAAACCTAACTGAAAACGGCATATGGCAGCCATGTTGCAATCTTAGGGAAGATCATAACTATGGCGAGCCCTGTTGATTCAACAATGGTGAAAGGAATGACCGATCGGTATATGTCTCCCATGGTGACCCCGGGCGGCACAATGCCCTTGAGGTAAAAAAGGTTAAAACCGAACGGTGGCGTCATATAGCCGATCTCCATATTGATGACAAACAAGATCCCGAACCATAAGGGATCAAATCCGTGGGCGACGACAAAAGGTATAAATATGGGAACGGTAATCATCATGATGCCCGCCGGATCCAGAACCATGGCCAAAAAGAAAATAACGATCTGGATAAAAATAATGGTCCCCCAGGGACCGCCAGGTATGTAATTCATTAAATGCTCTATAAACTGGGGAGCTCCCATCCCGTGATAGGCGGCACTAAAGCAGTAAGCGCCGAAGAGAATCCACATAATCATGCCGGTGAGCCTTAATGTGCGGATGCACGCCTCCATAACAAGCTTCCAGGTTAACTGCCTGTAGACCAGCGCCGAGATAAGGGCCCCCAGAACGCCCATGCCGGCTGCTTCTGTGGGCGTGGTAATGCCTCCGATGATGGACCCCAGGACCATGACAACGATGATCATGGGTAATAAGACTGCCTTGAAGGCCTTGAGTTTTTTTCCCCAATCGCCTCGCTCTTCGGGAGGAAGGGCCGGGCCTAAATGTGGCTGGAAATAGCATCTAATTCCAATGTAACTCGAAACGAGGAAAAGAAGCATCAATCCTGGAAAAACACCGCCCGCAAAAAGCTTTCCCACCGATTCCCCTGAAATAAGCGCGTAAAGGATCATGATCACGCTGGGGGGAATGAGTATTCCCCAGCCCCCTCCGGAGTTGATGCATCCTACAGCCAGTAGCTTGTCATAATTTCGTTTCAGCATGGAGGGAAGGGCAATGGTCCCCATGCTCACCACGGCCGCTCCACTGATCCCGCACATGGCAGCAAAAATAGCGCATATCACCACGGTACCAATGGCCAATCCTCCTCTCACAGGCCCAAACCAGAGATACATCATTTCATAGAGGTCATTGGCAACCCCAGCTCTTTCCAGGATCATAGCCATGAAGATAAACAGGGGTATTGCAACCAGGGTAAATTTATTCATGGCGCCCCATGTTTGGGCAGCGACAAGGTAAAAGGCCTCGGGGCCCCAGGTAAAATAAATGAAAATAACGGACACCCCACCAAGAACAAAAGAGAGAGGAAGACCGAGCACGAGAAAGACAAAAAGGGCGAAGAAAAAGAGTAAGGTTAATAATTCAATACTCATAGCGTTTCTCTCCCTCCGGCTTCAGGAACTGTAACCTTTTCACCGGTAAGCAAGGTTACGATATCACGCACCAGTTTAGCAATTCCCTGCAGCAAAAGCAGGAAAGCTCCGGTTGGGATCATGAGTTTCACGGGGTAGAGGGGAGGATTCCAGGCAGATTGTGAATGCTCGAATCTACTTAGAGATTCCCAGGCCAATGACCCTCCGTAGGACAACATCATGCCGCAGAACAGAAGGAAGAGCGAAAAAGTAATAATATCAGTTATGGCCTTTCTCCTAACTGAAAACCGGCCATACAAAATATCTACGTTTACATGGCCTCCCCACCTGAGGATATATCCCCCACAGAGCACTACGTAAACGCCGAAAATCAATTGAGTCAGCTCATTAGCCCAAACGGTTGGAGAGTTAAAGAAGTATCTCAGTATTACCTCGGTCAAAACCAGGGCAAACATCAACAAAAGACCAAAGGAGAGAACCTTTCCAACCCAGTCATTGATCTTATCGACTGCATTGAGAATTGCATTGAGCGTATTCACCTTTTTCCTCCGTTAACTGAACGGTCATCTGACCCTAACGTTAATGCGGGTCAGATGACCGTTATCTTATTACATAGATTACCGGCCCATGGATTTGTTGAAGTCCTTGAGCATTTGCACGGCTTTAGCACATTGTGGGCCTTTTTTAGCTACTTTATCCCACATCTTCCTGGCCTCTACCTGCATTTTCGCATACTCTTCCGGAGGAAGCGTGATAAGCTTTACGCCTTGTTCTTTTTGGGCCTTGCTAAGGGTTTTGTCCTCCAGATAGATGTATTGATTGGTTCGCAGAAAGAAATGCTCGTCAAGGGTTGACAAAAGGATCTTTTGAATATCCTCGGGGATTTTGCTAAGGGCCTTCTTATTGATCAGCCAGATGTCTGTACCTGCAATGTTAAGGGCCGGCCTCAAATGGTACTTGTTGAGTTCGTAAAATTTCATGCTGTAACTGCCTTGAACCGCACCCCAATGGACTCCCTCCACAACCCCTGAGGCTAAGGCTGGATAAATCTCGGCCCCAGGAAGGTAAGAGGCAGCGGCCCCAATGGACGTCAGGAATACCTGCAGGATACCGGAAGAACGCAGCTTTAATCCCTTGAAATCCGCAAGGCTCTTCACAGGTTTTTTCAGAGAAAGTTCCGTCGGATAGACCTTATCAGTATAATATAACAAACCATGCTTAGCACACTCGTCCTTCAACATCTGCTCGAAACCCAGCCACCTGTAAAAATAGACGGCTTCCCAGACATTTCCGAAATTGCAGGGGAGCCCGGAAGCAACATTCATCAAGGGTATCTGATCTCGAGGGTAGGCCGCGGAAGTAATAGCTATCGGGATCATGCCCCGTTTTACGGCATTGAAGATCTCCTTTGCGGGCACCAGGGCGCCACCGGCAAAAGGCTCTATGATAAGCCGGCCATTGGTCCGTTTCTTAAGTCTCTCAATAACGACCAGCAGACTGGCCTTGTAGGACGAACTTGCAGTCGGCCAGTGAACCTGACATCTCCATTTGATGACCTTTTCAGCTGCCATTGCCGGTTGATTAGAAATCACCAAAATGCCCGTTAAAAACATAACCGACATACATACGGAAATAAGACCTAAGATTTTTGAAAATTTCTTCATGGCTTTCCTCCTTCTTGCTATTTGTTAATAAAATAATGCTACCTTTTTTCTCTAAAAACGTTTTTTAATCACCCCCTTTCTTTTAGAGAAAAATTATCCTATCCTTACTACTAACTACCTTTAAATACAGGTTTCCGCTTTTCAATAAAGGCCCTGGCACCTTCCTTTTGATCTTCGGTTCCACATAAATAGCTCCAGTGATAGGCCTCCACTTCAAGTCCTTCTAAGAGCGTCATATTTAGACCTCTATCAATGGCCTCTTTAGCCGCTCTCACGGCCAAAGGGGGTTTGCTGGCAATAAGAGTCGCCATTTCTATGGCCCCATCCATGAGTTTTTCTGGTTCCACAACCTTATTTACCAGACCTATTTTATCTGCGTCTTCGGCGCTGATGAATTTGCCCGTGTAGATTAACTCTTTGGCAATTCCCGCGCCTACCAATCTGGGAAGCCGCTGGGTTCCGCCGCCACCGGGTATTACTCCCACGTTTATCTCAGGCTGCCCTAGCTGGGCTTTAGAGGAGGCAATTCTAATATCACAGCACATGGCCAATTCTAACCCTGCGCCGAGACAATATCCATTGATGGCGCAAATAACGGGTCTCTCAAATTTCTCAACCTCCAGGTACAGTTGCCTACTTTTTTTTAATCTCGCCTTGGCTTTTTCCTGTGTGAGTTCTGGAAACGACTTGATGTCCGCGCCTGCCATAAAGGCCTTTCCCTTTCCGGTGAGGATAACGACCTTTATCTCATCTTTTTTCGACTCCAGCTCATCCAGAATAGCCGACAGTTGCTCCCTCAGCCCCGTGGTCAGAGGGTTCATAGGCGGATTATCAATAGTAATAGTAGCAATAGCGTTATCTGTGGTATACATTACCAGTTTGTCACTCATCCTTCTTATTCCCCCTTTTCAATCGGCCGGGCCAAGCTTGGTTCCCTTGTCATCATATCTGTACCAGCCTATGCCTGTTTTTCTTCCTAATTGCCCTATTTTCACTTTTCGTTGAAGCAGCATAGGCGGATGAAACTTCTCATCCTGGGTTTCCTTATACACGGCACTCATGGCGTTAAAGCCCACGTCAAGCCCCGCCATGTCCGCCGTCTCGAAAGGCCCCATGGGTCTTCCAAAACCCAGTCGCATGCCTTTGTCAACATCCTCAACACTGACTACACCTGCCTCAACAAGTTTAATCGCTTCAATGGTACTCGGAAAATTGATCCTATTGAGGGCAAAACCGGCCACGTCTCGGTTTACTCGTATCGTTTCCTTTCCGAAGCTTCTGCCCAGGTGCTCGGTTGTCTCCAGGGTTTCATCCGATGTGAGGAATCCCCGGACAATCTCCAAAATCCTCATCAGAGGAACTGGGCTAAAAAAATGAGTCCCCACAAATTTAGAAGCCCTTCGTGTGGCTTCCGCAATATTGGTTATGGGAATTGCCGACGTATTGGTAGCGAATATGGTATGCTCGGGACAAATCTTGTCCAGTTCAGAAAACAGCTCTCTCTTCGCCTCCAGATTTTCAATAATCGCTTCAAAGACAAAATCGGCATCCTTGGCCCCGGCAAAGTCCGTGGTTCCCTGAATCCTTTCCATGATTTCATCCACAGTGCCTTGGGCTTTTCCCTTTTCAACCAGTTTACCAACCGACCATCGTATGTTTTTTAGGCCGTTCTCAACAATCTCATCCGTAAGGTCCCTCATGACCACCTCATATCCTGCCTGAGCACATACTTGGGTGATACCTCCACCCATCAGCCCTGCACCTGCAACAAATATTTTTTTGATCTCCATTTTCTAAAACCTCCTCACTGATTCGCATATTTTTTCAAACTGAGCTCCAGCCCGATAGCAAACACATGACCAAAATGCCATCGTGAATATTCCAGATCGTGTTATCGAATGGGGCATTGTGCACCTGAAATGTGTTGATGATACCTTCCTAACACATTCCATGTTATACTCCTTGCCCATAGCATCTTTTGGCTATAAGAATTGTTGTTGTTCCAGTTTGAACAACTTCGCCTCTCTGGTTAAACATCTCTTTTTCAAAGGTGAGTATACCTCGGTCTGGCTTGGAACTTTCACGCATTTCCTTAACGACCTGTTCAACATGAACGGTATCACCGATGTATATGGGCAACTTAAACTGCCATGTGAGTTCAATGAATGCTAAGATACTTTCCTCAGTCAATTGATAAGCCAACCCAGAATGGATAATCGTTCCCAGAAGTCCATGCGCAATGCGTTGACCGTATTTTGTGCTCGCTGCATACTCGGCGTCTGTGTGTAGGCGATTATGATCCCATGAAAGCGCAGCGAAGCACACCACGTCCGCTTCCGTCACGGTTCGGGCCTTAGGGCTTGCGCAAAAATAACTTCACATTTTCGCATCCCATCTTCAGCTCATCTTTGCCTGCGCCTCAATCGCAAAATCCTCGAAATAGTACTACTATTCCTGTGGATTTGCTCAATCGGCGCAGCCAAATCTGACCTAAATTTAGGCGCCAATTCTGTGAAGTTATTTTTGCGCAAGCCCTTAGTCACAAATTTCTGACCCATATAGAAGTCGTCAAAATAATGAGACTTGAAAATTTCTTTTGCTGCATTTCCTGAAGATTCAAAATGCTCGTCCATTTTTTAGTCCCTATTCAGGCATCAAGAAATTCTCTTATCGAAAAGCATTGCGTAAAGCCTATTATATTCTCGCAGGCAGAAGTCGTTTTTTCGCTAAGGATTAGTCTTTCGTCATACCCGCAATCTTCCGAACGATATCTTTGGGTTTTTCTAAGTCGTACTGGGAGGTTATGGCTATCTTTTCCATCCTTGGTGACCCGCCACCGTGTAGAGCTCCAAAACAGGAAACCCCTCCTTTGCCGGAACAAGCAACGTCTCCTATATGTCGCCACAGTTGTGCCTGGTTTTCCGGTGACATGCTACTGCTTCTTGTCGTATATTTTTTGGCGAATTCTTTAACCTCTGGATTGACAAATTCACCTTCATAGGGGAATGTGGCCGGCATCCCTCCGGAAATATCTGCCAGCATTTCCATTTCGTGATAGATGGCCTCACCGGTCAAGCAACGACCAACATTACAAAAAATCGAGTCGGGGATATAGTTGCCGGGCCCATAGGGTCTAAAACCAACACCGGGAATATAGAGTTCCGGCTTACCCAGTTCCGATGCAGTGAATCCGGCTGCATAACCCAGTTCACTGACCATAATTATTTCTGCAAACTTATCCGTGACATGCTTCGCTTTTGCAATACCGTTAGCATCCGCTGCAAGGGCGCAGGTGCCGAGCATAATATCACCTAAGGCCGGTTTGCACCCAGAATAACTATGACGGTGAAAAAGGGCAAAGAGCAGTGCCAAGATCCCCCCGTGTTTATATTCTCCACAGAGAAAAACCCTTTCCCATGGAATAAATACATCATCAAAAATGACGTAGGAATCACAGCTTCCAGCATTGAATCCTTTCGGAAAGTTTTTTCGGTCACGGTAGTTGTGTATGGTCAACAGGTGCTTTACTCCGTCCCAATCGCCCGGTACAGCAAACGAAACAGCATAGTCCTTATCCACTTCCTTAAGCGCCCGAGTGGGCACAACCAGTATTTCGTCTGCAATAGCCGCCTCAGAGATGTGCAGCTTACAACCTCGCACCACAATCCCATCACTTTTTCGTTCAACCACATGGACATAAGAGTCCGGATCTGATTGCTCACTGGGTCGTTTCATTCTTTCGCCTTTTACATCCGTTTGCGCACAACATCCAACGAGATCTTCAGTCTGAAAGCGTATAAGCCACTTTTTGAAATTTTCGTGATATTCGGTTGCTCCATTATTCTCCTTGTCTGCTTCATATGAAACTGTGTAAATGGCATTAATGGCATCTACTCCCATGCAACGCTGAATGCACCCGCCCACGACACGACAGATCATACGGGTCATATCTTGCTTTTTATGGAGATCTTCTGTCGTTTGATGAACATGACAAAATCGATTAATCTTCTCCCCGGTTAAATGAGATGTTGTTGTCATCAGGTCTTCCTGTTCGGGGTCCAGAGCGAGATCAAAGGTTGTGCCCATCACATTGGTAGTTGGTGTGAGTCGCTCGTCGTCACGGCCAATCTTCTCCCCACCGATATAAAGATTCCTTTGCATCTTGCATATACCTTCAAGCCACTGCTCTTTGGTTCGCATTAATCTCTCCTTCTTAAAGTTTGAATATTATTGTTCATTAGGGTTTTTTTATCATATCAACCCAAACGTTTCCCTTGCTTCCTGTGGTGATGCGGGTTCCTTATCCAATATGTTTATAATATTGACTGCCTTTTCCACAAGTTGCGCATTGCTTTTGGCATGGGTTCCGCGGCTCAGGTAATAATTATCCTCGAAACCAACCCTCACATTACCCCCAAGCAGGGCAGATTGGGCAACCATGGGAAAACTGGCGGGGCCTATTCCAAATCCCGCCCAGATTGCACCAGAGGGGAGGGCTTCTTTCATCAGCAGCATATTCTTAGCGGTTGCAGGTATTCCCCACTGAATGCCTAAGCACAATTGAAAGATAGGGGGACTTTCAACAAGCCCTTTTTCCAGAAAGCTGCGGCCGATTTCTATATGCCCCATATCAAAAACTTCCAACTCAGGTTTAACGCCAGCCTTTTCGATACGTTTGGCCATGGCTTCAACATGTGGCACAACATTTGCGAAAACGCGCGGTCCAAAATTCATTGAACCTATATCCAGTGAACACAATTCCGGTTTGAGTTTCACGATATGTTCAGTTCTTCTTTCAGGTGAACTCCACGTGGTCCCAGGGCCGAGGCCCACAGGATTCGAGTCGTCGGGGATTATCCGTGCGCCAGCTCCGGTAGTCAAATTAATGACCATATCTGACTCTTCCCTAATCCTTTCCACCACCTCTTGGTACAATTCAAAGGCCATGGACGGTTCGCTGGTCACAGGGTCTCTCACATGAATGTGCGCCACGGATGCACCGGCTGAACAGGCTTCCAGCGCACTGGCAGCAATCTCTTTTGGGCTAACAGGTAAGGCCGGATGTTTGGACTTATCGCCCAGACTTCCTGTCACGGCTACTGTGATGACAATCTTTTCATTCATATGCTCAACCTATGGCATGTCTTGAATCTGGTTTTTATTGACATTCTCTCGAGTATCAATAGGGCGCCTTGTTCCACTAACGATCATACGCCTCCCTTTCTGGATCAGTAGGTCTGGGAGGAGTAATGTTTTTTCACTTCCTTTTTTAAGATTTTCCCCGAGCCGGTCTTGGGAAAAGGTTCTTTGACGATTTTTATAATTCGCGGATATTTGTAAGGTGCCACTCTCTCCTTAACATAGTTCTTAATGGTATCGGTATCCACTTGGGCCCCTTCTTTCAGGAAAACGACTGCGGCTACCTCTTCTCCGAGATCCTCATGAGGAATGCCAAAAACAGCGGCCTCCAAAATATCCGGGATCTGATAGAGGACTTCTTCAACCTCTCGAGGATACACATTGTATCCTCCTCGAATAACTAATTCTTTTTTCCGATCAACAATATATATGTAATGGTCCTCATCCATTCGGGCCATATCCCCGGTATAAAGCCAACCATCCTTAATCGTGGTCCTTGTCTCCTCAGGACGATTCAAATATCCCTTCATTACGGCCGGTCCATTAATAAGCAATTCCCCAACCTCTCCCTGTTGTACGTCATCTCTGTTATTATCAACAATTCTTGCCCTGAATTCTGGAATGGGAAGGCCAATGGAGCCAGGTTTGGTGACCTTTTCATAAGGGTTCTCAACGCACACCGGTGCTTCCGTAAGACCATATCCTTCATGGATCTCTGTTTTGAAAAGTGTTTCAAACCGTTTTAGAAATTCTACTGGCAAGGAGGCACCACCGGATATACAAAACCTCAAAGAGTGGCGCTTTGGTGGATTTTCGGAAGTAACCTGGATTAAACGATTGAGCATAGTGGGAACGCCAAAAAAAATGGTCTGTTCTTCTTGTTCTATAACTTCGATAACTTTTTCAGGCTCAAAATGAGAAAAAAGCTCTATGGTGAACCCCAGATACATTGAGACATTCATTACGCTTGTTATTCCGTATACGTGATAAAGGGGAAGAACTCCGATAACCACAGTCTTTGGGTCTAATTCACCACGCATTTCAGCAAGTATCTTGGCATTACGGGCCAGATTTCCATGGGTTAGCATAACGCCCTTGGGAACCCCTGTCGTCCCAGAGGTGTAAATGATGTTCAGCGTGTCGTTGTCATCTGCTGGATAGGTGAGAAAGTCCTTCTTAACAGAATAGACCTTTTCCAGATCCATAAAATCTCGGTCTTGTTCTACCCCCAATGCAAACCTTAGTGAGGTCCCACCAAGTTTGTTCATGACCTTGCGAACTTCCCCCAAGTAAGGCTCCGCTCCAATAAAGGCCTTTGGTTGTGCATCAGTGAGGATGTGTTTTAATTCATGCATCCGGTAGAGAAAATTAACGAGTACCAATTCAGCTCCGAGCTTGGCTAAACCGTAATAAACTGTGATCTGGTGTATACCGTTCGGCATCATAACCAAACAGCGATCTCCCGGGCCCAACCCTAAATCGCTGAGACCTTGAGCCAGACGGTTGCAGGCAATATCCAATTCTTGGAAGGTTACCTGTTGCCCTTCAAACCTAAGGGCTATTTTATCTGGATAATTTCGGGCCGAATCCTCCAAGAATTGTGATATGTTCATCCTAAATCTCCCTCCTTTTAGGTTATCACCCCGGAAAAAGTTCACACATCTTTGCCATTCTTATACTCAACTGTCACGTGGACATTGCGAAGGGGCTTTTTTTCGGGAACCATGATTCCGTGTAATATGGTATCCGTGATATCATCAGCAAGAGACAGAAGATCCTCGGGTTTACCCAGCAAACTCTTTCTTTTGACCAGATGCTCTATGGTTCCCCATATCATGGCCCGCACAAGATGGGGCTGGAGATCGGACCTAAATTCTCCTGCTTCTATGCCTTCCTCCATCACCTTTGTCGTAATTCTGGCGGAAGCTTGGACTACCTTATATGCTTCTGTCTTTAAAAAATTACGGTTTCCTTTGAGGATCAGCATAGCAACATTGGCGTAATCTTCATTGAAGGTGTACAGGCTTAAGTGACGGTAAATCAGCGTTCTCAGCTTGTTTGCCGCACCCTGGATATATTGTAGGATTTCCAGATTTTTGTTCTGATATTCACGGATGGTTTCGGCAGGAATAGAGAATAGGGGATCTTCCTTCGTGGAGAAGTATTCGTAGATAGTAGATTCTGAAACGTGGGCTCCTTTGGCAATCTCAGATATAGTGGCCTCGTGAAAGCCTTTGCCGGCAAAAACCCTCTCAGCGACCTCTAATATTGCCTTTCGTTTGGCTGAGTTTTTGGCTGCTTTCGGCCTTTTTTTGGGATTTTTGGTTCTGGGAGCCACCACGCCACACCAGTCAGGTTCGAAAAAACATCATTTAAAAAGCAGGTCCTTGCAAAATTCCTTAATAACCGTTCAATATCATGTGCTTTTTGGGAAGCTTTTACCCTAACGTTGCATAAAATTTGAGTTCAAAACAGTATAGATTGGGTCAGTCCCGCCAAAGGCGGGATTGGGTCATTTTCAAGGACGAAAGCGTATTGAACATACGGTGAGGTCTTGAAAATGGGCAATCGTT
>Ga0209977_10000484_pt1 | contig 15576 bp, 14 predicted proteins | sample SumtaG_2_FD_183113 | JGI IMG/M metagenome (GOLD analysis project Ga0209977, IMG submission 183113) | Deep subsurface microbial communities from Indian Ocean to uncover new lineages of life (NeLLi) - Sumatra_00607 metaG (SPAdes) (version 2) | ecosystem: Environmental > Aquatic > Marine > Oceanic... | reverse complement strand
GGCTTATCAGTGCCTTAGCCACGGGCGCAACTATATTCTTGTATGATGGCAATCCGCTATATCCAGAACCATTAAGGTTTTTTGAATTAATAGAAAAACATAAGGTAACTATATTTGGTACTAGTGCTGCGTATATTCATTACCTAATGGGACTTGGGGTAAAACCTGCTGAGAAATATGACCTAAGTGCATTAAGAGAGATCTCGCAAACTGCATCTACATTATCTCCTGAAGGTTTTGAATATGTCTATCGAGAGATTAAAAAAGATCTCTTTTTCAATTCAATTAGTGGCGGAACAGATATTAACGGTTGTTTTGCTGGAGCGATACCTATTTTACCGGTATATTCTGGAGAATTGCAAGGGCGTGCTTTAGCAATGAAAGTAGAATCGTATTCTGGGAAATCCGAACCTATTGAAGATGAACAGGCCGAACTTGTATGTGAAGCTCCCGCACCCTCGATGCCAACCTATTTCTGGGGCGATGACGATAATATGACAAAATATAAAGCTGCCTATTTTGACTACTATAAAGATGTAGGAAAAATGGTTTGGAGACATGGCGATTATATAGTCATTCATAGCGATACTGGTGGTATTACCTTTTGGGGTCGATCGGACGCAGTTTTAAAACCTTCTGGAGTACGAATTGGTACTGCAGAAATCTATAACGTTGTAGAACAATTACCTGAGATTGCCGATAGTCTTGTTATAGGTCAGAAATACTCCGGGGATATACGAATAATAATGTTCGTTCTCTTGAATGAGGGCTATAAATTAACGGACGATTTAAAAGCCAAGATTAGTACAACATTGCGTGAAAAGACATCGCCAAGACATGTGCCTAAGCTAATCTTTGCTGCTCCCCCAGATGGCATACCTTACACTTTCAGCAATAAGAAAGTCGAAATTGCCGTGACTAAAATCATCCATGGCATGGAAGTGGCCAACCGAAGCGCACTTAGAAACCCAGAATCCTTAGATTTCTACATGGAAATGAAGGAAAAACTACAGTAGATATTTAAAAATTATTTCCAATTTTTTTCTAAATATTCTTATTTATAATCTGTTACATACCAAAATCTTCTTGGATATCTAGTTTTTAAAAAAGGAATAAGATTCTTTCTTAAAAATGTATACTTAAAAGGAATTTGAATACCCTTTCCCGCGAAAACTTGAATTATATAATAAGGAGAAATGGGTTCTTGAATTTTTGGATCTGATCTTCTAATAATCTCCCGTAAAATGATAATAAGATATTTAGCATATTTCATAAAAGCAGTTCTATACCTTAATAATAGAAGGATATCATAAGGCATTAGTTTAGTTATTTCTTTAATTAAATTTAAAATAATCTCATCGTCATTTAGAAGAATACTGTTTAAGATTGATTCATAAGTAAATTCGCAAATAAAATATAGTAACTGATTGGAAATATTATATATCTCATCAATATCTCTTTTAAGCTTAATTTGCGTATAAGAATCTTCAGTTAAAGCCATTCCTATTAAATAATTAGTCATTTCTTCACTGATGGAAAATCCATAATTATTTAAATGCTCGTTTAGTTCAATACTACCCAAAAATTGTGACTCTCTCCTTTTTAGAACTTGATTATACTCTACTTCTAACCATTGTTTAATTAATAAAGTATTTCTCCTAGAATAACTAAATCTTAACTTTCCTTCTTTCAATTTAAAATTCTTAATTCTTTGTTCTACTTTTTCATTTATCTCTACAGGCGCTACTTCTTTTAAGATTTTACATGCTAGCCATATTCTTCTAAGCGGTTCCTTAAACTTTTCAGGTTTAACTATATCGAGGAAATTTTTTACGCTTTTAACTTCCGTAATATTTACTTGACGACTTTTGGAAGAGTAAGTTGAGTTTATTCCTAATAAATGGCACATATTGTGGAAATCGTGTAATAAAGTATCTGAATAATTTTCAAAATTTAAAGTAATTCTCTTGTCGAGATTTACAGTTATCCCTCCATCTGTATCAAAAAGTCCTTTTAAACCTCTTCTAATAAAGGAATAATTCTTTAATACAAAATCAGGAACCCCTACTTGATGATCAACTTTATTTCCGGGAATTAGACCATTTTTATTATCTCTAATCCTTTTACCTTTTTCAACAATACTAAAATGAATGGATTTTCTTCTTAATATTATTTGTAATGTGTTCTGTCCTTCAATCTCATGGTAGTATAATTCATCAGGTTTAAGATTAAAAATATAACATATCATTGATATTGTGTAATCTGTATAATATTCCTCGTCAACAGGATTTAATGCAATCATAACTGTCTGGCTATTTTCACTCAAATGACCATCACCACACATTATGCACATAAATTCCGCCAGATCCTCATTTTCTTCAAGTGGGATATATTCAAATTGACCTATCATCTTTTTATGAGGAATTAGATCATCTTCAAAATGAGTTATCAATTTTTCTTTATATGATGTATATTTTTTATAAAATTTAAGAAGTGATTGCTTTGAAAAGTTATCTAAAAATAAAGCTTTGAATTTATTAAAAATGTTAAATGATAACCGATATCCTTTATAGAGGACTCTCTGATATACATCTTCGGATATTCCAATTAATTCACTAATTTTTCTCCGAGTAAATATTCTATCTTTAATTTTTAATTCTTTAACAATTTCTTTCAAATATTCTGTATTTATAATAATCCTTATGTTGGGTGGTTCATATTCCGCAACATAACTTTCAAAAAGTTGCCCTTTATTAGTTTTAATTGAGTTATCACAATATTCTATATTGTTTAAATTATCATTATTATTATCTAAATGTTCAACATCTCCATATAAATAATGGACATTAGTTCTTATGTCAATACTGGGAATGTATTCATTATTAGAACATTTTCTTTTAGTTTTGGGATTTTTATAACAATGCAAATCATCGATTTTTACTTTAGATTTATTTGTATTTTTAACCATGACTGAAATCTCAAAAAATTCTTAATTATTCTTTTAAATTGCAATATGTAACACGAATATGTTTTTATCTTTATAAATCTTAATAGAGTAGGGATTTTGTCTTTATATATAATATAGAATTCTATGTATTAATTAAAAAATTCAAGAAATTTAAAATAAAATTAGATTCGTCTTAAATTATAGATTTAAATATCCTATTGTTTCTTGTATTCTCTTTTTTAACTTCTCTTTTAACTCTTTAATGCTTTTGTATATAATAAAATTAAAATCTTTAACATCAAAATGGATATCTGATATTGAATTTACAATATGTATTACATCTTTATTTAGGCCATGAGCAATTCCTAACTCATAATAACAGTTTGGACGCGCTTCTGTAAGATCAGAAATAATAAATCGAGCTTTTTTTATATTATCAATAATTTTTTCTGTTATATGCCCGTTAAATTCCTGTTCATCGACTCTCTCGCAAGTATAGCCAAGGTGCGAAACAGTAGGTTTGATCACATTTTTATATGAATTTTGGAGTATAGGATTTTCGGAATATGACATTATCACAAAACAAAAGCTATTATCAACCTTATTATTCTTTAGAATTTCAATCTTCTGATTATAATTATTTATTTTAAAACCATCTTTAAATTTGAGGTTTCCTCTAATATTTTCAAAAATCCCCGCAAATTTACCCCAATTAAGGATAGTCCATAAAATTGTGTCATTCTTATAATTAATCTTATAGATAGATTTTATAAAATTAATTGCCTCTGTATTTGTATATTCATTATTTATTAATTCAATGAAATCACTAAATGGTTTATATTCTAATAATTTGGATCGAAAAATTGAAATTTTTTTTTCTTGAGAAGCGTAATAGATGTCTTCTGAAAGTTCAAATAATCCTAGTTGTTTTGCCGCACCTATAGCTTTTCTTGAAGATTCCTCAGAAAGATTTAAAGAAGAAGAGAGAAGTTTTTTATTGAATAAAATGTTTGATTCTTCACATTTTTTAGAAAATTCTACAGCTTTTACAATAATTTTTGCACTAACATTATAAATCTGAAATTTCATAAATCAAAACCCAATTTTCTTTCTAACAACTTTATATCGGAGAAGAATAACCGATTATCTTTAATCTCTTTATATAATTGCAGATGATCTTTAATTAAAATATTAAAATCTTTCAGATATTCATATTTTTCACATAACTGGATTAGTTCTTTAACTGCATTAATAGTTTTTTCAAAATCTCCTTTACTACTTGATGTAATGATTCCAATTTGTTTTCCAAGCCTAAAATAACCAATATTGGCTTTTATTAACTGGAAGCCATTTGAAGAGTTCTCTTGAATTCTAACAGTGTTTTTGTTATCTTCAGTCTCGTAAAAATGTGCTTTTTCTTCTGAATTCAAGATTCCTTCTTTACTTAATTCGGACTTGAGCTTAGTTTCCTTTTTTAAAAAGTTATTAACTTTTATAACTCGGTATTTTCCTTTACTAATTGTTTCAATTAAGTTAGCTTCTCTTAGCCAACTCATGAATTTTTTACCATATGTTTTTATAGTTAATTCAGACGACCATTTACCACCAATATATCTATTTAAAAAATTACCTAAATCAAGAGTTGTAATTTCCTTTTCTTGTAGTTTTATTATAAGTTCTCTATATTCACTCTCAAAAAGAGTTTGTCTCCAGATTTCAGGTATATGCTCTCGATTAAAGGACTCTACTAACCTATATCCTTTTTCTGTAATATAATATTGTTTTGGTGCTATTTTTTCTATTAATTCAAGTTCAATACACACACCTATTTCGGTAGATACCCTTTTTCCTAAATCGTTTATGAGAGTTGACAAATCAACTTCTTTAATTTTAGATATATATTCTACAATTTTAAAAATTGTATTAAAAGAACAAGAGGGTAAAACCGGTTTTTTCTTCAATTTAATTTTTTGCCCATCTAATCTTAAAATACCTCTTGAATAGATACCATCGCCAACATAACTTAAAATACTTGCAATTGCAGAGCCATATGCCTTAAATGTTAAGGGATTATCCCATCTTTTACTAAATTTAAAAGCAAGCTGCTTACCAATCTCCTCAGATGTTAATATATTTTTAGTTATCAATAAATTAGAAACAAATTTGAATGGCTCTTTCTCTTCTATTCCAGATTTAATTAGTTTACCTGCCAAGTCATCATCATTTGTGATAATAGCTATTCTAAACTTAAGCCCTAAGTCAGAAAGTTTAAGCGTTTTTAATTTTTTGTCATAATCTACCAATTCTAATAATTGCAAAGCGGGTAATAAATTAGATATTTTACTTTTTCCAAATAAATCATATATATCATCTAATTCACACACATCTTCTTGTGGAAATTTTTTAATAAAATCCTTTATTAAACCAATTCGAACATATGGGAGAGTTATATTTTTCATTTTAAACTATTATTCATTTTATTTAATCATATAAAGAAAATGATTTTATTTAAATTTGATTATTAAGAGATTATTAGAATGAGAATCTAAATTGGAAGAATTCTTTTAAATCCTTATATTATATTTAATGACATTCAACTATTTAAATATTGTTTATAAGTGGTTGTCGAAATGTAATTTAATCAAAAAAATTTTAACTTATTTAAAAATATCTGAGAAAAATAAGGTTATATTAAAAAATAGTATAAAATGTTCAATAAATTACTAATTTTTTAACCTCCCAAGAGTTTAAAAAATGATTGTTAATGTAAAAATTTTGGTATGATAATTACATGAATGGAATTTATAATCAAAGTAATTATTTTAATCTAATTTTTTCCTGATAAATTCTATATTTACATTTTCTTGATAATTTTTTATATTCTGATATAACACTGATTTTTTAAAAAAAGCAAAATCGTATGAGGTCCTTAACAAATCTTCAAGCTCCTTACTTAACAAGCTCCTTAAATTGGGATTGTATAGCATATTTTCTCTATATCTCTCACTAATTCTTTTCTTTTGAAGGTTTAACATATTCCATAATGTTAGCATAGTTAAGACTCTGAAAACATCATGACCGTTTGCTAAATGAAGTTTATCTAAATTCTGAGATTTTCGATCATCTAATTTATTTTTTATATTTTCAAGATCCTCTTCAGTAAATTCTCCATTAACATGAAGTTCATTCAGTTTTTCAAGAATTTTTTGATGATTTAGTATTAAAGTATCATCAAAATAATCGTGAATCGGATTTAGTTTTTTCATATGACTGTGGAAACCATTTTCATATAAACTTAAAAGATAGAGCCCAAATTCACTTGAAATTTTAAGACATATACTTCTTACATCTTCAATGTTAATATTATCTGGTTCTTTATAGAAGAACATAATCATCTTTTTTAAAGCATCTGATGTGAAAATCTGTACATCTATATCATGTGTGGCTGTATAAAATAAATTTGATATAATTTTACAATTTCCACATAACTGATTAAAATCTGAATCCACAATTCCAATATATTTCTGATGTTTACTTGTTCCTGAGATATTTGAGGCATTATTAATATCTATTATAGCGTTAATTACAGCACCCTTTTTATTTTCGGCATTATAAATTAAGTCTGGAGCAGTAATGATCACTGATTCAGAATTAAGGAGATTTTCGAAAAGATTAACATCATTTCGCCCCTCAACTATAACAACTGGTTCATTATGCATTATTAATTGAGCTAAAAAATCATCATAATCTAAACTTGAAAACATCTTTATTTCTCCAAATTAAGTTCATGAGTTAGATCTTTTCGATTATGTACAATTTGAGGTGAATGAGTCGCAAGAATGAATTGTATGTTGTTTAAATCTTTAACATCTGAATTCTTTATTTTTAAAAGGTTTTTAATAAATTTAACCTGCCAATCAACATGTAAGGAAATTTCAGGCTCATCAATCATTACTAGAGTGTAGGGTTGTATATCAAAGATTAATTCATAAAAAAGTATAATGAGATGTTTTTCCCCTGAAGATAATAACTCAATATCTATCTCTTCATTATTAGAGATATTTTCAACTCTAAACCCCTTTATATGATTAACCTCGAATTTTTTATTCTTTGAGAGATGATTATTAATAATATCTTGAAATAATGCTATACGATGAAAAAGATTCTCAAATACACTTAATTTTTTCTCACCATCTGATATTATTACCTCATTTAAAATTCTGTATAATATTTGAGATTTTTCTTCACCCCAATCCCTTGATTTTTTAAGGGCAGAGAGTAAACCTATTTTTTTGCTAACTTCAGAAGTATCTAAACCAGCCAATTTATAGGCTTCTTGTATTTTTCCTAATTCAATTAATTTTTTTTTAATAACATTATGAGAAAACTCTTTAGAAAGGTCTATTGAATCTATTATTCTCTCAACGAGATCTTTATCTTGAGTCTGTGATATTTTAGTATATTCCTTTAGATTTTCTTGTATCTTCGATATTAAATTTTTTGATTTTAATTCAATTACACTTTTGATATCTTTAATTTCTTCTTTTCCTTTAATTAAACTTAAATCGAGACGTTGTGCAGAAATATAATGACATTTAAAGGCACTTCTAATTTTTTCTATTGATTCTCTTTTTTCTTTTAGCTTCTTTATGGATCTCTTCGTTTTACTAGGGGTTTCAAACCAAAGATCACCATCAAATTGTAACATTTTTTTATCAAGATATTCCAATTCCTTCATTAAATTATAAGTTAAATATCTATCGGATTTGGATACATTATGAGCTAATTGGTTTCTCTTTTTTCTCATATCTTCAAGTTGTTTTCTATGCAAAAAATATTCATACATTTTTGTTCTCGAATCGTAATAATTCATCTGACGTATTCTTACATTTTCATTTTTTACCAAATCTATTGTTAGCGTTGGTTCAATACTATCTGTAAGATAGAATGTAAATCTAACTTGTTTTTCTCCAAATTTTTCAATTTCAGTTTTAATAGTATTTTCTAGCTTAGTATTATTAGGAGTGATGTCGAATACAATTGATATTTTTTTAAAATTTATATTTGCTATTGCCTCTAATTCACCCTCCTTAAATTGATGAATAAGTTTTAAAATAGTAGTTTTTCCCAATCCATTTAAACCAAAAAGTATAAGGATACCATCTTTAGTTTTAAATGTAAGATTTTCATAATCATACATTCCAAATAATCCATAGATATCTATTTTACTGAAGACTAAATTATATCCTTCTAAATCTGGATTTGTCATATTTTATTATAAACTAATATAACCTTAAATAATTTTCTATCTCAGAAGATGTAAATTGGAAGAGGATCATTCTTGCAGTAAACATCACTACTACCTCTAGCGATTGAATTTAATAATAAATAACTTCAAAAATCTCATAAAATTTAAGATTGGTAAAAATGTTGCTATGTTATTTTATATTCTATGAGTATAAGGAGTGGTTGATATGTTATATCGCTTAAATAACCTCTTAAAATCATCAAATGCGAGTAATTCAATTTTTTTTTCCTTGATCGTGGCCATACCATGATTCCAATATTTCGAAAGTAGATTTTGAACTAACATTTTATCAGGAAAACCACTATAAGACGCAATTATTATATAAAACTCCACTTCTTTTGATTTTTCAGTATATTCTTCTTGTAATTGCCCAGCAAGAATATCAGCAACTATTATAAATTGCTTTGTTTTATTTAGAGAAATAGCTTTCTTTTGATACTTACACTCACCAATTACATATGTAATTCTTCCGGGTACTTCTTTATATCCAAAAATATCTATTTCTTTTGTTCTAGTTTGCATATTTTTCCAACATCCTTCTTGAATCATATATTTTCGATTTTCTTTTGAAAGTTTGACTTCTTTACCATCCAATTTCATATTATAATTATATTTTCTATATAATAATCTTCTAATATCATTCTCTAAGCGTGGGCCCTTCAGAAGATCAATAAATCGTTCTTTTTCGTTAGGTTCATTTAATTTCACTGGTATATAAAATGAATTATTTTCATCTCCTATACTCTTCTCAACCCAATTATATTTATTTGAAATATTCTCAGATAAATCCTTAAAGTTTTCAAGGGGAATCCTCAGAAAGAAATTTAATTCATATTTATCCGGAATGGGTAATAATACATTTTCATCTCCATCATAATAAAGAATGAAATGATAGGCACTACTATTATGATTATGGGATGTAAAAATTACTCCAATTTGATCAATTTCGCCCAGAAACATTGAAAATATCTTAATGTACACCGGAGGATATATTTTACCCCTATTATATCCACAATCCTCACATATTATTTCATTATCATAGGGGGGGCACAAGATCATTTTGTTTTTCTTTCCACAGCGGACGCAAGTATTAGTGAGTTTAAAATTCGCGACATACACCAAGATATTTTTTAGCTCAAATTCAATATCACAATTATAACAGTAAGCATATTTTTGAGATAGATTATCAATTCTAATTAGATTTTTACATCTAACGCATTTAACAAGAATCTTAAAATTTTTGAAATCATAATAATAATAATGCCTTAAGTACTTCTGAGCAATTTTAGGCGAAAATGAATCATTCTGAATTATATAATCGATAAATGCAAAATGCCTATCTAATTGTACCTGATATTTTATCAGTTCATCATCAATGTCTTTTTGAATAGTTGAAATGAAAAAAAAAAACACAACAAAAGATAAGAATCCAATTTCATATATCCAAGAATCTTGAATTAATGCAAATATAATAAATAGGGCAAATATTATTTCAAAACAAAATAGACTAGTTGTAATTTTTAAAACTTTGGTGAATGACTTCTGGACTCTATTAAATATTGTCCTTGTTTTATTATCTAAACGAGACCTTAACGAGCGAAATTCTCTATTATTTAAAAAAGAATATATTAAATCTTCCTCCATTAGAGACTTCAATTTAATCTTCACAAGATGATTTACATTTTTACTGAGAATATAAAGATCTAAAAGGGTTTTATTCTCCATTATAGTTTTTAATCTAGTATGCAAAAAAAGTGGTAAAAAAATAGTTCCCTTAATTAATAACTTTACTAGTATGTTGGAATTTAATATCATGTTAAAAAAAGAAATTAATAAAATCGATCCAATTATCCATATAATAATTGAAAAGTGGAAAGTAATTACATATCCATAAAGATATTTTTTGACTCTTTTATTATCCAACTTTAGGTATAATTTATGTTCGTAACTGACTAAGCGACTAACCCATTCCATTAAATTTTTAAAAACCCTTTCAGTAAGTGCTCTTTCTTGATCCAATAACAATATAATTACCTTTTGGTTATTAATTTTCTATTTATTCCTATCTATTATGTAAAAAATTACTATTTAACTTTTTTGTTAATTTATTAATTAAAGAATCCATTGGATAAAAGAAACGAAAAAATTCATAGAAAATAATTTAGAATTTTTCAAAAATTCTGATGTTGCCTTAATTGTTTTTATAAGTTCCTGTCTGGCAATCAATCCTAAAAAAATAGTTAAATTAAGAATGGAATACATAGGGAATGTATTAAATCAATATGGAATATCAGCTGACTTATACAATGTGTTTGGAGGAGTTCTTAATTTACCAAGGTTTAATTGGATTATTCCATATTCCTTTAAAGAGTTTCCCTTTCGACGTTCTAATGTATCTTATGGAGAAGAATATTTACTCCAATCAAAAGATAACCCTTCTTCAGCATTCTTACTATAAAAGACATTTTTTCATGACTGACGGTTTGTGGGCAGCAACTTAATAAATGTCAATGAATTACTGATTTTGTGACGTTTTTTAATTACTGATAACAATTTATGAGAATTAACCTTATAAATTGAAAAAATCGTTATAAATTTAAGTGAGAAATGGTATTATAATAGCGATGACCACGATTAATGGTAAAAAGAAGTTAGAGAAGGAAAAAGAAAAGATTAATGAGAATTTATTTTTTCATTTAGAGGAAGAGCTAATAGAATCTGATGAAGACATACAAAGGTTAAAAGAAATTTTGGAGAACGAGAATTTTGATGACAGTACAAAAGTTAATATCAAAAAAGCCAGTGAATTCTACGAAAAGTTTAAACAAAACAATTTTTCTATTTCATTAGAAGTCCTTGCAAGAGATTATAAACCTTGACTGATTTATCATTAAAAATAATTGATGAATCTGATAAAATCGATGAATTCGATTGTGGTGATGATGATATCAATTATTTCCTAAAAATTTTAGCTATTGCAAATCAAAAAAGAAAACTTTCTAATACCTATATTTTAAAATCTAAAGAATCTAATCAAATAGTAGCTTTTTTTTCAATATTAGCGTCTCAATTAAACACTGGAAATGCACGTATTTATGGAATTGATAAAATACCTATTGTATTATTAGGAAGGATGGGAGTTGATAAAAAATTTAGGGGGAATAATATCGGAAGAATAATGATAAATACCGCAGTTAGGAAAGCGCTTGAAGCTGGCCAGTTAATTGCTTGTCGATTATTATTAGTTGAAACTTCTAAAGACATGAAGTCATATTATTTAGAAAAAATTAACCTCGGTTTTGAATGCTTTCGAGACAAGAAAACTATCTCTTTATTAGTTATTGATTTATTAAAATATGAAAATAGTCTAGAATAAAAATAAATTATCGAGAAAGTAGCGCAAACTCCTCTTGAGCCTCTTTTATGGATTCAGGTCCTCCAATATGTCTAAGATGGCGTTTATGAAATTCTGATAAAAATTCATCCACCTTCATATTCAAAAGATTAGCCGCTTTGGAGAGAGTGATCTTACCCTCAGCATATATTTCTAATATCCATATTAGAAGACTCTTTTCTTCTAGATTTTCGGAACTAAGACCAGTTAACTCAAGAAGGTCAGCTGGTAGTTTTATAGTTATTTTCTCTACCATTTTCCTATAATATGAATAGAATTCATACTTATAATTTTTATTCTAATTTTTTTAATGATGGTTTGCTTCATATTTAATTAATGCGATGTGCTCTATTGCTTCAAATCCAAATTTCATGTTTTTTCCTTCATTAAAAAATTTATTACTTTTTGGGTAAATAATTCTTTTTCTTGTGTTAGCATGCCATGACCATTATTCTCAAATAGGAACAATTCTGAAAAAGGAATTCTTTCAGCTAAAATTTTAGCATTCTCAACTGGTAATATAAGATCCTCTGTTCCATGCAAAATTAACGTTGGAATCTTGATTTCTATTAATCTATCGTATGTATTGAACGACTCAACATAAGCAGCTTGACCTTCAAATCCTTTAGGTATTGGTGGATGGGCCATGTAATTTTTAACCACTTTTTCAATGACATCTGGATTGGCAATTTTATATTCCTCAGGAAATAGAGCTTCTGTCAGTATGCGTGCCATTTTTTCAAAATCTCCCGCTTTCATAAATGGTAACATTTTAGGAAACGGATTTTTCTCAGGATCAGGAGTAACAATCCCATGAGGTGGTCCACACCATGAAGAAGTGAGTATTAATTTTTCCACTCTATGGGAATAATTCAGTACGATTTCTTGAGCAATGCAACCCCCTAAAGAATAACCTAGCAAATAAGCTTTTTCGACATCTAAAGCATCCATTAAGCCTATCGTGTCGTTTGCCATCATCTTGGCGCTATATTTTCCATCTAGCACGGGTTCAGTTCTGCCTGCTCCTCGATTATCAAAAATAATTACTTTAAATGTTTCAGATAATTTCTTAATGGTAAATGATGGCCAGCTATCTAGTGAACTGCTAAGTCCACGAATCATTACTAATGGAAATCCTTTCCCGTATATTTCATAATAAATATTAATGTCTCCAACTTTAACTTTTGGCAATTTTTTTAACCTTATTTTTAATTATTATAGATCTCTTTAAATTGTATTCTAATTACCTTCTTATTTAACTTACCTACGCTGGTCCTAGGGATAGAGTCCACAAATATGATCTTGTTTGGTATTTGCCATTTCGCAAAATTTTTGGTGAGATATTGGCGAAGTTCTTTTTCAGTAATTGATTTAAAGCCTTCCCGTAGAACAACCAAAGCTAATGGTCTTTCCCCCCATTTTGGATGCGATAATCCTACTACGGCAGCTTCAAGTACTCCTTTATGAGTCATTAATGTATTTTCCATATCAATTGAACTAATCCATTCTCCACCGCTTTTAATAACATCTTTAATCCTATCTGTGATCTTTAGATATCCTTCAGAATCAATACAACCAGCATCACCAGTTCTAAAAAATCCATCTGGTGTAAAACTATCCTTTGTTCGATCAGAGTTATAATAGCACCTGGTAATCCAAGGACTACGTAAAAGCACTTCTCCAGAAGATTTCCCATCGCTAGGAAGCTCATTACCCCTCTCATCTACTATTTTAACGTCTATACCTGAATTAATGGTACCTTGCTTTTTCTTAAGTTCCCAAAGATCCTCTTCAGAAAGTTCTTTTTTAAGCCAGGGTTTGAAATAATTTAGGGTGACAATTGCTAACCCTTCTGTAGAACCATAAGTATGTACAATTTCTCCACCAGTTTCTTCCCAGAAACCTCGCATTAGAGATATTGGGGGTTCAGATCCTCCGCAGAGGAAACGAGCACCGGTTAAATCTGGTTTTTCGTCCATTTTTCTGATTATTTCAAGCATTGCCATCAAAACAGTCGGTACTGCTGCTGATATAGTTATTTTTTCTTTAACCATCAGATTGGTAAGCTCTTTTAGATCTTGTAAGCTCCATTTTCCCGAGAAAACTAATTTAGCCCCAGCATATGCTGAAGCTTGAGGTATCGACCAACCAAGGACATGAAACATGGGAACCATTTGAAAAACAACATCATTCACAGATAAAGAGAATTTAGCAGTAAACATTAAGGCATGAATATATACTTCTCGGTGAGAGTAATATACTCCTTTTGGTTTTCCAGTAGTACCTGTTGTATAACACGCTGCATATGAAGAATTTTCATCTAAGTAAGGCCATTCATATTTCGGTGAGGCATTATTAACAAGTTCTTCATAGCTATAAATTGGGTTAAGATCAGTTCTTATATCACTTAAATCCTTTTCAGTAATAATTATGTACCCTTTTATTTCCTTGCATAAAGCAGCTACAGATTCAGCTACACTAATCAGATCTTCATCAACAATGATATATTTTGCCCCAGAATGATTTATTACATAAGATAATTCCTCAGGAATAAGGTTTAGATTCAAAGAAACCATAACAGCCCCCATTCCAGGGAGACCATAATAAATCTCAAAATGCTGATGATGATTCCATGCAATAACTCCAACTCTATCACCAACTTCTATACCAATAGAGTCTAACGCATTTGCTAATCTTTGCATTCTTTCATACGAATCCTTATAGGTATACTGAAATAAGGTCCCATCACTTTTTCTTGTAGTGATTTCTTGTTTCGCGAAATTTCTTATACCCTGCCGCATATGGTTTATAACATTAAGCTGATAATTCTTTTCTTGCTCAACCATAAAACCTTTAACAATCTTCGTCATTCAATCACTCTCCTTTTTATTTATTATTAATTTTCTCCAGGCGTATTTTTCGTTTGACAGATATTTTTTTTAATTTTATACCGTTACAAAAAAAAAAGAAATATTCATCAAAAAGTAAAAAATATAAGACTCTTTAACCATAAGTATATTGAATTACTTAAAAATTTAAAAATGTAGTGAAATATGACTTTAAAACCTATCAAAGAAGAAATAATTAATCTTATACAAAAGTTACCTGATGATGCAACATTGGAGGATATTCAATATCATCTATTTGTAAAACAAAAGCTCTTAAGAGCTGAGGAACAAATAAAAGAAGGAAAAACTATTCCCCATGAAGAAGTCATGGAAAAAGCTAGGACGAAATGGTTCAAATAGAATGGTCTGAAGAATCAGAAGAAGATTTAGACGATATTCTTTCGTATCTTTCAAAAAGCTCCTCTCAATACGCCAACTCTTTTTTTGAACGAGTTCATGAAGCTGTAGAATATATTAAACAATTTCCTAAAATAGGTCGTAAAGTTCCGGAATCTAAGAATCCAAGCGATAGGGAATTAGTTATTCAAAAATATAGACTAATTTATAGGTTTTTAGAGGAAGAGAATAGAATACTAATTATGATGATAATTCATGGAAGTAGAGTATTGAAATTATAAGGATATCAAACACCAGAGAACGAAATCCCCTGTATGTTCTCTTACATCAAAGAGGAACTTATATAATTTTAAAACTTATTTTTTTACAATTTTTAAATTCAATTTTGTCTAATAATTCAATTATATAAAGCTTATTAGAAAAAGAATTAATAAATTAGTTATTTAATATGCTATGGAAAATAAAAGGAAAACAATCTCTGAAGGCGATGTTGTTAAAATAACAAAACACCCTAACACTATAACTTCCTTAAAACGCGATTTTAAAACGCTTGGCGTTGAAAAAGGTTCTATTATTATAATGCATAGTTCGCTGAGTAAAATTGGTTGGACTGTTGGAGGGCCAGTATCCGTAATTAAAGCGCTAACACAAGTTTTAACTTCAGAAGGTACATTGGTAATGC
>Ga0209977_10000483_pt1 | contig 15578 bp, 30 predicted proteins | sample SumtaG_2_FD_183113 | JGI IMG/M metagenome (GOLD analysis project Ga0209977, IMG submission 183113) | Deep subsurface microbial communities from Indian Ocean to uncover new lineages of life (NeLLi) - Sumatra_00607 metaG (SPAdes) (version 2) | ecosystem: Environmental > Aquatic > Marine > Oceanic... | reverse complement strand
GTCAAGGCGAAGGGGCACATGCTCGCCATCGATGTTGCGCAGGTCAAGCAACTCATTAGCGACTTTGGTGACACGCGCCCACATGCCCTTCGGAATCGTTTCCCATTCCATGCCACGCGCCAGGGCTGCGATCACTTTTTTGCGAGACGGGTTTTCTACTTTAGGTTGGCTTTCCGCTTCTTCTTCGATAGGGGGTGTAGCTGGTGGGGGAGCCTCGTCGGGGGCGGGTTGTTCTTCGACATAGTGACATTCAGAACATTCTAATGTATCTGAAGTCCAATAGGCCAAAGAATAATCATTTTGGCATTTAGGACAATTGTAAAAAACTGTGGGAGCTTTAGGAGTAGGTTCATCATCACGTAGCTGCCTAATCATATCTTCGGCAGGTTCATCACCTAATCCAGCCAGCGCTCCCTTAGCGACGGTATAGCTGCTGGGCACATTCCCCACATGTTCCCACCACAACTCCACCAATACATCGCCGTGACAGGCTTCCGGCTCGCACCAGCATACCAGGATTTTGCCGGTCAGATCAGGTAGGCGTTCTAGATATGGAATATCGTTGCAGATACGTTGCCGATACATTGCAATTGTTTGTTCTCGTGTCGTACCTGATCTAATTGGAACTTCATTGCGCCAGAAGGAACCACCGAGCATGAACGTGGTATTGGTACGCCCAATGTATAGATATTGCTCACTATCCCACTGCTCTTCATATTGGTTCCAATGTTTGGATACATTGTAGAAATTGACGACGATAGGCGCAACCAACCTACTAGAATTCTCAGTAGGTTGTACGCCGGGGGCTGCGTGTTCTTCTACGCAATCAGCGCAATACTTTTCACTAGGGGCACAACTATCACTTATGCATTGCGCTTCTTTCCAATTCCAATATGGACATAGGGAATCATATAGGCAGAAATCTTCTGGCCCATTGGAATCTGTAATAGGTTGCGTTCTGGGAGTTGACCAATCATAGGGGCCGGCAGGCACGGTTTTCAGGGTATAGGGACAAGTCGCCATACCTAAAAAACGACAGTCAGGTGAGCAACTTGCACCTTGCCGGTCACAGGGGGATAGAGATTGTATTTGCCTATCAGTTTGTGTCTGTGATAGTTGGTTTTCAGGTTCATTGCCCTCTCCGCCTACGGCGGAGGAATCTTTTTCTTTTGTAGTTTCTTTCTCTTTACCTGTATATACTTTATGTTCTGAAATCAAACATTTGGCTTTCAAACATTTGGAAATAGAATGTTTACCGAGTATTTCAAGGGAATCAATTATCCCTTGCGCCGCTTCCGGGGTCATGTATAGGTAGGGATATACCACTTCCTCAAACACTAATATCCCAGTCAGTTGCCATACATTCTTGCGTTGGTGCAGGTCTTTTTCCTTGCCGATGCGGTGTTCATGTGGCACCCGAACAACGGCGGAGATGCCTTCCAGGTGTTTCAGGGCTTCAGTGATAGACCCACTACCCTTCCCTGTTTCGCGCATGAGTAGATCGTTGCTCGGCCAACACCGTCCGCGCTCATTCTGGTGCAATACAAGTGCCATAAGGACGTGAAGGGACGCGCCCTTGAATACAGATAGGCATTCACGAAAGTTGAAATCGAATGTGGTGGTCATGATTGCAGTCCTTTAAAAAAGTGGAGGCGGTTTTTGATCTGTGTTATTGTTCTTAAGCATTCTTCGGAATTGGAAAGCTCAAAATTGATCCAGTGGTCTCCGGTTTCAGATATTTCGCAATGCCACCAACTGGTATGATTGTAGCCAGTGTGATAGCTGAGCTTGATAAAAACACTCTCTGCGTCAAGAGTTTCGATTATACGCATCATATCAATTAGATTTGAATATTCTTCTTTCATGATTGTCCCTCTTCCTGTTGGGGTAACAATATATCATTTCGGCTTACTATTATGGAGACTGGAATATCGTCAAATAACACATAATATTGGTCATTGTTTATTCTGATAATTCGTCCAGGGGTTCCGGTAGCAACCTTATATGAAAACTCATTACCGGAAAGACGGAAAAACCCAGAAAGCGTTCTAGCTGCCGCGCAATCAAGTATCATTGCTCACCTTTCCTATCTGAACACATCGGTAGAATGTATTGGTTGAAGTAGGTTTCAATATCTAAATCAGGGCGCTCTAGTCGCCGTGCCTGCTTAGTCATTACCATCAAAAGAAGTTCAAGCAATTTTTGTTCATTTTTCGCCTGGAAGACCTAGCAACAGATGGGTTCACAATCGGTCATGGGATTGGCTCCTCTTGTGTCTTCAAAGTCAATCCGGCGATTTCTGCTTCTAGAGTGCGAACCAAGTCAGATAGTGGCGTGCCTCCGCACTGGAAAAAGTTTTCACGGTCATGCCGGGCGGCATATCTATAGGGCACAAACGCCTCCCAACCGCCACCATTATCGATTGATAGTTCCGCGCCATATATGCGATCATCAGCAAGCAAGAGACATAAGTGCGTGATTTCTGACAGTAGTCTGACTACATGCGCCATGTCGATATTGCATTTTGGTTTGTCAGTCATGGGGTTTCTTCCTCTTTCTTTTCTAGGGCATGGACGCGGAGCATTATCTTGTTTTGTTCTCCATTCAATTCCCATGTCAATGCCTGCATTTCTTCGATCTGTCGGGAAATCATCTCATATGCCATAAGCAATTCCGATTTGGTGAGCTTGTGAAATAAAGGGTCTGCTGTGAGTTTGTGTTTTATCATGGTGTTTCTTCTTCCAGGGTATAAGGTGTGCCCTGTGGTTCGGTATAGTCTTGGCCCTGCCCGCGTTGGCGCAACTCTTCCCAAATGAGTCGGTTGTCTTCACGGTGATCGGGGACATACGCTCCAGCGTAGCGCTTATCCTCGATTGATACTACGAGACGAATGACCTGTATTCGAATCAGCCCCGCGTATTTGTCTCTGCTAAAATTGTGTGCAACTCCATACTCAATGTCATCGGGTGTGCGCTCTGTTCTCCACAGTGGTAGGTAACCGCATGCAACACCACGATTAACAGCGTATTGTTCTACTTGGTCTATCGGTAATTGCAGGACTCTTTCATAAGCCCCGGCAATTGTCACAAGGTATAGTTTTTCGCTCATGGGGTTAGTTCCTTTTCTATAAGCCACTTGATTATGGCCTCATGGAATTCAGGCCATGTCATATCGTCGAACCCAAGCTGTTTCATGCAATCGCAGCACAAAAATCGCATCTCATTGCGGGGGTCTTGTGGATAGCGAAGCATAGTAAAGCTGTCTAGTAGTCCTGGTGCGCCGCAATTCAGGCAATCTAATTTTCGCCTATCCATCCGCTCACATCCTTCCTAACACAAAACCGCTTTAATGTCCCTCACTGGGTTCGAACCAGTAACCTTGCACTCCTAAGGCGCACGCCTCTACCAATTGGGCTACAGGGACATGCACAGAGTAGGACTCGAACCTACGATGCTTTTTACAGGACGGGTCTACAGCCCGTCGCCTTCGCCGCTAGGCAATCTGTGCGTAGGGATGATGGGATTTGAACCCATAACAACTTGATTTTAAGTCAAGCGCGTCTACCATTGCGCCACATCCCTGATTGCCCCGGTGGGATTTGAACCCACAACCTGCTGTTTTTGAAACAACCGCCTCTGCCTATTGGGCTACGAGGCATAACACAAAACCGCTCTAGTTCGGTGTTACTTACTTATTATTTGTGGCAAATAAAGTTCAATCGAATCGGCCAATTCAGGTACAGCGATCTCTGCGGCTGTACGACCATCCGGCAATAGCAGGTAAGGGAAAAACGCCTTTTTAATACCCATGACTTTAGCTGTCATGCACTTCGCTTTTACATCATGGAACAACATCGTGGCTGCTTGCCGACGGGCCGCCACTTGATTGCCAGTGCGGGAATGCAATACCGGCCAAACGATTTTATAAGAAGCATCATCGATTTGGAACATTAGCATGTAAGCTGCTTCGCCTACACTGGAAACAAACCCGCGCCCTAAGATCGTTCCCGATACTTCTACAATTAGCTTTTCGGCTTTGTCGATTAATGTATCTGGCGCGGCCTGGCCTGTCTTCCAATAATTTACATCTTCTGCGTTCATTATTCTTATCTCCTATCTAACACAAAACCCCAACTCTGTGTGATGCTGGTCAAAGGCGGAAGTAACCGGGTATAGGCCGGCGCAACCAACACCCCACACAATCGGGGTTTGATCTGTACAATATTTAGCGGCTTCCACTCCGCGTTTTTCCCTTTCGGAAGGGGCAGTTTCACAGACTTGCCCCAGGTCATACATTCTCGTCAAGGGGATGCTTTTTTGTTGCTCCCCTAAAATGTATCGTGATTTGGATCGACATTTGGCTGTCGAAGGCCATTCATTTGTCACCCTCAATCCTATCATGCCGGGTCGTCGGTGTCAAGGGTTTTCTTGACGTATCGTTCCCAAAATAGCTTCCAGTTTTGAAAAGCGTCGTCAATGATTTGTAGTATTGGCAAAACTCTTGAATTACCGGCTGTGCGCAGCTCCAATAGTTCATCGCAGTAGAACAAATCTACGTCATAAGAGCCGCATTGTGGGCAGGGTATGGTGATAGCTTCACCGCGTTCTTGATATTGGCATTGGTTGCAGTATAGTCCAAATGTTTCATCGCTCATGGGGTTTCTTCCTCTCCGTCGTTTATCCATCTTGCAAATAAGTCAGCAAAGTTATCATCATCCATATATTGCCACACTAATTCTAAGGCGACATCATAGGGATAGTCCATGTCTTGTAGCATCTCCATAATTTGCGCTTTCCGTGCTCGTTCAGCCATTGTTGTTGCTTGGTGTTGGGCCATGGCGTTTCTCTCTCCATCTGTTTCTTCGTTTACGATATGCGTTTAATAAATCATCATACTCTTCTTTATATCGAGCGTCGAGTTTTCGGCGCTCCTGGTGATGGGCTTCCAAGAGCGCAAGTTCTTCACGATAACATACCATACAATAGATAGTAGAATAATAAGGATCGGCTACTGGGTTCTGGCAGCGCCTACATGTTTTGGTCATGATATTGGCTCCCATTTGTTTTACAATCCAGGCAGATCAATTCACCGTCATCCCGGACGGCGATGGTCCCGTCGGTAGGGAAGAAGACGATCACCTGGTCACATACTATACAACGGATTGACCGTAGGCTGAGCAGATCAGGAAACTGCCGGTGTAATGCCGCCAAGAGATATTCGCTGTCGTCGCAGATCAGTTGTTTCGTGGCGACGAACAACACCATCGTCTCGGCAGTGTTTCTGTCTACGCCCCACCAGGCTTGCGTCTTGCGGATAGCTTTGTCGAGTGCTTTCATGGTTTTTCCTCATGAATATCGCTCCATGATTTCCAGCCGGCCTCGGTAAACTCTTTGGAATAGACTTCTTTGCGTGGGAGAATGGGTTGCCAGGAGAGATCACAGAAGACACGATAGTGGCGTACTTCGCTAGGATTATCCCGCCGTTGGCTTTCTTCCCAGATGAAACGAGAAGAATCGCAGAAGAATGCTTTCACCCAGAGGCGAGCCAGCTTTGGCTCGAATGGACGGGGACAGGGAACAAGACGCAGTGAATCCCAGAATGAGATGGATAGATGATAGCAACGTTCATAATCCGGGTTTTTCAGAAAACCAGAGGTATGATAGCCAACGTCCCTGGTGAACAGCAGGCAAGTGCCGGTTTCTTGGTGAATCCGTTTGGCATGGTTGAGATAGGGTGTTATCTGTTGGCCTTCATACACCCCCATTTCCGCGTGGTGTTTCATGTCGGCAACCAATAGGCGGTCTATTTTATGTCCGATCATGTTCGTTTGCCTCGATCCCCATGCCAGCTATTACGGCCACGTTGTAATTGGCGGTTGTTTTTCGGGCGATGATCCCGTTGGTTGCGGGCTGCATTCAAACGCCGTTGGTGGGCTTCTCGTGTTAGATGCCATCTAGTTCGTTCCGCTTGCCTGAGAATGGCTTGGTAAATTCCGGCCATAAAATCATCTGTTGTATTCATGGCTTATATGATATTCCTACACCGGTCAGCATACCACGAAAGCGATCTTCTTCCCGTGTGATAGCGGCGCGCTCCGCAGGAAAATCACGAAATTCTATAATAGCATCAGCGTTTTCATGACAGATGCGAACATGTGTTATGCCACAGAAAGTTAAGCAATCTTCCGGGGCTTGATCTGGGAATGTTAAACCACTTCGTTCAACTGTATCCCACATTGGCTCGATTCCGTCATTGCATTGGATCGTGATTTTTTTGGCGAACGATTGCCATCTGTTAGCATGTTTTGCCTTTGTAGTTATTTGCATCGTATTCTCCTTATTCGATCTCAGTTATTGCAATCAGGCCGGAGCGATAGCGGACACAAGCTATGACACTCCATTGACTTAGTTTCGGGCGAAGGCCCCGGCCTGTCCTTTCCAGTTGTTCATTATGCGCGATAGGTAAGTTCCTCAAGCTGGGGGAACAAACTACGTGCCAACGCTTCTGAGATTTTGTCGCCATGCTTCGCGCATCCCTCATGAGTATGCTTGGCTTGGTTTCCATAATGTCGTAGAAAATCCGGGGTAAGGAATTCGGGGCGCGGAAATCCTATGTAGGCGGCGAAGTCCTTGTTATATCCGACTACAGCGACAATTGGAACGCCGATTTCAGGCGAATATATATCGTCGCGAATTAACCCCTCTAATCCCTTCGCCCAATATCCACCTTCGTTTCCATGTCGTTGATACAATTCATCGATTGTGCACCAGCAAGTATGCGTTGTATCGCACATCATTCACTCCTCAATCTATAACGAATACCCATTCGTCGCGTTGATCGGGCGCGGGCGTGTCATCCCAATTATTCCAGAATGCTTGATCTGCGAAGCCGGTAATGACTTCTTGGTCGCAGTTAGGGCACGTGTGTAAATCCGCGTGCCATGCCTTGTATGGTTGGGGCGGTTTAAGATACATGTATAGCACAGTTACGCCGCTTTTGTCTCGTGCCATCTCTTGATAGCAATTTCCGCATATTGGTTTTTGCATTGCTTAGTCTCCTAGAGTGGTATAGTGGTTCGTTTCGACTCTCTTCTTCATGGCGTTATTCGCATGTTGGGCAATGCCACTCTTTTTCCGAGTGGTGCCAAATCATAGCCATCGGATCATGCTTGATTTTGAAGTTGCCAAGACACATGCGCGGCCTGGGCACGCCCATGATATAAATTGGATGGGAATAACACATAGGTTCACCTTCCTGAATCTGATCGCCAACCTGAATAATGGCAAGCAACACCCAACCTAATGCCAATTTGTTGTTAACTTCTTGAAGATTGGTTAGCTCTTCCAATCGTTTTATATCATGCCGGTGCATGGCATAATCCATTGTGTTATAGCTGTCGAACTCAAGCTCTTGTTCGCTCATGATATTATCCTTTTCGGCTTAGGCATGGCTGAATTACGTGGTGTGGCCTTAGCTGCCCGGCGGTACTGAACAGGTATTTCAACCCATGCCCCCTGGACAGCCAGTCGCTCTTCTATCGTATCAGCATCCCACCACTGGGACATGACGCATCGAGCATATTGATACCACCTTCGAGGTGTCCAACCGGGACGCGATATGTTGGCTATTGCCGTTTTCTCATCACGCTCGATCTGCGGTCGCATCTTGTCGATCACCGTTACTCGCGCATATCGGTCACCAACCAGGCGTTTCATTTTATCACCGCGTTGGTTGTAGGTCATGGTATACCTCCTGCTATATCAACCCATCCCTGCCATATACTGCCAGGGCATAGGCGTTGCATCACTCCCTTAACGACCGCGGCTTGGGGGTAGGTAAATCGGGTAGCGTGTTTCCGGTATTTGGTAAAGAAATGCTCGCCACGTAAGCACATTACGTATTTGCCGGTTTCCTGGTTCCTAACTATGTATGGAAGGATCATTCGGTTTCTCCTATAGCACTATTTGGATCGGTTTGTAATAATACCCGTAGACACAGCGCCGCCCATCTCGCGATGGATCGCTTGTATCGTGGATTGTCCCATCAATGACGCATGTAGTATGTTTTGATACTCTTATGATTAGGACCCCCGAAGGCAGTTCAGGCGCGCACAAGTGGATTTTGCAACCCTGGCCGATAAACATAGTAGGCTGCCACGCCCATCCTAGAGCGAATAGGTATCGTTCATACGTGCGCCGATACACCCCGTTCCGGCTAGATGATCTGGTAGACCTTTTTCGTGGGCGCTCGCGCTTGGCTAATTGATTCAACGCGTCGTAAACTTCCTTATATGGTTTGCTCGTTGCTATTGCGATGCTTCTGACAACACAATCGCGAGCTTGCCCCACGTACCCGGTCCCTTTACGCCCTCCATCATCATAAACAAAGTTCATCTCGTTAGCCCCTATAGCTAGGTGTTGCCGCCCAAGACCCTGCCCCGGCGCGATGCCGGGGGCGCTCTTCGCTCAGGGTGGTACGATTAGCTGGCGATGTTAGTTTTCCTCTTGCCACTGTGCCATCAAGTGTTCACGATATTTAGCTTCGTCTTGTTCTATTTCAAAATACTCACGGCATTCTGTCAATGTATCGCCAACATAGCGCCTATTCCAATCGCCCCGTTGGTTACAATAATTGACTACCCAAGAGTAGCATTCGCGACTTGGGTTGTATTCCTTACGAAGATTGTGGAATTGGAGGGGGATGCCGTCCATCGCGCTGACCTCATCCATCAATTTGATTACTTGTGATTTTCTTACACGCTTATTCATCGTGTACGCTCCTATGGTATGTGTTGCGTTCGATCAAGACCCTGCCCCGGAGTTGCACCGGGGGATACTCTTCAGGGTGTAGGACTATGCGCTTATTTGCACACTTCTTAGCGTCTCTTTTAGTGTTCGCCCTAGAGGAACTTCGCAGTTCATATCGCCAATCCGTCGTAGAGCTTGCCATTGGCCGTGCTTTTTCTCCAATGTATTCCAGTGCCAATAGGTTGGGCCGTTTGGGATTTGGTTATTCTTTCGGATCATTGCGTTAATTACTTGTTGTTTCATTCCGTTGGCCCCGTAGTTAGGTGTTGCCTTCGTTTACCCCAAAATCCCGGATCAACCGGGCAGGGGCTGGGGATGGGGGCAATCAGTCGCTCATTCTGTCGTAACAATCTGGACAACTTGTGCCGGTGCTCGTGGTCATTCGTGTGCCTATCGGGACGCTATGCCCACAGTCGCATTCTATCCATTCAGGTTCCGGCGTTGGGGGTAGAGGCGGGGGTGTAATTCTGATTTGCGCATACCAATCATCGCCAAATCTCAAAGCCTTGCCTTCGGATAATCTAGCTATCATTCCGGCTTCGGTGGTGATTTGTTGGCGGTTTTCCCGTCGAGCATACCAGGCGTCTTTTTCAATCAACTGTGCCATGAATTTATCAATATTGCCTTCGGTGTACCATTTGCCATTTGATTGTTGTCGCTCGTAGCTGTGAGTAGGTGAATGGTTATCGGGTTGGTTTGTCCCAGTTACTAGTTCTCCGTACCATTCGTATCCAGTCATTTCCATCATCTCTCGTGCTAGGTGTTGCTCTCAACTACTTATATCCTATCACAGTTTTACACAGTTTTACATTAATATTAGATTAAAAACTCAGATAGTCAACCGAAGGTGAAGAACAATAGTTCCTCGATACTTCGGTGCATAGATCGCCCGTCTTTGCGTAGGGTCACATACAACCGCCGATGTGCCGGGGTAGGATGATGGGGTTTCAGCTTCCGCCACATCCGGGGGTTGGCTTTGTTGCTATAGACTTCCCCGGTTGTGGTGATCCCATATCCAGGGAAGTCTGGAATAGAGGTTATTTGCATCTTCATAGTTTTGTCCATGCTACACAGCATATCACAGGTTATCACAATTGTCTATTCCCATTCTCGTTTGTGGTATACTGGTTATGAGCGACGGGGAGACCTATCAGAATGAATGAGGTGAATGAATGAGCGAAAAAGACGAATCGAAAGTGGAAGAGGAAAAGACTGAGGACGCGGTGCCTGAAGTTGTGCTTAATTGGCAATCGCACTTTGTCATCCATATTGAATTGAAGCATCCCATTCAAATGGGAGAACATAAACGATCCTATCGGCGGATGAATACACCAGATAGGAAGCCGACAATTGATGAGGGCATTATGGAAGTCGATTGTCTCGGTATGCCGAGATACTATGTTCCTCTCGACAATGTTGTGGATTGGCAGATTAGCTATATCTGGGTTCCTGATTTCGAGGGAGGCCAATATGTGCCTACTCCAGGGTTTTTGGAGGCCGATCAGTGTGTGGGTTGTTTCTATTTGATAGGAGACGACCCAGAGACCGATAGCATAATCGGTGTCCTGAATGAAGAAAGTCAGGTGTCTGATTTCCGTAGTGACATGTAACTGAGCGATAGGTTATCACTCGTCGCTCACAAGACAGGAGAAATCAATGCAAAAACCAATGCGTAAATATCCTATGATCCAAGTGTTTTGCTGGGCGTGCCAGGGCATGGCCGGACTTGTACTGGCCGGGTCAGTTATCCTGGCCTATGCTACGATGATTGAAGACATGGAAACCGGTCTCGCCCTATTCATCGGTGGGGCCTTCCTCGCTTTGGCGGTGTCCGCTCTAGGTCAGTGGTTGTGTATGCAGCAGCGGATGGCCGAAGATACACATGTAACCAGCGAGATTATGCTCCGTCAATTCAACCGGAAGAAACGATGACCATCCACATTGAATACATGGCGCTCTCTGATCTTCTGGGGCGGTTCCATCCTGATAATCCGAAGGATCATGATTTAGGAGCTATTATCCAATCCCTGAAAACGTTCGGTTATGTTTCCCCCGGTGCCATCGATGAGGTATCCGGATTATTTGTTGAAGGGCATGGGCGAACTCAAGCTACCTATATGATGCAACAGCAACAGATGAAAATTCCGAAGAGAATTGAAGCACGCAATGGCGATTGGTATCTGCCCGTCGTGCGGGGTATTGAATTTGAGACACCGGAGCAAGTCAAAGCCTACTTGGTGGCATCAAATCGATTGGTCGAATTAGGCGGATGGGATGAACTCAAGCTAACTGACGTGTTGGAAGTTCTGTTAGAAGCTCCTGAACAAGCACATGAGCCGCTATTCCCAGCCACCGGTTTCGATGAGGGAGACTTGCAAGATTTACGCCAAACCTTAGAACGCAGGAAAGAAAAAGAACACACTATTACCCATACACCAATTACCGGAGAATTATTAGAGCGTCATGATTATATCGTGATCTATTTCGACAACCAGTTGGATTGGCAAGCAGCCTCAGAATGGTTTGCCTTACCTACCGTCAAAGATGCCCCCATAGAAGGGTCAACCCTAGCCCCAAAACGCGGTGTTGGCCGCGCAGTTCCCGGCAAACTATTTCTGTCAAAGATCTTCCCAAATTTAGAATTCCCCAACCATGAGGACGATCATGATCCAGCTTGATGACATTCATTTTGCCATTCGATCCTATAAACGATCCAATACAGTATCCACTATCCGGGTGGTACCCTGGGCAAAAATCTATGTTCCCAATTATCAAGAGGCTGAATATCGCGCTCACTATGGAGATAGTGTAATTGCCATACCTGATGAGAATGACGGTAACATCGCATTTAAATCAAATTATATCTTGGATACCCTTACCCCAAACTGGCGCTATATTGTCATGTTGGATGATGATGTCACCCGGATCGGATACTGGTCAGAAGGGAAAAAACACGTGGCCTCGCATGACCACCTGCGCTGGTTCTTCCCTCATTTCTTCCAGTTAGCGGAAGATTTGGGCGTGCGGTTGTGGGGGGTCAACCAAGCGGAAGACCCCATGTTCTATCAAGCCTACAAACCATTCTCATTGTTATCCGGCGTGCTTGGCCCCCTGACCTGTCACATCAATCCTGTCTTGCGTTTCGACCCCAATATGATGTTTAAGGAAGATTACGATTTTTGGTATCAGAACATTCTTCGTTATCGTCATACATTGAGGGTCGATCGTTACTTTTACAGTTCAAATCAGGGTTTGAAAGCAGGGGGTGCGTGCTCGATGCGTACAAGGGAGAGAGAGATGGAAGCTGCTTCTCGTATGATGGAGAAGTGGGGATCAAACTATCGAGGTGTAGGAGGAACCAGTGGAGGAAAATCAGCTTCAGGGCGAAATATCCTAAACAGCCGGATTTCAATTCCTATTCTGGGGGTATGATGGCCTCAACCGGACACCAAAATATTGCATAGTTAGAACGGAGCCGGTCTGTGCGTTTTTCATAGGATGGCAATGGTTCATACCATTCAAGTAACGCCTGGGATTTGTCAAGAGACAGCTTCTTTAGTGTCAACACCCGGTTCCTGTGTCGCCAGTAGTGAGGATACTTTTTTGTGTCTATTTTAACAGGGTCGAGAACGCGCATGTAGCACCTCTGGTAATAATCCGAAGGTGTATTGTACATTATGATTCTAGGAGTGTCACCGGTGGATTTGTGGGAAAGACAACCATCTGAATCAGCCAAACAATTTCGGGCATTTTCAGATTACCTCAACCTGGGCGAAGGGCGATCTGTTTCTTCATTATTAGAGGTGTATCATGGGCAATCTGAAGGTGAAACCAGGAGAAAACCCCCATCGACCAATAGGGGGACGCTAGAAACCTGGTCAGCCAAACATCAATGGGTATCACGAGCAGAAGCCTACGACCTCGCTATGACCAATGCCGAAAATGAAGCCCATCGTCAAGCGCGTTTATCCCAGCAAACCGATATTATAGAGGCTGAATTCCAAGATTATCACAGTCTACGGGAGCAGTGGCTAGAACAAGCTCAATATATCGTGCCCGTTGAACAGACTGTGAAAATGGTCAACGGAAAAGAAGTCACTGTATTACGCACTCGTCCCTACGATTTTAAGGCGCATATCGAATCCCGGAAAAAGATTAGTGAAGGGTTACGTCTAGCGGCAGAAATGCCTGGTCAGATCGGGAGGGTAGAACAGACGGCCAGAGACGGGGATAATCTGTTCAGTGATTTGATTAAATCCATTCAACAGGCGCGGGAAGCACTGGATGACGCTGACACTCCCACATCATGAAGCCAAAGAACTGGAATGCGATGACGTTTTTGCCCATGTCTTTTTGCGCATACGTACAAAAGATATGGAAATTGTTCCTTTTCTGTACAATGCTATGCAACGGCACTATGATATCCGCCGGACACCACGCGACCTGATCCTCAAGGCGAGGCAATTAGGTTTCTCAACAAAAATTCAAGGCGAAGAAGCTAGAGCCACCATGTTTAATACAGCTTCTTCACTCACTATTGCCGACACAATGGATAATACGCGTAAATTGCGCATGATTTACAATCGGTTCTATGAGAAATGGCCAGAACAATATCTACCATTACGTCCCCCACGCGCACAGGACAGTGCAGTAACCGTGACCTATCCCCATACTGACAGCGAATCTTGGATCATGACCGCCGGATCAAAATCCGCCGGGAAAGCCGCAACCTATAGCCATATCCATTTTTCTGAGTTAGCTTTTTATCCTGATGCAACATCCGTATTTGGTTCCACTCTGCAAGCTGCCACACCAGAAGCCAGAGTGGTAATTGAGAGTACCCCTAATGGTGCGCAAGGATTATTCTACGATCTTTGTATGCGCGCCCTGGATGGTGACACAGCCTGGCGGCTACACTTTTATCCCTGGTGGTGGGCAAAGGAATACAGAACACCATTGGACGTTGGGGAAGAATTGCGCTATACTGAAGACGAAGTGGCTTTGATACACTATGCGGCGGATTCTGGTTTCCATCTCACGCCTGAACAGATCAAATGGCGGCGGGGGAAACAGGAGGATTTGCCGCATACGTTTTTGCAGGAATATCCGGAAGACCCGAAGACTTGTTTCTTGCTTTCCGGGGGTAGTTACTTCGGTGATCTATCTGGTAAGTTTACCGCCGAGTTCCTTGACCATCCCTTGACCGGCCATGTGTGTGACGCCGGGATCGACTGGGGACAGGCGCAAGACTGGACGGTAGTTAGTATCATTGACCGGCATACTCGTCAGCAGGTAGCTATCCTGCGAATGCGCCGGTTGCCCTGGAAAGTGATGCGGACCCGGATATTGGATGCGCTCTATTTCTGGGGTGTGCGAAATTGTATGATTGAGATCAACAGTATCGGCGGGGTCAACTTTGAAGTGTTGCAGGATGAGGTTGCCAAGAGGAATGAAGGTCGTGAAGACTTCCCTGGTCTACAATTAATCCCTTTCACGACTGGTCGTTATACCAAACCAGCGATGGTGCAGTCTCTTTACCAAGCACTTCATAACGGGCCCTTGCGGTTGTTATCGGTTGAAAAGGGACAACCATCCGAACAACAACAGCGCGAGTTCCAGGCATTCCAGGCAACGCAAAACCCGCAGACGATGGAATGGAAATACGAAGCGGCGGCAGGAGAACACGACGATTGTGTGATTGCTACTGGTCTCAGTTGGTTGGCTTCCATCCAGCCAGAGATCGGGGAGATCACCGTTTTGGAGTAACCTATGCCGCAAGTGAAAACGATCTTGCGTAAAGTAGCTCAAACCTTTTTACCTATCCCGGCCAGCAAAGCGCCATCAGGCTTGGTGATAGGGGCACAACCACAAGCCGGGTATTCAATGGATCGGAGCCTCTCCGCCCGGCGCATTCCTACATTACAACCTACCGATTCAGGATATTCAATAGCCGCTCAACTGGTGGCCGATGTCTATGCCTGTGTCATGGTGCGGGCGCAATCGATTGCCAATGTCCCTATTCATGTGGTAGTCAAAGGGACAGAAGTCCCGGTAAAGGATAGCCCCTGGGAAGCGACACTGGCCTTTGCCCAGAAAGCCTTTCGCCAAAACTTGATTTACAAACACGAGTGGTCATTATCAATCTGGGGCAAAAATTTTGAGTTGCGATTGAAACAACCCCACAGCGATACACCAGGCGGCCTACAATGGCTGAACCCTCAAGCTATCTCGATCAATGCCCCCTCCGGTTATATCGAGGATTTCTTGTATAACGCTGGAGCATCATTCGAGACATTCCTTCCACATCTTATAGGGTACAATTTCTACCCACATCCTGATAGCGATATTTTAGGGTTATCACCGATCCTTCCTGCGCTGGATGCGGTTAACATTACCCGCAATGCCCAGGCATATATCGAAGCATTCTTCGCCCATGATGCCAGTGTGGGCGGAATCATTTCTGGCCGGTCTCGCAGCGCAGCGTTGGGGAACACTCCCATACCGCTCACCCAAGAAGATCGCCAACTTATTATGAAGATGTGGAAGGAACAAACGCAAGGTTCACGCAAATCTTTTCACACAATCATGCTTCCGTTTGAACTTGAATTCACCCAGTTTGAGGGTAGGCCACCAACAGCCCAGATTGAATTGACTGATGATGAACGGCGGCGCATTCACCAAGCCATGCGCGTTCCCATGAGCCTGACTTATGCCACCGATGTGGCCGATCCTCTATCAGCCGGGAACACCCTCAGCCAGCAGGAAGCCAAT